>Ga0209210_1000356_pt1 | contig 50210 bp, 53 predicted proteins | sample RifGroA1_FD_183991 | JGI IMG/M metagenome (GOLD analysis project Ga0209210, IMG submission 183991) | Contaminated groundwater microbial communities from Rifle, Colorado, USA - Rifle Groundwater A1 (SPAdes) (version 2) | ecosystem: Environmental > Aquatic > Deep subsurface > Groundwater >...
TTGAGCGCCTTTTTGATTATAGCAATAGTTTCTTTGGCCATTTTAGGATCGCCTGGGCCGTTTGAGATGACAAGACCGTCGATTGGTAGTTTGTTTATGAAAGGGTCAAAGTTCCAAGGAAGGTCATAGACTGTTACCCCGCGAGAAGTTAAACACCTTTTAATATTTTCTTTTGCGCCGCAGTTTAAAAGGCCTATTTTTATTTTTCCACCTTTTTCGATTTGCAAATTTTTTGGAGATACTTCGGCTACTAAGTTTCTTTCGTTTGGATCTACAAAGTTTATGTCTTTATCCCCTATTATAATTTTGCCCAGCATTGTACCTTTATCCCTGAGTTTTTGCGTTAGGGCACGTGTATCAATGCCAACGATTGCCGGCACGTTTTGTTCAATGAGCCAATCATTCAAAGTTTTTTCCATTTGCCAATGGTTTGGGCTTGAAGTCAAATCGGAAATAACCACGCCCTCAACGTGAATTTTTCCGGATTCCCAAAATTCCCGCGGCGGAACCCCCCAATTCCCAATTAGAGGATATGTAAAAGTTAAAATCTGGCCTTTGTACGATGGGTCGGTCAGCGACAGGTCGTAACCGGTCATACCGGTTGCAAAAACCACCTCTCCAGCTTTCGAGACATTGGCGCCGAAGGCCTCGCCTTTGAAAATTGTGCCGTCTTCAAGGATTAGTTTAGCGTTCATTTTCCCCGCTTTCTTCGGATAATAAAAAGAAGCCCGGAGGCTTCCTTGACTTTTGCAGAAATTATGATCATTTTATTTTTTCTTATCTTTCAGGACAGGTTTTTTGGCTAAGTTTTTAGCCGGTTTTTTTGCTTTAGCGTCTGGTTTTTGGGGTTGGGTTTTTTTTGTTTCCAGTTCGATTTCCTCTTCGTCATCTTTCTTCTTTTGGATTACTGTTGCAGCTGCCACTTTGTCGTCGCCCGTAAGGCGCATAATTATTACACCCTGGGTGTCACGAGTTAGGCGAGGTAATGATCTTAAGGTTGTTCTCATAACCTGACCTTTTTTGGATGTTAGGATAATACCTTCATCTTCTTTTGTTAAAATTTGTGCATTAACGATATCACCTGTTTTTTCGGCAAGACTGGCAGCTTTAACGCCAACGCCGCCCCGAAGCTGGGTTGGCCAGGCAGAGACGCTTGTCTTTTTGCCGATACCTTTTTGGGTTATTACCAAAAGGTCTGCTTTAACATCGTCTTTGTCTATAACGTCCATGCCGATTAGCTCGTCACCGGGTTTAATCTTTATTCCGCGAACACCCATAGTGTCTCTGGCCATTGGGCGGACGTCTTTTTCCGAAAACTTAATTGACATGCCCTTTTTGGAGATCAAAAAGATTACATCATCCCCGACTGTTAGTTTTGCCCAGCGCAGATAATCTCCGGCCGTGAGTTTAATTGCGATGATGCCCGTTTTCCTTATGCTTTCATAGGCTGTGATGTCCGATTTTTTAATGACACCGTTTTTGGTTGCCAGGACAACGTATTTAGGCTTTTTGCCGTTGTCTTTTGAGCCTTTTTGAATCTTCAGAACGGAGAGGACTTTTTCCTCCGGTTGGAGTTCCAAAAGGTTAACGATTGCAACGCCCTTGGCAGTTCTGGACGATTCCGGCAGTTCCCAGACTTTCAGCTGGAACACACGGCCACGGTCGGTGAAGAAAAGCAGTGAATCGTGGGTTTGGGCTGCAATAAGCTGGGCAACGGTGTCTTCTTCTTTGGTGGTTATGCCGGAAATTCCTTTCCCTCCACGCCTTTGGGTTCTGAATGAGCCTATGTCCTGACGTTTAACGTAGCCGCCAACGGTGATTGTGACTATTGTAGGCTCGTTGGCAATAAGATCTTCCTCGGAAAACTCGCCGATTTTTTGTTTGAAAACGCGGGTTCGTCTCGGATCTGCGAAGCGTTCGTTAAGTTTTAGCAGCTCGTTTTTGGCAACTTTGAGGATTTTTTCCGGATGGGCAAGCAGGTCTTCAAGGTAAGCAATTTCTTCGCGCACCATTGCCAACTCTTCTTCAATCTTTTGGCGCTCCAGGGCGGCGAGCCTTTTTAGCTGCATGTCCAAAATTGCCAAAGCCTGGATTTCGGTGAGCTTAAACTTGGCCATCAAGTTTTCTTTGGCATCCTGGGTGTCTTTACTCTTTTTGATGGTTTCTATGACGGCGTCAATGTTGTCGACTGCGATTTTTAAGCCTTCCAAAATGTGTTCCCGCTTTCTGGCTTCTTCCAGTTCAAACTGGCTTCTTCTGGTGATGACGCTTTTTCGGTGTTTGATGAATTCCTCGAGGATCATTTTGAGGGTTAGGGTTTGGGGTGTTCCATCAACTAAAGCGACAGTGTTAACCGGAAATGATTGTTGCAGCGCGGTGTGTTTATAGAGGTTATTTAAGACTGATTTTGGCTTGGCGTCGCGTTTAAGTTCGACTACGACGCGAAGCCCTTTTCGGTCGGATTCGTCGCGAAGGTCGGAAATGCCGTCGAGTTTTTTGTCTTTGACGAGTTCGGCAATTCTGGAAACTAAAGTTGCTTTGTTTACTTGATATGGAAGTTCGGTGACAACTATTTGGAACCGGCCGCCCTTGGTTTCTTCAATATCGGCCTTGGCACGCATCATAATTTTGCCGCGGCCTGTGGCATAGGCTGCGGTGATTTCCGTGATGTCGAAGATTTGGGCACCGGTTGGAAAATCAGGACCTTTGACAAATTCCATAAGGTCTTCAACGGAACTGTCCGGTTTATCAATGAGATGGATGGTAGCGTCTACAATTTCGCCTAAATTGTGCGGAGGGATATTTGTTGCCATACCAACTGCTATTCCCGATGCGCCGTTTATAAGAAGGTTGGGCAAAACCGAAGGCAAGAAAACCGGCTCCTTGAGGGTGCCGTCGAAGTTGTCTGTATAGTCGACAGTGTTTTTGTCGAGGTCGTAAAGCAGGGTTTCGGCGATTGTGGCAAGACGCGCTTCGGTATAACGCATGGCGGCTGGAGAATCGCCGTCGACCGAGCCGAAGTTTCCCTGGCCGTCTATTAAGGGACTACGCATTGCAAAATCCTGGGCCATTCGGACCATTGCATCATAGACTGAGGTATCGCCATGGGGATGATATTTACCGAGGACTTCACCAACCACTTTGGCGCTTTTTGTGTAGTGGGCGCTGTGGGTGACGCCCATTTTCTGCATAGCAAAGATGATGCGGCGATGGACCGGCTTTAGGCCGTCGCGGACATCCGGAAGGGCGCGGGCAACGATAACCGACATGGCATAGTCCAAATAGGACTTTTGCATTTCTGTGGTTATTTCGACTCGTTGGATTTTGCCTATATCGCCCATCTAAGTTATTGACCAACCAACTTTTTTCAGCTCATCAAGTGTGAGCTGCGGGAGTGGTTGAGCTTGCCTTTTCCTTATTTCTTTAAGCACGTCCCCTTTATTTTTTTTTGCGACATCGAGCATTTTTCGGTCAACGGGACGCCACAGTGTGAACTTGACTGTATGACCTCCCTCACCCAGTACTGGTTGAGACCCTGCCGATGCCCATACTTCTCCTTTTGGGAGAGTTGCGAAGAGAACTAAATTGTTTCCAGGGACTGGATCTTGGGGCTTCGTAATCGGTTGCGCATAACTTATATCAAAGACGGCATGAAATAGGTCTCTTGAATGTCTGGTTGGTTGCCCTATGGCTCTAAGAACACCACTGTCTTCAAACGGATCTGACTGAGTGAGGGCTCCGTCACGGGTTTTTGCGGCACGATCAAAAGAATAGAAAGGTATACCCCGCCTTAGCCGACTTGGAGCAGAGTCCTTCCTTTGAGCAAATGCTTTACCGTATTCTCCAACTTCTGCCATGTTATATGTCTAGAGTAGCTGACTTCGCGTGCGTTTGGATAAAGCGTTTTCGGGGCGGGACTTCGTTGCCCATGAGCATTGTAAAGACGTGGTCCGCATCCGCTGCATCTTCAACTGTTATCTGTTTCATGATTCGGGTTGCCGGGTTCATGGTTGTTTCCCAAAGCTGTTCCGGGTTCATTTCACCGAGACCCTTGTATCTTTGAAGGCCGACTGTTCTGCCTTCTGCTTTTTGCTTTACAATTGCGTCTTTTTCCTCGTCGTTGTAGGCGTAGTGGGATTCTTTGCCGATTGTGACTTTGTAAAGCGGAGGCATGGCTATATATAGGTAGCCTTTTTCGATGATGCCCGGAAGATAGCGGAAGAAAAATGTTAAAAGAAGTGTCATAATGTGCTCTCCGTCAACATCTGCGTCTGTCATTACAACGACGCGGTGATATCGGGCTTTGTCAATATTGGTTGTGTCCCCTATCCCTGTACCGAGGGCAATAATTAAGGTTTTAATTTCTTCAAATTCAAGGATTTTATCAAGCCTCGCCCTTTCGGTGTTTAGGATTTTTCCGCGAAGAGGCAAAATTGCCTGGAATTTGCGGTCCCTCCCCTGCTTGGCACTGCCTCCTGCCGAATCTCCCTCTACAAGGTAAAGTTCCGATTGGGCTGGGTCTTTCTCCTGGCAGTCTGTTAGTTTTCCGGGTAAAGTCATACCCTCCAGAGCACCTTTTCTAAGGACTGCTTCTTTGGCCGCACGGGCTGCTAGCCTTGCTTTTGCTGCCAGAATAACCTTTTCCATTATTTTTCTTGCCTGGTTGGGGTTTTCTTCGAGATAAGTGTCGATGCCTTCTTTGACCACCTGCATGACTATAGGCTGTATTTCCGCATTGCCCAATTTTCCCTTTGTTTGGCCTTCAAACTGCAGGTTTTCGGAATTCATTTTAATTGCTATGACGGCGGTTAAGCCTTCGCGCATGTCGTCGCCTGTAAGGTTGTCGTCTTTTTCCTTGAGATAGCCATTTTTGCGGGCGTAGTCGTTTATTGCACGCGTTAGGGCCATCCGGAATCCGGTTAAGTGCGTGCCGCCTTCGTGGGTGCTTATAACATTGGCAAAAGATTCAACTGTTTCAGTGTAGGAGTCGCTGTATTGTATTGCTGCTTCAACCAAGACACCTTGCGATGTCTTGGAAACACTGAAAGGGATATCGTTTATTGGCTGTTTACCCTTGTTGAGATGGCGGACCAGGGACTGGACGCCGCCGTCAAAATAATAGTGAATTTCGGAATTTGACCTTTGGTCGTATAAGTGGAAGAAGAGGCCGGCAACAAGATAGGCTCTTTCCTTGATTTTTTTCGCCAGGGTTTTGTATTCGGTTACGATATTTGGAAAAATGGATTTGTCCGGCAAAAAAATGGTGGTTGTGCCGGTTTTTGGTAGGTTTAAAAGTTCGGGTGCTTGGCTTTTTTCGGCAGGTTCTACCTTTGTAGTTGGTTTACCGCGCTTATATTCCTGGGCGTAGGTTTTGTTGTCGCGCCTAACCTCGACCCGCATCCAGTCCGAAAGAGCGTTAACGACTGAAGCGCCTACCCCATGGAGCCCTCCTGAGATTTTGTATGCACCTTCACCGAATTTACCGCCGGCGTGTAAGATAGTCATGGTGACTTCCAGGGTCGACTTTTTAGCTTTGGGGTGAATCTCAACAGGAATACCACGGCCATCGTCGGCAACAGTTATCTTTTCGTCTGCACCGATGACAATCCATACATTTTTAGCAAATCCGGCCAAGGCTTCGTCAACGGAGTTGTCTATTATCTCCTTAACAAGTTCGTGAAGCCCGTTTATATCCGTTGAGCCAATGTACATTCCGGGACGCTTCCTCACTGGCTCTAAGCCCTCAAGGACCTGTATGTCTTTAGCGCTGTATGAATTGTCTGCCATTATTTGAAGATCTCTCTTTTTGCCGAAGATGCCTGAACCATCAATCAATTCTAACAGAACGTTTGCGTTTTGTGCAAGCTGTTTTGAGGCTAAGCTGTTGGCTGTTGTTTTATGGTTGTAAAGAAGAGATTTGCCAGGGCAAAAGTAGGGTTGACGTTTGCGGCGATCATTTTTTTGGTCAGAATGCACATATCAAGGGCTGCAAGTAATAAGCGCGGCGGAGCCTTTGAATTTTTAGCGTCCTTTATGATTTGCGAGTGGATCAAGTAAATCTGGTTGTCTAACCAGTTTTCGGGGTTATTAATTTTGGGCAGTGTGCTTAAGAGTTCCGGGAGGGTTTGGGTTAGATATATGTTGGCTTCCTTTGCTTCATATTCCTGCCTGGCGTCTATTAAGACCAGTCTTGAGCGGACTGTCGGAAGGAGATTTTCCTTATTTTGTGCTTCCAATATGATAATGACATTTAAGGGAGGCTCCTCCAGAATTTTTAGGAGTGCGTTTTGGGCTTGGTGGGTAAGTTTGTGGGCTTCTTTTATAATTATTATTTTTGAGGGCAAATGCACCGGTTTTTGGAAGATATGCTTTTTAAGACTCCTAACTTCTTCTATTGAAATACTTTGTTTTGTGGGTGAAATATAAAATATATCCGGCGACGTTTTGTTCAGGTCGATATTGTGCTTTTTTGCCAAAAGACCTGTTTGTTTTTGGACAAGATTTTCGGTGCCTAATATGAGGTAGCATTGAAACCGCTGTTTTGGGACTTGTGGTGGCATTTTTGTCATTAGGATTCTACCTTATTGCGGCGATATTTCCAATTTGGCCTTTATATTTGTTATTATCAAGGTAAGTACCATTGGTGCCGGTTTCCAACCGGTGGTTTTGTGTACCTAAATTATTATGCCAACTACTGCCCAAGCCCCTAACACAAAGGTTGTCTACCCAAACACCGCTCTTGGTTTGACTATCGAGGATGTTTTATATAAACGCGCCCAGATAACTTCCGAGCAGCTTTCTTTTATAAGAAATGAGGCAAAACGTCGGCAGGAGACTCCCGAGAAGATTTTGGCTCAGATGGCTTGGGTAAGTGAAGAGGATTTAATAAAAGCAAAAGCTGAGGCAATTGGGGTCAGTTATTTTGAGCCAGCTGACCAACCAATTTCGCCCGAAGTATTGGGATATATTCCGGAGGATGTTGCTAAGCGTTTTACGGTTATTCCTATTGCCAAGGATCGTGACACGCTGTCTGTTGCGATGATTGACCCATTGGACCTGCAGACTTTGGAGTTTTTGGAGAAAAAATCGGGGCTTTCTATTAAACCCTATATTTCAACTCCCGCTTCTATAAACAAGGCAGTTTCCGAGCAGTATACAAGAGGTCTTTCAACAGAAGTGACGGAAGCTTTAAAGGAAACATCAACGGGTGCTTCAAGGACATACATTGAGCAGCCGGAGGCGACTGCGGTTTTGGGCGAAGCGCCGGTTGCGAGAATTGTCTCAACACTTTTGGAGTATGGTATTAAAGTCAGGGCTTCGGACATCCACATAGAGCCATTGGAAAATGAAACGAGGGTTAGGTACAGAATTGACGGTATTTTGCATGAGAAGCTGATACTACCTAAAAGAATCCACGACGCAATAGTTTCCAGGATAAAGATTTTGGGGAATATGAAAATTGACGAAAAACGTATTCCACAGGACGCAAGGTTTAACTTTAAAATTGGCCGCGAAGAATTGGATTTAAGAATTTCTACCCTGCCGACTGTGTTTGGTGAGAAAGTGGTGATGCGACTTCTAAAGAAATCCGGCGGGGTACCGTCTTTGCAGGAGCTTGGGCTTAGGGGTAGGGCTTTGCAGAATATCGGAGAGACGATACTTAGGCCCCACGGCATAATTTTGATAACCGGACCAACGGGTTCCGGTAAGACAACTACGCTTTATTCAATCCTTTCGCTTCTTAATTCAACCAGGGTCAACATTATTACGCTTGAAGACCCTATTGAATACCAAATTGCGGGTGTAAACCAGGTGCAGATTAACCCGCAGGCAGGGCTTACTTTTGCTTCCGGTCTCCGTTCAATTTTAAGACAGGACCCGAATATTTTGATGGTTGGTGAGATTAGGGACGCTGAAACTACCGAACTTGCCGTGCAAGCGTCTTTAACAGGGCATTTGGTATTTTCAACTTTGCACACAAACAATGCGGCGGGAGCCCTTCCAAGGCTTTTGGACATGCATGCGGAACCTTACCTTATTGCCTCGACCGTAACCGCTGTTATGGGACAGCGGGTTGTCAGAAGGATTTGCCCGTCTTGTAAAGCGCCCAAACCCTTGACAAAAGAGGCTTCTGAACATTTACAGTCTACGCTTGGCAACCTATTTGACCTAAAAAAGAAACTTACCCCTTTCTTTGGCCGTGGTTGTGCAGAATGCAATAACACCGGCTATCTGGGGAGAATCGGAATATTCGAGGTTTTGGTTGTAAGTGAGAAAATATCAAGGATGATAATCGGGCACGAGACCTCGCAGGCAATTGAGAATCAGGCTATTGCCGAGGGAATGATTACTATGAAACAGGATGGGTATTTAAAAGTTGTCGAAGGGATTACAACCATCGAGGAAGTCCTGAGGGTTGCGGAAGAGTAATATGAGCATTCAAGATTATTTGGAAATTGTTGTTAAAAAAGAAGCTTCTGATTTGCATTTGGTAGTGGGCTCACCGCCTGTTATCAGAATCGATGGACAGCTTCTGCCGATTGCCTCTGCCGTTTTGACTTCCGATGACACCGAAGGCCTGGTTTTTGAGCTTTTGTCACCCGAGCAAAAGGAAATGCTATCAGTCAACAAGGAGATCGATTTTTCTTTTGCGCTGGGCGAAGTTGCACGGTTTAGGGTTAATGCTTATTTCCAAAAAGGTTATCTTTCGGCAGCTTTAAGGCTTATCCCTTCTTATATTAAGACGATCGAGGAGTTGAATCTGCCGAGGATTTGCCATAATTTTGCCGGCCTCAGGCAGGGCTTCATTTTGGTTACAGGTCCAACAGGCCACGGGAAGTCGACGACTATTGCATCTATTATCAACGAAATTAACCAGATGAGGCCTGTTCATATTTTAACTATTGAGGATCCGATTGAGTATGTTTACCCCAAAGGGAAAGCCCTTGTTTCCCAGAGGGAAATGCATCTTGATACCCACTCGTGGGAGGTTGCTTTGAGATCGGCACTTCGTGAGGATCCCGATGTGGTTTTGGTTGGCGAAATGCGAGATTTTGAAACGATCGCCTCGGCTATTACAGTTGCGGAGACTGGGCATTTGGTATTTGCAACCCTTCATACTAATTCCGCTTCCCAGTCAATTGACAGGATAATTGATGTTTTCCCTGAAACACAGCAGGCCCAAGTTAGGCTGCAGTTGGCGGCTACAATGGCCGGAATTATTTCAATGAGGCTAGTGCCTTCTATTGGTGGAGGCAGGTTGCCGGTTGCCGAAATACTCCTTTCCTCCCCTGCGGTCCAGACTGCGATACGGGAAGGAAAAACCCACCAAATTGACAATATTATCCAAACATCAGGCTCTTCGGGAATGATTTTAATGGATGCTTCGCTTGCCTATTTGGTGAAGGCAGGCAGGCTTTCTTTGGAGATTGCCCGTGCGTATAGCTTGAGACCGGAAGAGCTTGAAAGGCTTGTTGACAAGGCAAGTCCAGGACAGCAGTAAAAATCATGCCTCTCTATAAATTTATTGCAAAAGATGCAACAGGAAAAAAATTTACAGGGGAAGTTGAGGCGGTTGATGAAAATGCGTTGGTTAAGATTCTGCAGCAGGAGCGGTTAACCCCCATTGAGGTAAGAAGCAAGAGTAACCAGAATGGGATAAGCCTTGCTATTTTAAAAATCGGCAAAGGTGTATCAACTTCCGAGGTAGTCAATTTTACGCGGCAGCTTTCGACTATGGTTTCGGCAGGTTTGCCTTTAACCGATGCGCTCTTGATACTCCAAAAACAAACGAAAAGCAATAATTTCGCGAGGATACTCGGCGAGGTTGTTTCCGATGTTGAGGGCGGCCTGTCTCTTTCACAGGCACTTGCAAAACATAACAATGTATTCGGGATTGTTTACATAAAATTAATAGAAGCCGGTGAAACCGGAGGAGTTTTGGATAAAGTTTTGTCAAAACTTGCCCAGTCTCTTGAAAAAGAGCGCGAATTTAAGTCGAAAACCAGAGGTGCTTTTATTTATCCTGCCATAGTTGTAACGGTCATGATTGTTGTCATGATTCTGATGATGATTTTTGTTATTCCCAAATTGACCGGTTTATATAGCCAAATTGGTACCCAATTGCCGCTCCCGACCAGGGTTTTGATTGCAACTTCCAATATCCTCAGGGGATTTTGGTGGCTTTTGATAATATTTGTTGTTGGTGCAGTTTATGCACTCAAGGTTTTTTCAAAGACTGAAGCGGGCGCGAAAATTATTTCGAAATTTGTACTGGCGCTTCCAATTTGGGGCAAGATCAGGAAAACCTTAATTTTGGCGGAATTTACAAGGACTCTCGGGCTTTTGATCGGGACAGGAATTCCGATTATTTCGGCCCTCAAAGTTGTTCGGGATATCCTTTCGTCCCCCGCGTACCAGGAAGGCATAGACAAGGCGATTTCCAGTGTAGAACGCGGGTCGCCGCTTTACCGGCCTTTAACTTCCGACCCGAATTTTCCGCCGATTATTTCGCAGATGGTGAGGGTGGGTGAGGAAACCGGCAAGATGGACGAGGTTTTGGGCAGGCTTTCTTTGTATTTTGAAGGTGAAAGCGAGAATTCTATTAGAAATTTAACAACAGCACTGGAGCCGATTATTCTGGTTATTTTGGGTTTAGGGGTTGGAATTTTGGTGCTTTCGATAATATTACCCATCTACAACTTAACGAGCCAGTTTTAATTATAAAAAGCATTGCTTGACAAAGAAGCGAAAGTTACTGATACTTAAAGTAAGATACGAAATGAATGTATTTCGGGAGGAGGTGACATAATTTAGTGATTTTTACTGCCCAAAAGAAATTTCTTCGAGGTTTTACTTTAATCGAGCTTCTTATAGTTATTGCAATCCTTGGTATTTTGGCGGCTGCAGTTTTGGTTGCAGCAAATCCCGGTAAGAGGACAAAACAGGCAAAAGATGCAACCCGAAAGAGCGACGTTGGACAAATTGCAACGGCCCTTCAGGCTTATTACACAACTCCCGGTCAAGGTGCATACCCTGGTCCTGGTGGCTGTGGTGCGGCGACTGGATTTGCGACATTAACGTCCCAGGGTGACTTAAAACAAATTCCGGCCGGACCCGGCATTGCAGGTGTAGCTGAGGCTTATTGTATGGACCTAAATACTGCTTCGACTGAAGCAACCGTATATGCAACACTTGAGGATCCGACGAGCGGAGTTTATCCTGATTGGGAATGGTGCTGGATGTCCACGAGTGGAGCTGCGAGAGAAATAGCAGCAGGTGCGTGTACTTTATAATTTAACACCTGACTGAGTAAAGCACAGCGACGGCATATGTTTCGCTGTGCTTTTTTTTAGGTTAATTTTCTGTAAAATACTAATGTATGCTAAACATGAGAAAATTATATTTGCTCCTATTGTTTGCTTTGGTATTTGCAGTTTTCTTGCCTGGCATATCAACCTCAGTATACGGTGGTGATTCGGGGGATATAATTTTGGCTGCATATTTTGGCGGTGTTGCCCACCCTCCGGGTTATCCCCTAAATTCCATTTTTGGTTTCCTTTTCACCCACCTGCCCTTTGCCGGCAGTATAGCCTATAAAGCAGGAATAATGATGGCAGTATTTTCGGCCGGAACAATTGTTTTTTTATTTTTAACTTTAGAAAAGCTTTTAAAAGATTCATTTATTGCACTTGCTACTGCCCTGACTTTGGCGTTTTCCCCGCTTTTTTGGCTTTACGCCCATGTTGTTGAAGTTTTTCAAGTCAATCTTTTTCTTGTTTCGGTTAGCGTATATTTACTTATTTACTGGAGAAGCAAAGTAATTTCAAGAAGGGGAAAAGCAGAAAGCAGTGCCCGAAAGTTTTTACTTTTGTCATTTCTATTTCTAGGCCTGGCAACTTTTCATCATCATACATCCATATTGGTTTTGCCCGGTTTTGTATTTTTAATTTATAAAACGGAAAAGCAAGCAATATTATGGGGAAAGAATTTATTTAAACTTTTGGGCACCTTTACCCTTGGCATACTACCCTATTTATATGTCCCTTTCGCAGCTGGCAGGGCGACGCCTGTCAATTGGGATAATGCAGTTAATGCCAAAAATTTAATAGTATTAATCACCCGTGCAGACTACGGGACATTTGCTGCCTCCCAGAGCTTTATTGGGTCAACATTAATTGAGAGGGTTTCCCAGGTATTGTCCTTCTTCGCTTTTTTAAAGAATGACTTTACACTGGTTGGTTTATTTTTAGTTATTGCCGGCCTAATCTTTGGTTTATTTAAAAAGGATAAGGCAATATCAATTTTTTTAACAATTTCCTTGATTTTATGCGGTCCTTTCTTTTTATTTTATTCGAGTTTTTCGCTTGCCACCGATTTTTTCTTCGGGATATGGGAAAGATTTATTTTGCTTAGCTATTTTTTTGCATCAATATTTTTAGGTAATGGCCTGCAATCGATTATTTTTACTGCCAAAAAATATTTACCAGATAAAAGTGCCTTTCTGCTTCTTGGGAAAAAACAATTACTGACAATTGTTAAATTTTCTATTTTTCTTTTACCGCTTTATATGATTGCCGCCAATTGGCACAAAAGCGATATGTCGGAATTTAAACTTGGCGATTGGCTGGGGCACGATATCCTGGTTTCTTCTGAGGCTAACTCGATTGTATTTTTGTTTAGTGACACACTGGCATTTAATAGCCAATATGTGTATTACAGTGATTTTAGTGAGTTTGGTGACAGAAAAGTCATTTTGGGCGGCTTATTGAGACACCCGTATTATAGGAAGCAACTTGCTAGGCGGTATCCGGATTTAAATTTCCCCAACAGTTTTTTTGACGATTCCCAAAATGAGAGCGGTAAATTTATGGCGGATTTAGTTTCGGCAAATATTGACCGTTTTCCAATTTACACAATTGCATATTTGCCCGAGATTAAAAACCACGCTTGGGTTAAAAGCGGCATGATGTCAAAGTTAGTAAATAACGATAACAAGGACATTGCAAATATTGCTTATTTAAATAGAAGAGCACTGGATAACTTTAAACTGGAGATAGATGAGGCCAATGAGGGGTATACAAATTTTATAGAACAGGACATAAAGCGATCATATAATGTTTCTTTTAACGATACGGGTGATGAAATGGCCGATTTAAATTTGAATGTGTTAGCCCTGGATAATTACAATCTTGCCTTAGCCCTAAACCCCGAGAGTGCAAGGTCTTATTACGGTAAGGGAAAGGTGTATTTAAATATGGATGATTGTTCAAGTGCCGGCGTTTTTCTTTTAAAGTCGTATGAAGTGAATAGCGAAAATGTTCCGACCCTAAATTCATTGGCGGATTGGGCCAGAAAATGTAAGCAGGATGAATCCTTAGCGCAAGATTATGAATTAAAAGCGAAAATTATTAAAAGTAATTCTACCCGCGAGACTATATTTTGATTGCCTTGCTTTTTAACCTGATTATTAAATAGATTGTAAATATTAAGGCGGCAAGGCTTATGATAGTACTTTTCTTGAAATTTTGCGGCAGGTATTCATATTTGATGGTGTGGCTGCCCTGGGGCACTACTACTGCCCTCGAATTAATGTTTGCTGCAAAAATTTCTGTTGGTGTTTTGTCGATTTTAGCGGTCCAGCCGGGATAATAACTGTCCGAAAGGACAATTGCCGAAGTCGAAGATAGGTTTGTGGCGATTGTAACGCTGGTGTTGTTATATGAAGTGATTTGAGCAGTATCCTTATCACTTGTTGATATTTTTTCTTTTGGGTCCTTTTCAAGAATTACTGTTTTTCGGGGATCAAAGTTCCCGTCTGAAAGAATCGATTGAAGGTTTTGAACAGTCGTTGCTATTTTGTAATCCCCTACAGGATAGACACGCGGGAAACTTTTGAGGTTTTTGTAAAGCCAAATGTCTTGATCCTGGTAATTGAGATTAGATTCCAGTTTGAAATTACTTGAATCTACGGGAAAAGGGGTGGTTATGAAATCCGTACTTGTGAGGTTGAGGATATTGGAACTTAGTTTGCCTATTTCAATCTGGCTGTTTTTTAGATTAATTTTAGAATTTAACAAACCTTCCAATATGATTTGCCGGTTTGGGCTTATGCCTGCATAGGCCAGAAGCTGATTATTGTCATTTGTTATATTAAAATTTTGGCCAATGAAGTTTAGTAAAAAGTTGTATTGTTTTTCGTCCTCTTTGCTGCTCCAGCCTTTATTTAGAAATGTTATGTTCCATGAAAGGAATGCGCCAATTGAGTGAATGCGCCCCTGGCCAACTAAATCCTGGAACCTGGGAGCAGATAGCCAATCTTCCTTTTTTCCAACCATGTGGTAATTGGACCAAACCCTGAAAATGTCCAAAGAAGCAAAAATGATCAGTAAGAAGACCAGTAATTTTAAGATGGGGTGTTTTATTTTGCCCATGAGTGAATCTACGGCTGTTGCACTTAGCATGGCAGCTGCGAGGAATGTAAAGACCAGAAATCTGGCGGGTACCCTGAAGTATGAAAAAACCGGAAAAGAAAATATCGGATACAAGGGTGCTGAGGTCCCGAGTGCCAGCATGAGGCCTAAGGCTCCAAAGATTAGCCAAAATATGACAGATGATTTTTGTTCCCATTGTCTTCTAATCATGACCAGAAGGATTGCAACAAAGGATAGAACCAGTTGAACAATACCGAAATAAAGGTTACTTTCCCAGAAAACGCTCCACTTGCCCGGTTCCCATCGGGAGTATGTGGCGTTTTTGGGGTTTCCCAGGATGTATGGATCAAGTATTGTTAGCAAATTCTTTGGCTTTAGGGGGAAATCCGTGAGTATTTTTCTGGGATTATTATGCTCAATTCTTTTTGAACTTTTTGTTAAATTATATGTTGAGTTAAGTTGGATGGCTGCTATTAAAAAGCCCAATATTATGAAGCCGCTTATTATTGCCGGAATGCGGATTTTTATGCTGTTTTTGGTTTTTAACTGGGACAGTTTATATATAACGAAAATAACCAAGCCTATCAGCGAATAAAAAGTAATTTGGGGAAATCCGGTGAATATTTGCTGCGAGATTACAAGTGGAAGGAATGCCAAATATGAAAACTTCTTTTTATTGAAAAATTGGTTAGTAAGCCAAAAGAGCCAAGGCATAATAGAGGCTGTTTGTATTAGGTTGTAATGTTGTATATGGAGAGTAAACAGCGAAGAAAAAGAGAATGTTATTGCCGCAATATAGGCTGCAGCGCTATTGAGTTTAAAGGATTTTGCAAGAAGGAAAGTGCCTAGTGCTGCTGTTGTAAATGTTACGATATAGCCTAAATTGAATGCCAGCCAAAACGGCAACAAAGCAAATAAGATAATGTTTGGCAAAAACAGTGCCCCTATTTGCCCTTCGTCAAATATTGGGAAACCCTGGCCGATTCTTGGTTCCCAAAACGGCAGCTGGCCTTTTTTTAGCGATTCGGAGAGAATTTCTTTGACAGGAATATTGAAATGCAAAATGTCGCTTCGGCCATAGTCCGGTGTTACAAACAATGATGGCGGGAAAAATAATTTGGAAAAAAAGACGAAGATGACGACGGTTATTGCCAAAATTGGCCAATAGCTTTTAATGAGCTTGTTAATCATTTAGGAAAGTTTAACAAAAAATTGGTTTGCGTGTTTTCCTGAAACTTGTCATGAGGTATTAATACCCGTTATTGTTAAGATAGTGGTTCTTTATCTTTTTACATTTTTCGTGCTGGGGTCTGCCGTTGGCAGTTTTTTGAATGTTGTTATAGACAGGACAACCAGAGGAGAAACAATTTTGGGCAGGTCATACTGCGACCATTGCAAGGCAAAACTCGGGGTGTTTGACCTTGTTCCTGTCGTGAGTTTTTTTAGTCTTGGTGCCAAGTGCCGTTTTTGCAAACAACCGCTTTCTTGGCAGTATCCTCTAGTTGAAAGTGCCACTGCCGTACTTTTTGCTTTTACATTTTGGCATTTGGCAGGAGACAGTAATTTAAGTTTGTCGACCTTAATATATTATTTGTTTTTGATTTCTGTTGTCGAAGTAGTTGCTGTTGTGGACTGGAAGTTTTCCTTGATTCCAACGACCTTCGTTTTTGCAGCTTCTATTGTTTCCCTTTTTTACAACTATTTCGTTCTTCCCTCTCCCCTATTTTTGGACCATATTATGGCTGCGTTTGGGGCAGCACTGTTTTTTTTAGTAATTGTAGTTGCAACGCGCGGCCGAGGTATGGGCCAAGGGGATGTGGTTTTGGCATTTTTAATGGGAATTGTTTTGGGGACACAAGGGGTTGCCGTTTCCGTGTTTTTGGCGTTTTTGATGGGTGCTTTGGTTTCTATCGGCTTGATAATTTTCAAAAAGCGCAAATTTGGACAAACTGTACCTTTTGCGCCGTTTCTAGCAGGTGGGTTTTTGCTGGCACTATTTTGGGCCGGGCCGATCGTTAATTGGTACTTACAAGTGTTATATTGATAAAAAATGTCAAATGTCAGAGGTCAAAGGTCAAAGGTTTGTAAGTATTCTTACGGGTTTACGTTCATTGAACTTCTGGTTGTAATTTCCCTGATGGCAATTGTTGGTGCAAGCGTTTCGGCTGCATATTTAAAGTTTGAAGGGAATCAACGGGTAAAAGGGGCAGCTTTGATGGTGAAAAACGAAATCAGGGCGTCCCAAAACAACGCAAGTTCGGGAAAAGATATAAATTGTACGTCAGGAAAACTTGCGGGTTGGTTTTTTGTTGCGGATGTCAGTCCAAACGCGTTAGTTTATGGAGTTTACTGTGATCCTTTTTGGATCCCTTCTTATAACGCGTCACGAAAAATCCTAAAGTTGCCGCAGGGGGTAACGGTTACGGGTGTAAAATACGGCGGAACACCGAATGCGCCTGTTTTTATTTTTTACAGGACACTGAATATTGGATTTAGCTTTCATTCGAGTACGCCATTTTTTGACCCTGTCACGGGCGATTTGCAAAACTTTTTAGGTAGTGGCTTGCCTCAGGATCCGGTGACAATAATTTTGACGGGGTCCGGGGTGACCTATGAGGTGGTAGTGATGCCTTCGGGGGAAGTTTATGAGAAGCAGATGTAAATTGGGACAGTCTTTGGTTGAGGTAATTGTTAGTGTCGGGATAGCCGTGATTCTGGCAATTGCCTTAATTTCCGCAGGGCTTATTTCCAATAAAACTGCACGGTCGGCCCGAAACAATACCGAGGCTACGAAACTTGCCGAACAGTATATTGAACAGATTAGAGTATTTCGCGACAGGCGTGGGTACACGAGCGCATTTACTAGTATTTCTAATGACACTTGTTACATACTTCAAATTCCTAACTCGAATGATCCTTCTACTTGGAGTTTGATTACTTCCGGCTGCCCTGAGACGTTTCTCTCTGGCGCAGTGAATTATTCCAGAAGCCTTCTGTTTAAAGATGGAGCAAGTGCCAATACTAAATTAGTTACAGCAACTATAACATGGCAAGATTCCGGCGGGACGCAGACTGTTTCCAGTCAGACGATTCTTTCCCTTTGGTCTGTACCTTAATTTGGGTTTTCCTGTGATATAGTTTAATTAATGCCCTTTCATAAGAAAATTTTTAATTTCAAATTTTTAATTTCAAATTTCAAATTATTGAATGGTTTTACACTGATTGAATTTATTGTAGTTTTGGGCATTCTGGGTTTTATAGTGACATCCACCGTGCTTTTTTTGAATTCGGTTTTGAGGGGTGCTAATCAGACCAATATTACTCAGGAGGTTAAACAAAACGGCCAAGCAGTTCTGGATTCTTTAGACAAACAAATTCGGGGATCTATATCCGTTGACGGTATTGAGGGTGGGCCGGTTGACTATACGGCTATTAAACTGACAAGACCAAATGAGGATCCGCTATACATTAAGTGTTTGAGTGCAACCGCGACGCAGAATAACCGTATAGGGACTTTTGTTTCTGCTACCGCACCGGCTGCGGATTCAAATTATACTTCTTTGAGTAATGATGACAGGACAAACGGCGTGAATGTAGTTGGTTGCAAATTTAATATTGTTACTTCTTCCGTAGCCCAGGGTGGCCAAGTGCCTGCTGTAGTGGGTGTTTCTTTTACGGCAACGCAAGGTCTTGATGCTCCATACAGGCAGGATTTTGCGGCTTCGGCGCCTTTTCAGACGACTATTTCACTGAGGACTTATTGAGGGAGTACACAGTACACAGTACAGAATACATTGAGGGATTTGACAATAAGAAGGTTAGAATCGACAATAAGATAAGGACATGAAATCCGGCCAAATATTGATATTGGTGCTTCTAATTGTGGTTGTTGCCTTGGCCGTGGGGCTTTCGGTTGCTTCCAGAAACATTGTCAATTTGAGGACTTCCACGCAAACTAAAGAATCCCAAAGGGCTTTTGGGGCGGCGGAGGGTGGAATTGAGGATGTTTTGTCACGGCTTAACTCGCTTTCTGGTGATGCAGCAGTTTTGTCATCGGGCGGTAAAGATGTGGATGTAACTGTTGGTGATTTTTTAGCAAAAGTCAATGTAAAAGGTTCAAAAGTATATGAGAGCAAAGTCGAGCTTGGCGAGGTTGGGCAGATAGATTTGAAGACATTTAGCGGGACACGTGTAGAGATACATTGGGCAAAAGGAAGCACTGAAAATAGCGGTGACGGGCCGGCATCTTTGGAAATCGGGGAAATTTTTGGGGCAGTATCTCCTTATGCGATGTCCAGATGGTATTTTGAGGGCCAAGCAGGAAGGCCGAATGAAACGTTGAATCTTTCTGGTGCAGGTACCTTTCCCTGCTCTTCACCACCCAGTGACGGTTATACGAAGTGCATACAGGTTGGGATGGCTGGAGACCCGATTGCGTTGCGGGTAAAACCATTTTGGGCAAGTACAACGGTGAAGGTCTTTAGTGTAACAGCTGGAATCGATTTGCCGGTGCAGACTTATGACATTAACTCATCGGCAACAAGTACTGTTGGCGTAACAAGAGCCGTCCAGGTAAAGCGAACGGCATTGCCGATGATGCCTGCGGTTTTTGATTATGCACTATTTTCCGAAGGGAGTATTGTTAAGTAGTTATGAATAAGACAACTAAAATTTTACTTTCCCTGATTGGGCTTGGTGCTATCATTGTGCCTGCGGTTTTACTAGCTGTTTTGAGCCCGAAAGTTAATACCGGCCAAAACTCATCTGACCAAAACAGGACAATTAATTCGGGTGCTATCGAGAATATTGTTAACCAGTCGCCCCAAAATAACCCTGTCGTCTTGCCTACCCCAACTTTTTACCCAACACCTGCCAGCCCTTCAGCTAAAGTGATACCGGAAGGTAGTCCTTCCGCACAGTAACCAAACTATGGCAAACGATGCATTTGGCCTGGACTTGGGAAGGTCATTTATTAAAGTTATAGAGGTTAAAGTTGCCGGCAAAAAAAGAACTTTGACTGCGGCTGCCAATGCCCCGACGCCTGCAGGCGGTATTCAGACCGATGCCCCGCTTGAATTAAAGAAAGTTGCAGAAGCAATAAAAGCGACGGTTAAAAATTCGGGTGTTAGGACTAACAAGTGCAACGTTTCGATAGTCGAATCGCAAGTTGTCACCAGGCTTATACAAATGCCCAACCTAACCGATAAGGAGCTCTCCTCCGCTATCAATTGGGAGGCTGACCAGTACATTCCCCTACCACTAAAAGATGTTAATTTGCAGTATAAAGTAGTTTCGAAACCGCTTCCCGGCAAGGTTGGCAAGATGGACGTATTGTTGGTAGCAGCCCCCAAGAGGATTATTGAAAAATATGTAAAGCTCACACGGGACTCGGGGCTTGTGCTGTCCGCTATTGAGACGGAGTCAACCTCACTGGCGAGGGCCCTTACGGCGCCCGGTGATTTACCGGCTGTAGTAGTTTCAATAGGAGCCGCATCAACGGAGCTTGTTTTGGTCAGGGACGGAAACGTGTTATTTACTAGATCGGTATTGACAGGCGGATATGCTTTGACCCAGGCAATTATGGCAGAGTTTAACATGAGCCAAACCCAAGCCGAGCAATATAAACACGCTTATGGTGTTGTTAGTGACCAGCTTGGGGGAAAAGTAGCCGCTGTCCTGAAGCCTTTGTTGGAAATTGTCATTGTGGAAATTCTAAAGGCTTTGGAATACTCCAGAAGCCACCTTCAAGGCTCGGTTTTTAACAGGATAGTTGTGTGCGGTGGAGGTGCTTATTTGCCCGGTTTGTCCGAATATTTTACCCAGAGGACAAGTTTAGAGGTATCTTTGGGCGATCCATGGCAAGGATTTGAAAAAGAAGGCTTAATCTTGAAAATACCCGGCCAGAGTAGTTTTTACACGGTTGCTACCGGTTTGGCAATCCGCAGCTAGTTTGCTTGTGTAAAAAAGCTGGTTTTGATACGCTTAAATTTAGATGGCTGATATAAACTTATTGCCGGTTGAAGATAAAGGCTCAGAGGCAACTGAGGGAATCAGAAAGAAACTTTCAGTAGCTTCTGCGGTTGTGCTTGCCGCTGTTGCCGTATTTGGTATTGTGACTTTAGTAATGTTTACAAATATTTCTTCGCAAAGGCAAAAAATACAAAGCAGAATTGACACGAACACTGACCAAATAAACTCCCTTAAAGATACGGAGGCGATGGTTGTGGTTACCAAGGATAAGGTGTCGGTTGCTGATAAGGTGCTTAGTGGCCGCGCAGACCAGGTAAACGTTTTTAACCAGTTTGCCCAGCTTGTACCAGAAAACGTTTATTTCACGGATATAAAATTTATTGGTAGTAAATCAACTTTTTCCGGAAAAGCCAAAAGTTCTGCCGATGTGGCCGGGTTTATATCTTCACTTGCTTCGGATGATGGCGCAAAGATAATTTCGAATGTGAACATTGATTCTTTGAGTTCAGACCAAGAAGGTGTGTACACATTCAACGTTTCAGGACAGCTTGTGACTAAGGCAAGCGCCACGGGAGGAGAAAAAAGCTCATGAACCTGCCAACAATTACTGTTCCTAAAAGTGGTGTGAATTTAGGCATTGCCAAATATCTACCGTTTGCAATGCCCACAGTCAGTATTGCTATTGCCCTTTTAGTTGCTTATTTTGTGATATGGCCTAAGTTTGGCGAGGTTCTTTCAATGAGAACGACCAATAAGCAGATGGATGTGCAGGCCTCTCAGCTGGAGGAAAAAGCCCAGGTTCTGAGTGTCCTTTCCCAGGATAAGGTGGTTTTGGAAAAACAGCTGGCGCAGGCAGAAAAACTTTTACCTTCAACAAATGGAATATTTTTTATTTTAAGGGAGATTGAGCAGGCTGCGGCATCTTCGGGAATTTTGCTTGAAAAAACGGATGTTGACGCGAAAAGTTTGAGTAGTGGGCAAGCCGGTACTGGGGCGCCCGCCCCGCCCGACAAAAGTGCGTCTAGTGTAAAAGGTGTGTCTCCTTCGGTTGTGGTTAAAGTTGCCCTGACGGGCGGCTACAAATCGTTCTTGCAGTTTTTGGGGTTTCTGTACAACAATTCGCGTGTTGTCTCGGTTGACGACCTAACGTTGTCCTCTTCTTCCCAAGACAATTCAAGCGTGGTTAGAGCGTCGATTACAATAAATGCGTTCTGGAAGCCCTTACCTAAAGATCTCGGGTCTATCGATAAACCAGTGGATAGGTTGTCAGATGCAGAAAATTCACGGTTATCGGCTGTTGAAACGGTTCAGATGGCTTCCCCATCTGCTGCTCCAAATGTGTCCTATGGAAGGTCAGACTTATTTGCTCCATTCTAGTTAGCGTTTTACTCTACTCTTTCCACTTTGACTTTGCCTGGAGCAAATCCGGGCGGAACTTTTTTGTACGTTTAATTGCTTCTTTCAGGCGCCATTTTTTGATTTCCTCATGGTTTCCGCCAAGTAAAACCTTCGGGACAGGGGCATTTTCGTAAACTTCCGGCCTAGTAAACTGTGGATACTCGAGAAGGCCTTTTTCAAACGACTCTTCGTGCGGTGATTTGGGACTAATTACATTTGGGATCAATCTGGCTATTGAATCGATTAGTGCCATGGCAGGTATTTCGCCACCGGTTAAAACGTAATCCCCGACAGAAAATATCTCGTCAACGTACTTTTCGATTCTGGCGTCCACGCCTTCATAATGGCCGCATATTAAGGCTATATTTTTTCTTTTGGCAAGGCCTTTGGCTTCTTTCTGCGTGTACTTTTTGCCTGATGCCGAAAGCAGGATTGTGTAAGGTTTCGGGTTGATACTGGAGAGCGCTTTATAGAGGACATCTACTTTTAAGACCATGCCTGCACCGCCGCCGTACGGTTTGTCATCAACAGTTTTACGTTTATCGGTTGCGAAATTTCGGGGATTAATGAGGTTTATTTTAATGAGTTTTTTTGCGCGGGCTTTATTGAGGATACTACTTGAAAGTATAGGTTCAAAGATTTCGGGAAATAGAGTAATGACGTGTATATTCACGCTTCCTGAACATCAATGCTGACGAAGACGTTTTCTTTAATCGCCCGGATTTTCATAAGGTTTTTAATAGACTTGATCATTTTGCCGTTTTTGCCAATCACTTTGGCGATGTCGTCTTTGGGGACGTATATTGTGAATCGGATGTCTGTCCCCTCCTGGTTTTTTTCTATCTTAACTTTTTTAATATCGCTAACCAATGGCTGGAGTGTAAATTTAAGCAGGTCTTCCATGTTTTATTTTTGGAGGATTTTAGCAACCGTTGCAGTTGGTTTTGCGCCTTTTGAAAGCCAGTAACTAACCCTCTCCCTTTTTATTTTAATCAGGTTTTTCTTGGGATCCAATGAGCCCAAAATTTCCAGAAATTTTCCGTCACGTTTGCTTTGGGTGTCTTGGGCTACAACCCGAAACGAACGCTGATGGGTTTTCCCGGTTAATGCCAATCTTAGTTTTACGCTCATGGTTTGCTATTATCTCAGACTTTAGCCTGAAAGTTCAAGTTATTGGTTGTTTTGCCCTGTTCTAATTTGGAAAGCGCATCCTTGGCCGCATTTTGGGCGGCTTCCTGTTTATTCTTGCCGACCCCTTTGCCGAGGCACTTTTGGCTAAGGTAAACACCCATTTCAAACCGCCGGTCGTGGTCGGGTCCCCAGGTTGTAATGATTTTGTAGCTCGGAGACTCATGGTAAAGTTTTTGCAGTACTTCCTGTAATTTCGATTTGTTGTCGGAAACGGCAGTTTCAGCAAGTTCCTGCCATTTTAAAAGTACGTTTTCTTCCAGGAACTTCTCGGCAACCTTTGTGCCCTGGTCAAGGTAAATTGCGCCAACAAGAGCTTCAAAAGTATTGGCCAGGATTGAGTTGTTGTTCCGGCCGCCGGAGTCCTCTTCGCCCTTGGATAAATAGAGGAAGGTTCCCAGGGACAATTTTTGGGCAAGCTTTGCTAAGGTTTCGGTTCTAACCAGGGCTGCGCGCAGTTGGGTTAATTCCCCTTCCGGGCTTAGTGGAAGCTTTTCAAATAGAAAGGAGGATACGACAATAGAAAGAACGGCGTCCCCTAAAAATTCCAGCCTCTCGTTTGATTGGCCCTTGTAGTTTTTATGTTCGTTTAAATATGACCTATGGATAAACGCGTTTTTGAGGAGCTCTTTATCTTTGAAGCTTATGCCGATATTGTCCTCAAGCTTTTTGAATTCCGGTGCCGGTTTTGTTTGCGTGGTGCCGGTGGAGGCTTTAGAGCGCGGTGTCGACGTTTTCATAAATATAGTTAACGATGTCCGAGACCTTAATAAAAGAAGGGATTTTGTCCTGAGGGACTTGGATATCGTACTTTTCTTCAATTTTTGCAACCAAATCTTCAATTTCCAGATCGGTTATATTAAGGTCTTCGTCCAAGTTTGAATCCTCCTCAATATGCTCGGGTGGGATCGCATAATCTTTGGATATGATCTTTTTAATATCTTCTAAAATTTCCGTATCGGTCATGTTAGTAAGTTAGTTTATGGTTCATAGTACATAGTAAAATGTAATTTCCTTGCGAAAATTATATTCACTGACGCTTATGTAATTTCTTTAATTATATTCGCTGCGCTCATGTAATTTCTTTCGAAATTATATTCACTTCGTTTCATGTAATCTCTTTTGAGATTATAGAGCCTAAGACGCCGTTTATAAAAGACGGTGAAGAATCCGATCCGAATTCTTTTGCAATCTCAACTGCCTCGTCTATTACAGCTTTATACGGCTCTTGTTGTTTTTTAATAACTAACTCCCAAACCGCCATTCTTAAAATTGCCAAGTCGACCGGGGCAATTTGCGATATAGGCCATGCCGGCGCATTTTTTTTGATTTGTTTATCTAGCTCTTGCCTGTTTTTATAAACCTCAAAGGCTATTGTGCCTTTTTCTAGATTGGCTTGAGGCCTGAAACTTTTTTCAAAAAGGGTTTTTAAAGCCTCGACCCTTGCCTCGTGTCTGGGGTCATCCCTTCTTTTCATTTATATTTCAATTGCCTTTATCCGAGGCAACGCTTGGTTTTTTGGCGCTTTCTTTATAAAACCCACATTTGGGACACTGTTTGTGTGGAAACTTAAGGCCACCACAGTTTGGGCATTTGACAAGATTGGGAATTGAAAGCTTCACAGCAGCCCTTCTGGTTCTTGATCTTGCCTTGGCATGTCTTTTTTTCGGTAACGGTGTCATAAGTTTAGTTTACTAGTTACTAGCGACTAGTTGCTAGTGGCTAAAAAACGCCTTCTGGGGATTATATCAAAGATGAGGTTATAGTCAATCGGCATCTACGCTCGTTTCCGCGACTTCCTACGTGCTTTCCTGAGGGCCTCCCTACTTGTTCCTCCACCAATGACTCGACCGCCTCTTATTGGTGTGTATCGGGATTCAAATAATGGTTGCGTTGTGCATGGTGTTATTCTTTGCCCTTCGGAAACACCTCGGCCGAAGTCTTTTAAAATTGCTTCAATGACAGATCCCTTAGGAGGGTTTACAGGAAGGCTACTGGGAAAAACAACCCTTAATTTTCTTAATGGAACACGTTCAATTTGCGGCGCATCAGGGTTGTAAGTGGCCGGACCGCGATTGACTTCACTGCGTGGTATTATTCGCCCTCTCATTGATGGGTTAAATTCTGTGCTCATGTTTCCAATTAAAAAACTGCATACTAGACAGCAATTGCAGTTCAATCAAGTAAATTTTATGCTTCTCGTGAAAATATTGTCAAGAGTCAGTTTGGTTGTGAGTATTGCGACGTGAACTCATTGAGCTTTTCTTTTAAGAGCTTGTTGTCTTTGAGGTCCGGATCTTGGTTTATTATTAATCTGGCCTCATTTTGGGCAGCTGATACTGTCTTTCGGTCGGTAATGTCGGCTATTTTAAAGTTGAAAAAGCCTGATTGTTTAAGGCCGAAGATTTCCCCCGAGCCGCGCATTCTAAGGTCGATTTCGGCAAGTTCGAAACCAACGTAAACTTTTTCCATGCTTTTTATCCTCTTTAGGGAGTTCTCGGAATTAGATTGGGTAAACAGAAAGCAATAAGATTTATGCACACTTCGGCCAACGCGGCCGCGCAGTTGATGAAGCTGGGCCAGGCCAAAGCGCTCAGCTGACTCAATGAGCATTACAGTGGCGTTTGGGACGTCTATCCCTACTTCTACAACAGGTGTAGCGATAAGGACATTGATTTTGTTCTGTTTAAACTTGTCAATTATCCCCTCTTTTTCTTTTGATTTGAGTTTTCCGTGTAACAGACCCAACTTTACTTTTTTTGCGAATTTTTTTTGCAGTTTAACAAATTCATCTTTTGCGGCTTTAACGCTTGTCATGGTTTCCGAAGGCTCAACGAATGGAGTGATAATAAATGCCTGTCTGCCTTCTTCTGTCTGTTTTTCTATAAAACCATAGGCTCTTTCCCTTTTTGAACCGGGTACAACGAATGTTGCGATTTTTTGGCGGCCGACAGGCAGCTCGTCCAAAACAGAAAGGTCAAGGTCGCCGTAGAGGGTTAATGCCAGGGTTCTTGGGATGGGAGTTGCGGTCATTGTTAATAAGTGCGGTGACTGTTTTGAGGATTGATCCATAAACAGCTTTGCTCTTTGGGCGACGCCAAAGCGGTGTTGTTCGTCTACAACAACCAGGCCGATTTGTTTTTTGGCTTTGAATGTTGTGAGGAGGGCGTGGGTGCCGCAGGTAACAGTGCCAGTTTGTTTTTTGCTGCCTGTCCAGATGCCAACCGAGATGTTGTAAGGCGACAGAATTTCACCCAAAGTTTTTTGGTGTTGGAAGGCAAGTATTTCTGTAGGGGCTGCGAATATTGTTTCCATTCCATTTTCTGCGGCAATATAAGCGGCTATCGCGGCGACAACCGTTTTCCCGGAGCCAACGTCCCCCTCAAGAAGCCTATTGGCGGGTGTTTTTTTCATCAGGTCCTGTGATATTTCCCTTATCGCTTTTGTCTGGGCATCGGTTAAGGTGAAGGGTAGGTTTTTTTCAAATTGAGTGATTTTTTCAGGTATAACTTTCATTTGCGGTGCCGTCCTAAGGGATAACCACTGACGTTTTCTGATTGCTGACGCTAGTTGTGTCAGGAAGAGTTCGTCAAAACCAAGACGCTCCCGGGCGGTTTGGACTTCGTTGTAATTTTTGGGGAAGTGGATTTTTTTAAGGCTTTGGCCTAAAGACTCCAGTTTTTGCCTGGTTAGTATGTCTTGCGGCATAAAGTCGCTTAGAGTTTTAGTGTAGATAGGCAGAATTGATCCAATTTTAGCGCGCAGCCATTTGGAAGTTACACCTTCGGTTTCCGGATAGATTGGCACAAGCCTTCCGGTATGTAGGGTGTCCGGTGCCATAGAAACCGCTGGGCTTGTCCTGATGACTTCATAAGAAGGTGCGATTAGTTTTGGCTTTGGAGATTTAGGGTCGAGTTTTCCGGAAAGAGAAACAGGTGTGCCGGCTTTTAGGATCTTTGTAAGATACGGTTGGTTGAACCAGATAACCTCGACAGTTCCCGACTGGTCAGCAACTGTTGCTGTTGTTAGGAATTTACCTCTAGGCGTTCGGATGTTTTTAATCTGCCAAATTGTTCCCTGAATTGTAATTTTTTCATCAGGATTTGCCTGGGCGATATTTTGGATTTGGGAAAAGTCGTCGTAGCGGAACGGAAAATGGTAAATAAGATCGTTTAAAGTCCTAATTTCCAGCCGGTTTAACTTTTTGGAATATAAGTTTCCAACGCCCGGCAGTACTTCTACCGAAAGATTTGGGTCCATAACGTGTATGTCAAAGTGTAAAGTGTAAAGGGAAAAGTGTAAAGAGTTTGCCCAAGTTAAGGTCAGGCCTTGGCCCAGACAAATCTTAACAAAGGTCTGACCTTTTGTGTGCTATCTGAGGCCGTACGTGAGGTAAATGGCAAATTGGCCGACTATGAAACTTAAGGTTGCAAGTATTATGACTGCCAGCCAGAGCTTTTTTAGGTATGAACGTTTGAAGAGTTTCATTGGACGATCATGATTTTATTTTTTTTTGTCTTCTGGTACAAGTATCCTAATAAATTCTCTGTTGCCTGCTCTTATTACTTGATTTTGCGTTGGAACACCTCTTGGATCAGTTATCTTTTCGAAAGGAACATTTTCCGGGTTTGTTGATGCACTTACAGATCCCTGACTTATATATCTCTTTGCGTCTGACATACTGCCTCTTAAGCCAGTGTCGATCAATATCTGACTATATGTGGCACCAGATGAAGGTGTAAAAGTTTGTATAAAATCTGGTACGTTTTTTTGCTGGATTATGGATTCGAATTCCGCTTGAGCTGATGTTGCTGCAGCTTGACCGTGGTAAATTTTGACAATTTCTTCGGCTAATTGTTTTTTGGCGTCAAATGGCTTGAGGCTTTTTAATTTTTCATCACTCATATCAGTCAGGTTTGTCCAGTACTCCCCTACTTGGTTGTCTGCCATAGACATAATTTTGCCGTAGATATTTTGGGCAGAATCATCTAGCCAGATGCAGTTATCTGAGCTTTTGCTCATAGTCTGACCATCTGTGCCAAGGATTAAGGGTGTTGTAACCACAAACTTATCACGGTTTTTCATCTTTTTTTGAAGTTCGCGTCCAATAAGCATATTGAATGTTTGGTCGGTACCGCCTATTTCTGCATCAACGTCCATGTGAACTGAATCGTATCCCTGAAAAAGAGGATATAAAAGTTCATGGGTCCAAACTGTTTCTTCTGCCTCCATTCTTTTTTGAAACATTTCCCTTTTAAAGAGCTGGATAGCGCTTATTTTTGAGGCAATATTAATGATTTCTGGAACACTTAATTTTAGAAGCCAATCCCCGTTTTGTTTAATTTGGATTTTTTCAAGATTTACAACTTTTGCGGCCTGGGTTTTCCAGTTTTTTATATTTTCGTCGATTTCATCTTGGGTTATGGTTTTTCTGGCTTCTTTGCGTTGCGATGGATCGCCTGCCAGGACTGTGCCTGTTCCAAAAAGCAGGATTGCCTCGTGACCAAGGTCTGCAAATTGCTGAAGTTTGCGAAGAGGAATTGTGTGGCCCAAATGGAGTTTGGGTCCTGTGGGGTCAATGCCCAAATAAACACGGATTTTTTTGCCGGCCATTAACTTTGTCAAAGCAGATTTTTCCGGTAGGACGGAATCTACGCCTCGGGTTAGTACCTCTTCAATTTTGTCCATGACTAGATATTACAATGAAAGGAAGCTTTGAGGCAATTAGGTGGGCGTATGTCTTCCTCGCTTTGCGAGCGACGTAGCTTACGCTATATCAGCAGGGCAAGTTTAAAAAGCAGTATGCCCTCTGATGTAACTTGCGTTATAATATCAACTTAGTTGTATGAAGTTTAGCGATTATAGGCCCGGAGCGCGTAAATTTACTTCGAGACTTTCAAGAATATCGCCTGCGCAGTCAAACCACCCTTTTGTTCAGCATTCTTCCTTTAATAAGCGCCGTTTTTGGATAAGGTTTTTTGGGTTGGTTACGACACTTTCTTTTTTTGGCTTGATTGCGGCAATAGTTGGGACGCTATTTTTGTTTATAGTTTTTGCTAAGGACTTGCCTTCACCAAACAAGCTTACGGTTCACGATTCTTCACTTTCGACTAAAATATTTGACCGAAATGGAAAGTTGCTTTACGACATATATGGGGAAAAGAACAGGGCTCTAGTCGACTGGAAAAATTTACCCCAGTATGTAAAGCAGGCAACCGTTTCTATTGAGGATAAAAATTTTTATGACCATGCAGGGTTTTCCGTAACCGGCATTATCCGCTCGGCTATAAGCACCTTGGTTTTTGGGCGTGTTGAAGGTGGTTCGACTATTACCCAGCAGGTTGTCAAAAACACCCTTCTTTCCCCGGAGAAGACTATAACCAGGAAAATTAAGGAGTTTATTCTGGCAATCCAGGTTGAGCGAAAGTACTCCAAAGATGAAATTTTGCAGATTTATTTGAATGAAGTGCCATATGGCGGGACGGCTTGGGGAATTGAGGCTGCAGCTCAAACATATTTCAATAAAGAAGCAAAAGATTTAACTTTAACCGAGGCGGCGATACTAGCAGGACTGCCGCAAAGCCCTACTTACTATTCGCCTTTTGGCACTAACCCTAAGGCTTATGTTGGCCGGGCGAAAGATGTTGTCCGCAGAATGCGTGAAGACGGTTTTATAACTTCCGACCAGGAAAAACAGGTGGACGCACAGATTGCCGATATTAAATTTGCCCAGGATACCCAAGGAATTAAAGCACCGCACTTCGTTTTCTATGTTAGAGATCTTCTGGTTAAAAAATACGGTGACAAATTCGTTGAACAAGGCGGTCTTTCCGTTAAAACTACACTTGATTTGGATTTACAGAATAAAACCCAACAGATTGTCACAGATGAGATTGCCAAGCTTAGTAACTATCGCGTTGGAAACGGTGCTGCTGTTGTTGCCGACCCTAAAACCGGCCAGATTCTTTCCATGGTCGGCTCTAAAGATTACTTTGCCAAGGATTATGACGGACAGGTCAATGTTGCGCTTTCCTTGAGGCAACCCGGCTCCTCATTAAAGCCGTTTACCTATGCTACGGGTCTTAAGGCCGGCTACTCGGCTGCGACTGTTTTAATGGACGTTTCTACGGAATTTCCGGGCGGAGCCGGCCAGCCGCCTTATAAGCCAGTTAATTATGACGGTAAATTCCGGGGGCCTGTCCAGGTGCGGTTTGCTTTGGGTAATTCGATTAACGTTCCGGCGGTTAAGATGCTGGCTATGGTTGGAATTAAAAATATGCTCAGGACAGCTTTTGATTCGGGTTTAACCACGCTTGAGCCAACCGACAGTAACCTAAAAAGGTTTGGGCTTTCGGTAACTTTGGGAGGCGGCGAAGTCAGACTTATCGATTTGGTAGATGGTTATGCTACTTTTGCCAACTCGGGAAAGCAGCTTGAGCCTGTTGCAATTTTAGAGGTAAAAGACAGCAGCGGCAAAGTCCTGGATAAAGCCTCCGACAAGCCGGCCAGGCAGGTTATAAGCCCGGACATTGCTTTTATCATCTCACATATCCTTTCGGATAATAATGCAAGGACGATGGAGTTTGGTGCAGGTTCCCTTTTGAATGTACCCGGCAGGACCGTCGCGGTTAAAACGGGAACAACCGATGACAAGCGGGATAATTGGGCCGTTGGCTACACGCCTTCTGTGGTGGTTGGTGTTTGGGTTGGAAATAATGACAACAGTCCGATGAACCAGCAGATTGCATCAGGTGTGACAGGCGCAACACCCATTTGGAACAAGATTATACAGGCGGCCTTAGAAGGAAAGAAGGATGAGGGCTTTCAAAAGCCGGATAATGTAAATGCTATTCAAGTCGACGCCTTTGGCGGCGGTTTGCCCTGCCCCGGCTATCCCGTTAGAAGCGAGTATTTTGTAAAGGGTACCGAGCCTACAAAAGATTGTGCTGTTGAAAAAAAGCTAAACGGGCAGGATTATTTTGTTTTTGTTGAATTCGACCCGGTTTCGACGGATGGGGTTAACCGCTGGCAGCAAGGGATAGATGCTTGGGAAGCAGGGCAAGGTGACCCCAAGTACCACCCGCCCGGCGAATTGTTAAGCCAGCCTAACCAAAATCCGGACGATATTGGCGTCAGTGTAACTGCCCCCGGTGACCATAGCAAGGTAGATTATAAGTTTGAAACTAAAGCTACTATATCGACAGGCAGAAAAATTACGAAAGTGGAATTTTATGTAGACGATAAGCTTCAGGATAGTACTAATTCTTCCGATAGCAACGCTAACTTCACTTTTGAGTCTGCTACCCAGGGAAAGCACAAGTTAAGAGTTAAGGCTTTTAACGAGGCAGGAAAACAGGGCGAGAAGGAAATCACAGTATCTGTTGGTGTCCCCTGGAGTGATTAATCCCGAAATTGGACAAAGAACAGTTAAAGTTTTAATAATAGAGTTGCGGTTTAGATTTGTAATATGCCACAGCAACCGAAAACTATGATTGAGTACCAGGCCGTTTTGGAAAGTATTGGGGACGGGATTATTGTCACCGACAAAAACGCAAGAATTATTTACATTAATGAAGTCGCATCAAAAATGCTTTTATGGAGAGCAGACGAAGCCGTCGGGCGTGATATGGTAGATGTAGTTCCGGCTGCCGACCCGCATGGTAATATGATTCCGAAGCAAAACCGGTCTTTGTATGCGGCCATTAAAACCGGCGCAAGTTTTACAAACCACATTGCAAATTACTACATAAGGCGTGACGGAACCAAGTTTCCTGGTGCCATTACCACTTCCCCGGTCCTTTTTAATAACGAGATTATCGGAGCGGTTGTTTCATTCCGGGATATTACAAGAAATGCGGAAATAGACAGGATGAAGACTGAGTTTTTGTCGCTGGCGTCGCATCAGCTTAGAACGCCGCTTTCTGCCATGAAGTGGTTTTTGGAGATGCTTTTGGATGGCGACGCGGGGTCTTTAAATAAGGAACAGGCAGAATTTGTCGGCAATGTTAATGAGTCCAATAACCGAATGATTGATTTGGTGAACGATCTTTTAAACATAACCAGGATAGAATCTGACCGGATTATTGTCGACCCGAAGCCGACTAATTTGAGCAAGCTGATTGATGAAATTATTGTCGAGCTTAAGCCAAAATTCGAGGCTAACAAACAAAAGGTAATAGTCAGCTGCAACCCTACCCTTGCAGATATAAATATAGACGCAAATCTTATCCGCGCAGTTTATTTGAATTTGCTTTCAAATGCGATAAAGTACACGCCGTCCGGTGGAGAGGTTATGGTTGTTGTTTCCAATAAGGGAGGCGAAATCGTTTCGCAAATAGCCGATAATGGATTGGGTATTCCGAAAGACGAACAGAGCAAGGTGTTTAACCGTTTTTTCCGGGCTAAAAATATAGTTAAGAAAGTTGTTGACGGCACCGGACTTGGACTTTATCTTGCCAAAGCGATAGTTGATTCCTCGGGAGGCAAGATGTGGTTTGAAAGCGAGGAAGGCCGCGGTACAACGTTTTGGTTTACAATCCCTAAAGCCGGTATGAAGGCAAAGGAGGGACAGGTAACTCTGGGGAGCTAGAGCAATTATGAGCGATTTAGGCATAAAAGTAATGGTTGTTGAGGATGAATTCCTTCTTTTGGAAGCTATCGAAAAGAAGTTGAAATTGAACGGGTTTGAGGTTGTTTCCTGCTCAAGCGGCCATCAAGCTATCGATTATTTAAAAAATCTTGTCGAACTGCCCGACGCGATATGGCTTGATTACCACTTGGGTGACATGGACGGCATCACTATTATGCAAGAAATGAAGAAGAGTGAAAAACTTTCAAAAATTCCAGTTATAGTTGTTTCTAACTCTGCAAGCCCTGATAAGGTGCAAAATATGCTTGCATTGGGTGCAAAAAAATATCTTCTTAAGGCGGAATACAGGCTTGATGATTTAATAGGCGAGGTAAAAAAATTTGTTGCACAAGAAAGAGCCCTAAAGCATGAGTAAGATACTAATTGCGGAAGACGATAAGTTTTTGAGCAGTGCCTACAGAGTAAAGTTAGCAAAAGAAGGTTTTGAGGTAAAAATCGCCGAGAATGGGACTGATTTACTGGAGCAGCTTAAGACATACACTCCTGACCTTATTATTTTGGATTTGGTTATGCCCAATAAAGACGGATTCGAAGTGCTGAAGGAAATAAAAGCGAATGATAAGTGGAAAATGATTCCAGTTATAATTGCATCGAATCTAGGGCAAAAGGACGATATAGATCAGGGTCTTGCTTTGGGGGCCAATGATTATATTGTAAAAACGGACCTTTCTTTGAGCGGACTTATCGCCAAGATTAAAACTTATCTCAAATAATGATATTATCTAAATGTGCAGGTATATGATAACCAACTGTTGTATAACGCCCTCAAGGAACTAGAAGTTATTCCTGTTGCGGATTTAGATAAGGCTTTGGCGGAGGTTAAAGTTAGCGGCTTGGCCCTTTCGGAAATTCTTCTGAAAAAAGAGTTAATTGCCGACGAAAATCTAGGCAAAGTAATCGCGGAGGTAATTAAGGTTCCGTTTGTTAACCTTGGCAAGGAGGCGATTGCCGACGATTTACTGATTATTGTCCCGGAAGTTTTGGCAAGAAAGAAAAAAGTTGTTGCGTTCGGCAAGGACAGCGGCGGTTTAAAGCTTGCTATGGCCAATCCGGCCGACAGGGAGACCGTTGATTTTATTGCCAAAAAAACAGGAGAAAAGGTTGTTGTCTATTTTGCAACGGAGCGGGATATCGAAAATGCGATGCGTTTTTATCAAAAGGAGATGCAAAAAACATTCAACGACCTTTTGGCGGAGCAGGTAGAAGAGGCAGGGAAAACCCATGCGGCCGAGGCGCCGATTGCCAAGATTGTTGATCTTTTAATTGAGTATGCGTACCAAAACAGGGCTTCCGATATCCATATTGAGCCTGAGGAAAAGCAGTCGCTTGTAAGGTTTAGGATGGACGGTATATTGCACGATGTACTGAGGCTGCCTATTGAGCTTCATAACCAGCTTGTTTCCAGAATAAAAGTATTGGCAAAGTTAAGGACAGATGAGCATATGTCCGCCCAGGATGGTAAATTGCAGGCCAATCTGGAACTTGAGAAGCTGGACATTAGGGTTTCTATAATTCCTGTTGTTGACGGTGAAAAAATAGTTTTAAGGCTTCTTTCTTCTAGTTCCAGGCAGTTTTCCCTTAACGATTTAGGGATGGCTGATGGTGATATTTTAAAGGTTAAGGGCGGTTTTACAAAACCTTTCGGAATGGTCCTTTCCACAGGGCCTACCGGCAGCGGCAAGACAACTACCATCTATTCAATTTTGAAGATTATAAATTCCAGGGAAAAGAATATTGCAACTATTGAGGATCCGGTTGAATATGATATAGAGGGTATAAACCAGATTCAGGTAAACCCCAAAACGAATCTGACTTTTGCAGACGGCTTAAGGTCAATTTTAAGGCAGGACCCGGATGTGATTTTTGTCGGAGAAATCCGCGACTTTGAGACGGCCGGTATTGCCGTTAATGCGGCAATGACCGGGCATTTGGTTCTTTCAACTTTGCACACCAATAACGCTTCTACTGCCCTGCCGCGGCTAATTGATATGAAGGTTGAACCATTTTTGGTTGCTACAACAGTCAATATTATTGTGGGCCAAAGGCTTATCAGGCGGATTTGCGAGAAATGCAGATATTCGGTTTTGGTAAAAGCCGAAGTTTTGGAAAAGACGGTTCCTAGGGAGGTGGTTGGCAGATTGAAATCGGGCGAGGGAGAGATTCGTATTTACCAAGGGAAAGGGTGTCCGGTTTGCCATGGAACGGGCTATTCCGGCCGGGTCGGAATATTTGAGGTTTTGGTTATGTCTGCTGCCATTCGCGAACTTATTACCAAAAAGGCAAGCGCCGAGCAAATAAATAAGCAGGCAACCAGCGAGGGTATGATTACAATGCTCGACGACGGACTAGGCAAGGTTAAGGAAGGCATTACTACTGTTGATGAAGTGCTGAGGGCAACCAGCCTGTAAAATGAAAAATTCTATTTCCATTTCAGCGCAAGAAAGACTGTATTTGATAAGCAACCTAGGGACGCTTATTTCCTCGGGAATTCCAATTATTGAGGCTTTAGACTCTTTACTTTCCGAGGCCAAAGGACAAGTAAAAAAGCTGCTTTTAACCTTGAAGGAAGACTTAAATCAGGGAAAAACGATTACGGAATCTTTTTCAAAATCACCCAAAGCTTTTGATCCGGTTACCGTTAATTTAATAAAAGCGGCGGAAGAAGCCGGGACACTGGAGACAACGCTTAAGGATATTTCCGCCTCCCTTGCCAAGGACCTTGAATTTTCCGGGAAAGTAAAGGGTGCACTCGCCTACCCTATTTTGGTTGTTGTCGTTTTGGTTTCGGTTATTATTTTAAATTTGTTTTTTGTAATTCCCAGAATTGGCAGAGTCTTTGTAAATTTGAATATCGCACTCCCCCTGCCGACCAAGATTTTGATCGCTGTTTCCAGGTTTACGACTTCAAATACGATTCTGGTTGTGTTGTCTATTTTTGCCCTGGCGGTTTTATTAATTGCACTTTACAAGGCAAAAAGGGATGTATTTTTCAGGATATTTTTTTCTTTTCCACTGGTTTCACAGCTTTCAAAGGAAATAGACCTGACGCGCTTTTGCCGCAGTATGGCGCTTCTACTTTCTTCAGGTTTGCCGATTACGGATGCGTTGGAGCTTGCCCGTGATGTTGCCAATAGGTCCGATATCAAACGCGCCATAGTTGAGTCTAAAAAGGAAGTTGTAGCGGGGAAAAATTTGTCAGACGGACTGAAGCATTTCGGGAAACTCGTCCCCGGCTTTATGATCAGAATAATTGAGGCAGGAGAAAAAAGCGGGACGCTGGAAAAGTCGATGCTGGAGCTTTCCGAGCAGTTAGACCTTCGGGTATCCAACAGACTGAAAACCCTAACTGCCCTTATTGAGCCGATACTGCTACTTTTTGTCGGGCTTATGGTTGGGGCATTGATGCTTGCTATTATTGCCCCAATTTACAACTTAATCGGCAAAATCAGTCCGAGATAGGTTCAATGGCAAAACATTCTTTTTTTAAATCGACAAAGCGAAACGGTTTTACCCTTATTGAGGTAATTTTGGTAATGGGTATATTTGCAATTTTGGCCGGTTTTACAACCATAAATTTGCTTCGGCCCCAGCAAAGTGCCGATTTAAACTCAACGACCACCACTATTATTGCGGACATAAAGCAGCAGCAGGCAAGAGCGATCTTAGGAGAAACCGATGGGGGTCCGGCTGCAGTTGTCCACGGGATTTATTTTGAAAACAACAAATACACCCTTTTTAAAGGTTTGACGTATAGTGCTGCCGATCCGGCAAATTTTGTGGTTGACCTGTCTTCGGGTCTTGCGCTTGGTACTACTTTTGCCGGTTCCCAGGTTATTTTCAACCTCCAAAGCGGCGAGATAAGCGGATTTGCAGAAGGTGCCAACTCGGTTACTTTGACTTCCGCAGGCGGCCAAAGCAGGACTTTGACATTTAATAAATATGGAGTTGTTGATGTCAATTAAGATTTTTTTAAAAATTGGCGGATTTGGGGGAAAGCGGGCTTTTTGGGGCGGGCAGTCGCTTATCGAGATACTTTTGGCAATTAGTCTTGCTTCCGTTTTACTGCCGGCACTATTGACCGGTCTTGTTGCATCAAGGGAAGGCAAAGCCCAAGAGGGCCAAAGGCTTGAGGCAACAGCCCTTTTGAAAGGAGTGGAGGAAGCGGCAAGGAGTGTTTATGAAGGAGGTTGGAATACTTTTGCGCAAAACGGAGATTTCCATCCTGTGATTAGCGGTACACAATGGACACTCGTTGCTGGTTCGGATGTAGTGAACGGATATACAAGACAGCTTACGATAAGCGATGTCTACAGGGACTTGGGTTTTAACATTGTGACTTCGGGCGGCACTCTTGATCCATCTACGAAGAAGGTTGATATTGATATCTCTTGGAATACGCCGCGCCCGTCGTCGGTTTCCTCAACCGCTTACTTTGAGAGGCATTTTAACAATGCTTCCAAAGCCCAAAGTACGCAAGCAGATTTTAATGGAGGTTCCCACAATAATACCCAAACAGTTGCAACCGGAGGAGGAGCGGTAGAACTTACCCAGTCTGCGGGCGGCAGCGAAGATTACGGTAATAAATTTAGGGTGACTGTAACAAGTGCAATTGGAAATATGACTTCTTCAGCAACAAAGACTTCATTGAGATTTACGGCACAATCAACAAAAACCGTTAACGCTATTAGTGTTTATCTTAATAATGAAACCGGAACAAGCCCAACATATACTTATGGAATACAGGATGACTCTTCAGGCAACCCGTCGGGTACCTATATCGGATCAGGTAATTTGAAAGCAACTTCAGCCGGATGGAAAACTGTTACATTATCATCACCCGTTGATATTACTGCTGGAACAATTTACCACATCGTTGTCGAACATAATTCCGGTGCGATAAATACTTCCAGGTATATCGCGCTTCGACAGTCCGCGCCTTTAAATTTGCTCTATCCGCAGACAAATGTTGCCGACAGCAGTGCAAACACGTTGTTTAATTCAGGCTCATCCTGGACTGTTGTCGGAGGGCAGCCGATTTACGAACTGGATTATTCTGACGGCAGTTTTGAGGGAAATCCTTATGAAGCAAATACGGAAATTCCCGTTTTTGGCGGAAACTGGTATGGTGAAAGATTCAGTTTTTCCGGTGCCGATAAAACTGCCCAGAGTGTTTCATTTTATGTGCGAAGAAACGGTACTCCACCTGCAAATCTTACAGTTCAAATAAGGAGGGAAAGTGATAATGGAATTGTCTATTCCGGAATTCTGGCAACTCCTGCCCTTTCAACATCTTACGTTTTGCAAACCCATACCTTTAGTCCCTCCCCGATTACTTTAAGTGCTGGCATTGCTTATCGGGTTATTATCCAAACGTCCGGAGGTTCAAGCACTAACAGTTACCGATTCCATCGTTTGGATACTACAAATGCTGCAAGCTTCAACTCTATAACTTACGACGGGACGAATTCTGCTTATACGGCAAGTACTAGTTCCGGATCTTCATGGACCGACACAAATAATTGGGATATCGGAGGTTTTTATTTTGCCACAACTGGTGCGCCAGGATATGCGGCCTCGGGCGATTTTACGTCTTCCGTTTTGGATTTGGGCTCAAATGCTGCTCTAAATAATATCACTTGGACTGCAACTGTACCCGGCGGAACGGCACTGCAGTTTCAGGTTGCCATAAGCGGAAATCCTGGCGGACCGTTTGAATATTTCGGTTCCGACGGTAGCTTGGGCACGTTTTTTACGGGGCCGGGACCGATTCCGCTTACCAGGATAAATGGCAGATATGTTCAGTATAGGGCTCTATTTACAAGTGGCGGTTTGGCAACGCCGACTTTCAGCGATATTTCATTTAATTATTCACCATGACTGGAAAATTTAAAATTAAAAAGGGTTTTACGCTTGTCGAGATCTTGCTTTACATGGCCCTGCTTTCTATATTTTTGATAACTTTGGTTGATATTTTAGTTTCGGTTCTGGATGTCCAGCTGGAATCCCAGGCAACATCGGCCGTTGATATTGACAGCCGCTTTATTTCCTCGAGGTTAAACTATGATATTTTGAGGGCAAGCGCTATAACTACACCCGCAAATTTGGGCGACACTGCCAATAGCTTGGTTGCGACAATCGGCGGAGTCAGCTATACATATTCCCTTTCTGGGGGAAACCTGGTTTTAAATGACAGCTCAGGTAGCAAGAACCTAAACAGTTCCGAGTCGACAATTGCCAGCATTTCTTTTCAAAAGCTGGGCAGTGCCGGCGGCAAAGAGACAATCCATGTTGTGTATACGCTTGAAAGCGAGACTTTGCGAGCATCCGGAAAGGAGTCAAGGACAATTGACACTGTTTTTGGCAGAAGATGAGAAAAATTAAACCTAATTTAAAACGGGGCCAGGCGCTTGTAGTTTTAATTGTTTTTGTTTCTATTGCGACTATTATTATCAGCTCTGCCGTGGTTGTTGCGATTGTCAATTCGCGGCTTGGTGCCGATGCTACTTTAAGCGAGCAGGCTTATTTTGCGGCCGAGGCGGGAGCAAATGAGGCGATACTGGCTGTATTGAGGAACCCTTCCTATTCCGGCGGTACTTTATCTCTGGGAGACAGTGTTGCTACAATTACAGTAAGCGGCAGTCCAGCTATAACAATCGTGTCTTCAGGGGAAAACAACGGATTTGTCAGGAAAGTCCAGGTTACGGGGACTTATAGCGGCAATTCGTTTGAAATTTCTACCTGGAGGGAGATTAACTGAGCTTAAAATATATGTTCACAAAACCCCAAGCCATTTTTTTTATCAAAAGAAACAGTATTGAGCTGTACGACGGAAAGTCGCAAAGTTTCCTGGAAAAATTGGATTTTGGGCCGCAGATTGTTTCCAGCGAAGAAGTGTTGGATCCGGAAGGCCTGGCAAGGCTGCTGGGGGATTTTTTTCCCAAGGTTACTTTTCCCGGTCAGAAAGCTTTTCTGGTACTTAGTGACGAGCTGACTTTTTCCAAGGTAATAGATGGTGAAAAAGCCAAACAGGAGGAGTTGGAAAACGACAAAAAGCAATTTTTGGACAGCGTTCCCTTAGATGCCCGCGAGCTTTTGCCGTTGGATTTTTTTTATAAAAACAAACGTTATCTTGCTGCCTGCAACAAAAAACTTCTGGAAGGCATCACCGGTTCGCTTTCCAAATTAGGCAGGGTTGTCGAATTTGCAGTGCCGGCTCTTGTTTTTGGCGTAGTTGCGGGTGCTTTGACTGCTGAGGATATAAAGGGAATACTTTCCAATAAACAGCTCATAAAATTAAGTAACCTGCATGTTCCTTCTAAGGTTGTTGAAGCTGAAAGTTTGGGGCCTGGCGAGCCGGTGCCTGCTGAAAGGGGCGCAGAAGCCGGAGCTTTTGATACGAAGTATTTTTTTATTCCCGCATTTGTTGTTATTGCAATTATGGTTTTAGTCGGCGGGGCTATTTTTTTAAGCGGTTCAGGGGCAGTTGATTTCAAACTTTCAAAATTTAATCCGTTTGCAAAAGGTGATCTAAAGTCCCAACCATCTCCCTCACCTGCTTCGTCGGTAAGCCCTGATGCGGGCCAAAAGCTTAGCGATAAAGGGCAGATTTCCGTTAACGTTATAAACGGAACGGGTACGGCAGGCCAGGCAGGAAAGGTGAAAACGATGCTTGAGAGTTTAGGTTTTTCGGATATTACTACCGCCAATAGCGAGAATCCTACAAGTATCGTGACGATGTTAGAGTTTGCCGGTGATGTTGCAAGTGAAGTCAAAAGAGAGGTAGAAAATGAGCTTAGTTTGACTTTTGAAACTGTCAAAACGGGCGATTTGCCGGCGGATTCAAGTTATAAAATTGTCATAACGACGGGTTTGGAAAAATGACCCTTGACAAAAATTTAAATTTGCCTAACAATTAAATTAAGACATGCGCTTCCTGCCCAAAATGAAGCAAGCCTTCACTCTGATTGAACTTCTTGTTGTCATTGGTGTTTTAACCGTACTTCTGGCTATAGTTTTAGTTGCTATCAACCCGACCAGGCAATTTCAGCAGGCAAACGACACACAAAGGCGAAGCGATGTCAATGCGATTTTAAATGCAGTGCATCAATATGGTGTAGACAATAAAGGATCTCTGCCTGCTGCTATTACAGCAACCGCTACAGTCATAGGGAATGGAGTAGGCCAGATCGATATTTGTTCCGATTTGGTTACTGCATACCTTGCGGATTTACCCCTTGACCCGACTACGGGTACAACTGATAGTACTTCGAATTGCACGGCCGCAACAGCTTACAGCACAGGCTACAAGATTTCTAAAAGCGCTTCGGATAGTCGTGTGACAGTAACAGCAACGGCCGAGGTTAGTGGAGTAACAATTTCGGTAACAAGATAGTCTTCTTTTTTAGTCAATTTCCGGTGCCTAGCGTTCTTTTAGGGAAGCGGCCATGCGTTCGAGAGTTTCGCGCCTGGATTTTCTGGCTATCTCAATCATGAATTCGGGGTTTTCCAGAAGCGGCCGGTAGTTTTTACCCTCGACTACCTTTTCTGTTGGGTGCGGAATGGCGCTGTCGGTGTGAATTGTGACATTTACCTCCCCTTCTGCCGTTTGGGCTATTCCCCTGTTTTGTTCGTACCAGGCAAATTCTCTTAGCTCCCAATCGTCTATGAGTCCGAGCTCTTCTTTAGTAATTCGATATATGCGACCTTCAACGCGAGAGCCGTTTTGGCGCCTTATGATATAGGTCTTAAAATCATCACCATAGTTGTCTCTAATAATTTGGCGTGCTGAGGTTGGCAGTCCTTGTGGAATATAGTCCGGTATCTGCGAGACGCCTTGAACACAAAGTTCGTGGTCTGTAAGCGCAGCCGGTTTGCCTTCGCCCATGTCCCTATCGAGGAGTGCTTTTAAGACTTGCCCGTCTAATAATTCTCCGTATGCAAAGTAATTGATAGTTTTAGGATTTCGCATAAGGCGAAATTATATCAAAATTTACTTGATGAGTAAACTATAGGGTTTGACTTCATAAATGTGTGGACCTATAATAGCGCGATGACTCCGGATCGCGGTGAGCAGAGACCAGTAGTGCCTGAAGTTTTGGGCGTTTTGGCCGTCAGAAAAAGAGACAGGGCGCCAATTTTGACCGACGAGATTATTGACAGGATTAGACAGGTTTTGGGTGTTGAAGAGCCTATTGAGCCAGTCGAAAAGTTGTATTCTACTATCTGGCACATAGATTTGGTCTCCGGCATTTCTTTAGATCTTTCCGCTCATTTTACTCGACTTGGCAGAGTAAGTTCTGCCGATGTGCTTGCTTATGATGAGGTTAGAGTCTTATACACAGAAGGTCAAATACAAAGAAACGTGCAGATGACTGGTGTGAGCAGGGTGCTATTGTCAACAGACGAAAAAGGTGAACAAGATCTTCAGTTTGTTCAGACAACGGACAAGCGTCTAAAAAAGATAATTGTTCGTCAGGGGAAGGTTGTTTTGGACGATAATGCAAACGGAAACAGGGGTATACCCCCTGCGCTTATTAGGAATTTTAGGTTTGTTGTATTGTAATCCTTTCCCCTATTGATTTAGGGCGTGTCTTGAGAGTATACTGCCCGTGATGTCAAGGCAGATTCAACTGGTAATTGCGGCAGTTATAGTTGTCCTTCTTATTTTAGCAGGAGCATTCTACGTTCTTGGAAAATCCAAAAAAACACAAACTGAAACCCCTGCCAGCCAGGCAACGGAGGCACCTGAATCCGAGCAAAGCGGAAGTATAAAAAGCCTTCTTTCGATGGGTAAAAATGTCGCTTGTGATGTTTCCTATGACATGGACCAAAATAAGACAAGCGGAAAGGTTTATGTTTCAGGCGGCAAGATGAGCGGTGATTTTTCTATAACGACGGCAGACGGTAAAACGATGGACACCCATATGATACAGGACGAAACATACATTTATTCCTGGTCATCTCTCATTCCCCAGGGGACAAAGATGAAGGTTGAAGCGGCAGCAAGCCCCACAGCTGTACCAAGCGGCCAGCCGGCAAGTTTGAATGTTGACCAGCAGGTTAAATATAAGTGTTCGCCATGGAGCGTTGATAGTTCGAAGTTTACTCCCCCAACAAACGTGAAGTTTATGGATTTTTCGGCTATCACAAAAACGCCGGCAAGCCAGCCTACTACACAAAATTCGGACTCATCTCCTTGCGATTCTATAACAGACCCACAAGCCAAGGCGGCTTGTGTTGCTGCAACTGCACAGTAAACTCCAAAAATAAACGACGCTTGCAATTTAGCCTTTGTGGCCCCAAGATGGACTGAGGAGGTGATTTTAATGTTTGGACACGGTAAACACCATAATTGCGCACTTTGCAGTGCGGCAAAATCATTAGGGCTAATGAGTGAGTGTAAAGACGCAGATTGTGCCGATTCCAGCCACAAGCGGGGCGAAGAGTTGGACGACGACGATGTACAAGAGGAAGTTAGTAACGCTTAATATAAGGTAACGATTAATGTAATGGTGATTATGATTATTGCCAAAGCGTAAAGCGCAGTGAAAGCCAGAATTGTAAGTGCTTCTTTAATCTTATTTTTAACCAGAGCCAGGTAAGCAGGAAAGCCGAATACTATTGATCCGGTTAGGGCTGCCGAGAAAACTAAAAGATTTGGGCTTTTTGTGTCAATTTTGTTTGTTTAATAAACCACCGTAGTTGTATGGAGTATAGCCGTCGCCAATAAAGATCGGATAGGCGGGATTTTTAACCCTTAGAGCTTTTGCAAGACTTGGGGAAATTGGCTTGAAAGCCCGTAAATTTTTACGCTTTAAATTCAGCCTGTCTCTGTCCTCGAGTGTTATCCTATACACAAATTTGTACCTTTCTACTTTTTCAGAAGGTGGGAGTTCCTTTTTTTGACTGAGCGCAGCAATTTTTTTGTACCAAATTTCAGCATTGTTGAGCTTGCTAGTTAGGCTTATTTCCACCGAAAGACAATTCGGGGCATATTTGTTTATGCAATTGTAGTCGGCAACAATAATGCGCTTAAGTTTTAAAAACGAGGCGGTTTTATATATAATTTCTTTTGCAGATTTTCCAACAAAAGCGCAATCATTATTCGGGCAATAAGTATTGTGAAAGTCCAAAACTACGTCAAAGCGCCGGCACAACTTTTTGAGTTCGGCCGCGCGCTTTGTTTCGTAGTCAGCACTTTTTATGTCGCCCGGAAAAGACCGGTTTAAGTCCGTTTTAATAAAGCGCTTATTTTTTAGTATTGCCTGTTCGTTTGCCAATACGGTAGTGGCACCCTCAACAGGCTTATTTTGGAACAACTTTACGACACTTGGCCCCAAAGGTTCGTTTCCGTGAGTACCGCCGATAACCAGTATTTTCATATTTAGTCAAAACAAGTAGGGGTACCTGTGTGACACACATTTCCGTTTGTTCTTACCATTACAAGCAGAGTATCGCTGTCGCAGTCTTTTTTCCAGTCGTCTATTTCCAGATAGACACCGGAAGATTCCCCTTTTTGCCAAAGCCTGGCCTCTGTCCGTTTCCAAAACGTTGCTTTTCTTGATGCCCTGCTTATTTCAAAGGCTTCCCTATTCATGAATCCTACCATGAGTATTTCTAGGCTCTGTTTGTTGACTATTATTGCGGGTACTACTCCCATGCCGGACTGATCTTTTAGTTTTTCATAATCCAGATCAAAGTAAGGCAATTCTGGTATTGGTTCTCTTTCACTCATATTTACCACCTCCTTTTAAGATTTTGAAAAAATCTCTTTCAAAAAGCTCTGCATTTATGGCTGTTGTGATGTTGGTTGTTTTGCGGCCATTCGATTTACTGATAGCGCCTGACTTTTTTGCTGTGAGGCAAAGATATTTTGTTTGGAAGGCTCGTGGATTTATTAGAAAATAGGCTGCAACTGCATCGTAGGCGATAATTTTTTCGATATTTTCGTATTTTTTCAGGCCTTCGCTGTAGCTTCGAGCGAGATCGTAAAGAAAGCTATTTTTTAAACGCGCGAATTTTTGAAGGTCTAGTGACGTTTTGTTACAAACGTCAAGTGGAACAAGCACCTTTTTAATGTTAGATTCCAAAACGATTTTTGCCGCATCCGGATCTACAAAAAAGTTAAACTCGGCTAATTTGCTCTTATTACCTTTTACGTTTATGGTGCCGCCCATTATTACGATCTCTTTGATCTTTTCGGACACTTTTGGCTTTTTGGCGATTAATTTTGCAATATTGGTTAACGGACCAATAGCAAGAATTGTGATTTTACCAGGAGACGTCTCCAGTATTCGGGCAGTTTCTTGACACGCATTTTTTGTAAGCTTCGCGTTATTTACTATGCTCACTTTGCCAAGACCGTTTTTTCCTTGCACGCTTGCTGTAACAAGCGGCTTTTTGAGAGGTTTTGAGGCGCCGGAGTAGATTGGAGCTTTAATATTGAGCAGATTTGATATGTATAAAGCATTGTTTGTGGTGTTTTTTACGCTGCTGTTGCCGGAAACTGTGGTAATTGCCCTGATTTCAAATAAGTTTGATTTTTGAAGCATGGCAATAGCCATAGCATCGTCGATGCCGGGGTCGCAGTCGATAATAATAGGTACTTTGTTTTTCATATTTTTTCCCACGAAAAAACCTCCTTGCGGAGGTATTTGGTGATTTTTAGGTTAAATTTCTACGTCAAAAATACCCCCCGGGTTAGGAGAATATTTCGTGATGCGTATTGTTTAACTGTTTAATCACAAAGGGTATTTTATAACTAACCGCAAAATTTAGCAAATTTTAGTTATAGGATATGTTTAGTTTGAGGCTATCTGTGACAGCTTTGGCCCAGAGGGCGTAGCCGGCATCGGACGGGTGGTAACCGTCATTTGAGATAAAGTTTCTCCACTGCCGGCAAAACTGTCTGCTAAGTTTGAAAATATCAACCAAAGTGAGGCCGAAGTTTTCGGATACTTTTTCTATAGATTTGTTGAAACGGTGAATTAGAATTTTTGACGCAATGCGGATATAGATTGGCAACGTAGGGAGTGCGGAAAAATCGGGAATATTATTGATTATTATTTTGGCATTTGTTTTTCTTTGTAAAGCATTGACTAAATATGTCAGGTCTTTTTCAAATTGGGAAAGTTTTACGCGCCCGCGGATATCGTTCGCGCCAATGCTTATGGTTACAAGGTTCGGTTTAAGTGCTAAAACCAGCGGCAATTGGTTTTCAATTACATTCCTGATCCTGTCACCGCTTTTTCCGAAATTATGATACTGGCAATTAGGGTGGGTCAATTTAATTTTTTCAAATACAAGTGAAGGATAAGATTTACTGTGGTGGCTGGCACCGATCCCCTCCACGGTCGAGTCACCCATTGCCGCGTACACAAAGCGTTTTGGGTGCTTTTGCGGGAGACGGGAAAAAAGCGAAAGGATTTTTCGAAGTTTGTTGGAAATCCACAACTTCATATGACAAGATCCTCCTTAGGAAGCTAGATTATACCATGCCCTCTTATTACCAATTCAGGTAAGTTATTTGGCCACAACAATATAGCCTGTCGATAAGGCCTGTTAAAAAATATACCTGTTTGGGATATTTTTAGAACTTACGAGTTCTTTTTTTGCATGTAGCAATCCCGACAGTAAACCGGTCGGTCGCCTGATGGCTTAAAAGGAACTTGTGTGTCGTTTCCGCAATTGCTGCACTTTACATTGTAAAGCTGGCGTCCTTGCTGGTCTGTACCAGCCGGTGTCGGTTCGTTTGACGAACCGGTATCGCTTGCAGGCTTTTGGTCTTCCGGCTCTTGGGCATCTGCTTCTGCCGGTTTTTCTTCGACTGTTTTTTCTTCTACTACTTCTTCTTTAACTTCTTCTGCAACTTCGTCAGTTGCTTCGTCTGTTTTTGTTGTATCATCATCGCTCATAATTTATCACCTCCTTACTTACTATATTTTACCTTAAATTGGACATTTGGGTACGATCAATATAAATAAATGCAATTTTTCCCCATTTAATGTAAACTAGGTAGCTCATGAAGTATCTTCTTCTATCCTTGATTTTTACCTTATTTTTAAATAGTAACGCTTTGGCAGTAAACGATCCCCGTCTTTTTCCTAACAATAAATTCGGTATCAATAGTCTCTCACCGGAGGCAGAAGTAAATGGCGTTGCCGATTTGGTTAATACTAATGGGGATTGGGGTTGGGTAGTTATGGTAATTGCCAAAAATGAGCGGGATACAGCACGCTGGCAGGCGGTTTTTGACTCACTTTTGAAAAACCACGTTATACCTGTTGTCCGTATCGCAACTATTGCAGATCGGGAAGGCAATTGGCAAAGACCTACAGACGGAGATTCCGGCGACTGGGCGGACTTTTTGGCAAGTCTTAGCTGGCCGACTAAAAATAGGTATGTTCAAATTTACAACGAAGTAAACCGCAAAGCGGAATGGGGCGGGACAGTTGACGCTTTGGGTTACACGGCGGAGCTTAATAGAACAATTGACGCATTAAGAGCAAAAAGCCCGGATTTCTTTATCTTAAACGCACCTCTGGATCTTGCAGCCGACAGCTCTGACGGCTCGTTTGATGCCGGCGATTTTTTTCAGGTAATGGAAAAAACGCAGCCGGGTATTTTTAACAAGCTGGACGGTTGGGCATCCCATTCATATCCAAACCCGGGTTTTTCGGCATCTCCCTTAAAATCGGGCAGGACAGGGATAGACGGTTATAAGTGGGAGCTTGCCCAGATAGACACGCATACCACAAAAAATTTGCCTGTTTTTATAACAGAAACCGGTTGGCGCAATTTGGGTTTTGGGTCGGGAGGCTTAACGGAGGAGCATATTGCCGATTATTATAAAACCGCTTTTGAAAAAGTATGGAGTGATGACCGGGTTGTTGTAGTCGCCCCATTTGTGTTCAATTATCCTGATTCTTTGTTTAGGGCTTTTTCCTTCAAAATTGGTGATAGTTGTTCAAAATTCTGCCTGGCACTGAAAGATTATTTTAAAGTAAAAGGTGAACCGGAGCGGGTTGATACCGGACAAATACTGGCTCTAGAGCACGCGTATGAGGTTATAAATAAATCTGAAAGTAAAATAAATCTGGAGATAAAAAATAACGGGAATTATATTTGGGATACAAAAAACCAAGTTAAAATAGATGTAGAATCTATGGGAATAGTAGTCGATAAGGTTGTCTGGAATAGTGATAACGTTTATCCGGGCCAGGTGGCAAGAGCTACTATTGAAGTTAAAACTATAAAAGAAGGAGTACTGCCTTTTTTTATAACGGTTTTAAATAATAACGAGGTTCTTGCCTTAAAAGAATCCACTGTTTTAAGCGAAGCGTATTTGGCCCTTATTTTAAATAATCTAAAGTCAATTCTGGCGAGGAGTTAATTTAAATTTTTTAAACTTATGTTTACTGCAGTTGCAGCGAAAATTATATACGTAATTGCTATTTTCTTATTGTCGTTTTTGTTTGCAAATGCCTACAGGCGGTTTTTAAAGTTGTTTAAGAGTAAAAGTTTAACCGAGCGGGCAAAACCCAATATTGGCACTTCGGACCGGTTGTTCAGGCTATTTTTGGCCGTAATTTTGCTAGTCTGGGGCATATACACGTGGAGCGCTCTGGCATTGTTTTTTTCGGGTTTTTGCTTTTATGAAGCATTTGCCAAGTGGTGTGGATTCTATGCAGCTTTGGGAAGAAACACTTGCCCTTTATAAATTTATTCCCTATTAATTGACATTGTTTGTAGCTGAGGCTAGAATTCATTTTCATGAGCGAGGCAGAACAACCCGGCCAGAGAGTTTGCCAGGGTCCTGAAGAATATCAGGATCTGGTTATTTGGCCTTCTGTTAGAACAAGGAAGACACTTGAGGCTGTTGCCAAAGTCAACAGGGCAGATTTTGCACCGGATGACCAAAAGGATTTAGCTTACTGCGACCTTATTATTCCACTTGCTGACGGATCTTCCCTTTCGCAACCCTCATTAGTTGCCGAGATGATTGACCATTTGGATTTAAACGGAAGGCAACGGGTATTGGAAATCGGTACCGGTTCAGGGTATAACGCTGCAATTCTTTCTCATTTAGCAAGTTGGGTGGATACAGTTGAGTACAACGAACAGTTGGCCCAAAATGCCGCCGAAAGACTTAATAAATTGGGATACAGCAACGTAAATGTCCACGTTGGAGATGGAGCCGTAGGTTTACCGGGACATGGATTTTATGACGCAATTATTGTGACTGCGGGATGCCGGGAAATGCCGTTTCTTTTGGAAAAACAGTTGGCCGAAGGTGGCAGATTTATTGCGCCGGTTGGTCATGACCTAAACGACATGCAGCTCACGGTCGGTTTTAAAAGAGACGGTAAGTTGATAACAAAGCGTATACATGATGTCGTTTTTCACCCATTGGTAAGTAAATATCACGGAGGGTGGGAGTCTCAAGAGCAGTTTGACGAGGCACTGAGAGCAGCTTATGCCAATAACGCTAATATATTTTCTTTTGAAAGAGTTCTGGATGGGGTTAGTGAGTCTTTAGGTATTCCAAGGGTGGAGATTTACCGCGCCGCCAATGATGCCTCGACCCACAATGCGCTTCTTGCCAAATACAGAGTTGAGCAGGCATTTGCGAAATATCAAATGCCGCTTGATGTTTTGGACCAAACTTGGGCAGACTCCGATTTTTCCGTTAAAAAACCTTCCGGTGATTAAAAAATTTTAGGATCTTAGGCGGGATAAGAGTATAAGCTCTTGGTGTTTTGAAATTTCACTTTTAGTATCGCCAATTTTTTCTTGAACAGTTTTGATCTCCTTGCCTCCAAGAATAGTGGCAACTAAGCCCGCTGCTGCAAGTGTGATCTTGGCTCCAATGGGAGCGTCAGAAAATAAGGCCACAGGAATAGAAGCTCCAACTGCCGATAAGCCCGTGAGCGTACCAAAAACGGAACTGCGTCTTTCGCGACGCTCGGCTATTAACCGGAGTTCTAATTCCGCAATTCTTTCCTGTTCTCTCTCTTTCACGCGTAAATTTTAGAATTTTGGTATTTGTGTGTCAATTTTGGGTAAATTCCCTAGAAAATGAGGTTATAGTTTCTTGAGGTTTTTTGAGGCGGGGCCTTGGAAAACTGTTCCATCCGCTTTGTATCTTGAGCCATGACAAGGGCAATCCCAGGTTTTTTCTTTGTTATTAAAATCTACTATGCAACCCAGATGTGTGCAAACCGGAGAAAGTTTGTTAATTTTGCCATCGTTTGATTTATAAACCGCAACTTTTTTGCCTTCTACCGTTAGCACTGCGCCTTCACCGTCTTTCAAAGAAGTAACTGTTTTACCCGACTTTTTCAGCCTGCCTTCTATAAATCTTTTCGGATAAAGAATGCCTTGAGTTGTGAGTTTTTTAATGTCTGCCATGACTTAATAATACTACATCTTTGTCAGTCCGAATTTATTACGCGGTTCTTTTTTAGGTCAAAGTTACTTATTATTCTGCGGGTAATCAATTATTTGTTTTCTAAATGCTTTTTCAAGTTCACCTATTATAATGTCTTTGTCTTTAGGTTTTGATTCGGCAACCA
>Ga0209210_1000357_pt1 | contig 50132 bp, 54 predicted proteins | sample RifGroA1_FD_183991 | JGI IMG/M metagenome (GOLD analysis project Ga0209210, IMG submission 183991) | Contaminated groundwater microbial communities from Rifle, Colorado, USA - Rifle Groundwater A1 (SPAdes) (version 2) | ecosystem: Environmental > Aquatic > Deep subsurface > Groundwater >...
ATTTTGATGCGGAGCAGATTTGTCTAGTACAGGGCGGATGTACGTGGGTTCCAGGTGGTATCGGAGGAGATATTATAATTAGCGCAGACAATGAAAAACGCATAATCAATATCAATGAAGCTGGAAGAATCAATCTTGAGTAAGAAATCATCTGGCCAGTCCCTGATCGAGCTAATAATTGCCATTGGCATCTTTACCGCAATGGTAAGCGCTTTGGCGTTTTTTGTGTTGAATGGTTATGTTTCTGGACGTTTATCTTACGAAGCAATGAAGGCAGAACTTCTTAGTAAAGAAGCCATGGAGGCAACTAAAACCATTAGAGATAACAACTGGGAAGATCTGAAAGAAGGCGATCATGCCTTGACTATTATTGATGGTAAATGGGTATTTGACCCGAATTCAACAGAAGAAGATATCAGCAATTATTTGACTCAAGGAAAAAGAGTTATTAGTGTAGAAAATCTAGATGAGGACAGAAGAAAAATAACCTCAAAAGTAACATGGCAATTTAGCGAAAATAGGAATGAAATACTAAGCTTAGTAAGCCATCTGACAAATTGGCAAAAACTTTCTTTTGAGATAAGAAGGCCATTAGCGCATGTAGACAGTATACCTAAAAGAACTACGAATCCCGCCCTTGCCTACGATTCAAAGAACGGAGAAACATTCGCGACTACGCTATACGACACAACAAAAGATCCATCTATTGTCTTTAATACTTGGGAAATTCCAACAATGGAATACAGCGCCTTGTCATTAAATTACCGTTACCACGCTGATGAAGCAATTAATGATCAATACTCCGTATCCTATTCATTAAATGGTTGTACGGGAATCTTTATCACTATTATTCCTTTTACATCTTCTTTTGCGACAGATACTACTGTTTCAGCTAATATTCCCAACACGCAAGATTTATCAAAGCTTTGCGTTAAAATTTCGACCAAAAGAGTGGGGACAAGAGATGGAAAAAATATTTATACCCGAGATATTTGGACGGAAGGCATGCCATAAATCATGAGACATGAAACATAAAACACAGAGCATGAAAAGCAAGAGGGGATTTACACTAATAGAGCTATTAATCTACATATCGATTTTGGGCGTTATCTTAATTGTTATCGCTGGATTTTTCTGGAACATTGCCCTAGGATACACTAAAGAAAGTTCTTACCAGGAATTGCAACATAACGGCAGATTTATTTTTACGAAGATGGATCAAGAAATTAAAAAAGCTAAGAATATTATTCAACCCCTACAAGGATCTTCTTCTGATAGCCTTATTTTAGAAATGCCAGATTCTAGTCAGGTAAATTTCCGGCTAGACAATGGACGGTTAATCATTGAAAGAGAAGGAATAATCAGTCAGTTAACTACAAGTCAGGTATTTATTGATAGTTTGCAATTTACCAATATGTCTTATAGCGAGGATTCAGAGTTAGTAAAGGTAGATATCGCATTGAGTCGTGTTAATCCAGATAATATTTCAGCATATCGTTCCAATATTAATCTAACCACATCTGTTGCTTTATATAATGACTAAGGAATACAGGGGGTTCGCCGCTTTAACGTTTGTTTTAATCGTTGCAACGATATCTTTGATTATTGGACTTACAATAAGCCAATTGAACGTAGGAGAGATGAATATGGAATTAGGAAAAGTTTTTTCCGAAAAATCTTATTATTTAGCAAATTTATGCGCCGAAGAGGCTTTGATGAAATTGAAAAACGATACCAATTATCAGGGTAATGAATCTATGGATGTTGAGGGGGGGAATTGCAACATTCTGCCCATTGAGGGAACGTGGATTATACAGACAAGGGGAAATTACCAGAATTATTTCACAAAGATAAAAGTAGTTGTTAATAATATTCATCCAAAGATTGTCGTTCAGTCTTGGGAGGAAGTAGCCGACTTTTGAGCGGAACGAAACCCCGCCCTCTGTATTTAAATATCAAAAAATAAAAATTATGTTCAATTTTCTACAAAGACCATTCGGTCTTGATATTTCAACTCAATCTATAAAAGTTATTTCGCTTGTTGGTTCAGAAATCAATCCAAGACTTGTCGCAATGGGGCAGGCAGTTTTGACACAAGACACTATAGAGAAGGGTAGAGTAAAAGATAAACAATTATTATCCAAACAAATCACTGACTTAGTCGCGGATCCCGATTTTGGAAAGATAAGAAATAGATACTGTATATTTTCGTTACCAGACTACAATATTTTTACTCACTTTTTCCAGCTGCCAGACAATATCAAGCAAGAGAAAAAGATTGAGTTTATTAAAAAAGAAATTTCAGAAGTTTTACCTTTTGAGCTAAAGGATTTGTACTATGATTTTATAGTATATCCCGAAAGAGAAGTATTTTTAGCAGCTTGCTCTAAGGCAATAGCCGACGAGTATTTAGAAGCATTGAAGTTATCTAAAATTAAACCTATGATTTTAGATGTTGGTTCAAGGTCTCAGGCTAGGACACTATTGAGCAAGAACAATAAATTGATATTGATCTTAAGTATTGGGAGTGAAACAACTAGCGTTTCCTTATTTGATGGGCAGAAATCAAGATTGGATACGCTAGTACCTGTGGCTGGGAGAAATTTTACATCAGCCATTGCGGAGAAAATGAATGTATCTTTTGCAGAGGCAGAGATAATGAAAGTAGAAACAGGGCTAAATCCAGATACGAAAGAGGGTAGGGTATTCTTGATATTGCAACAAGAGATTCAACTTATCATAGAAGAGATTCAAAGAATCAATAAATATACTCTGGAAAAGATAGGCAAAACCCCAGAGCAGATTATCCTAACTGGCGGTTCGGCACAGATACCGTTTTTATCAGATTATTTAAGCGAAAATCTCAAAATTGAAGTTGCAATAAAAGATCCTTGGGAAAAAATTAATATAAATCTTCTTAGAAGAAAAGAGTATCTTGAAAAAGCTTCGAAAATCAACCCCATTCTTTTTGCCAACTCTATTGGTTTAGCGCAAAGAGCATTGTCTAAAAACATACTCCAATCTGGAATTAACTTAATTAAAAAGATATAATATATATTATCAAAGGTCGAAATTGAATAAAATATAAAGTAATCTAAAAAAAGATTTAAATAATAAGATTATGCAGAGAGGTTTCACCTTGATCGAGCTATTGTTAGTTATTGGTATTCTAGTGATTTTGATTACTGCCACCATTATTGCCGTTAATCCTTTTCGTCAGTTCGCTTTAGCTAATAACGCGAGCAGGTACAGCGGAACAACGACCATTATGGATGCCGTGTATCAAAACGTTGTAGACAATGCGGGTGCTTTTGACTGTGCAGCAGGTACAATTCCGGCAACCGCGAAAACAATGGGAGATGATCCTACTGATGATGGAACAGAATACGATATTTGTGGTTGCATAGTTCCTACGTACGTTTCAACTATGCCGTTTGATCCGCAGATCGGAAGCTATGCAAGTTGCACAGATTACGATACCGATTACACCATAGCTAGAGATGCTACTACCGGTAGAATTACTATTTGCGCGACAGATACACAGATTCCCCCAGAAGCAGCTGACATTTGCGTCACAAGATAAAAAGATCCCCCCCTGCTTGATTGAAATTCAAGCAGGGGATTCGCATAAATAGAATTAAATATTTATTCCAGATTTGGCGTTAGTCAGGCGCATTTTTGGCGTATTTTTAATTACGATCTTTAAAGAAAATCAGATTTGATTACTGTATGTCTGTTATAAAAGAGGTTATAATATCCAGGATAAAAAAAATAGAAGCCATTGAAAAGGCTGGTTTTTCGGCTTATCCGTCATATTCTTCACAAAATGGAAGAACTAGTAATATTAATATTGCGCTGAATCTTTTTTCAAAGATACAAAAGTCCAAGAAAAAGATCATTTTAGTCGGTAGAATTAAAACATTAAGACGGCATGGTAAAATTACTTTCTTGGATATTGCCGATGAGTCAGGTTCAATGCAGGGGCTTATTAAGGCTGATGGAATCGGGGAGAATAGATACAATTTTTTTCTGGATAATTTTGATATAGGTGATTTTATCGAGATAAAAGGAACGCTTTTCAAAACCAAAAAGGGCGAGAAAACTATTGAAGTCAGTAATTTCAAGATTCTTACTAAGAATCTTTTTCCTTTGCCAGAAAAATGGCATGGCCTACAAGACGAAGAAGAACGTTTTCGTAAGCGTTATTTAGATCTTATTTTTAACAAAGAGGTTCGTGAAAAATTTGAGAAACGAACCGCTATTACAAAAGCCATTCGCGAATTTCTTGACGGGGAAGGCTTTTTAGAGGTTGAAACTCCGGTATTGCAGGGTATCTATGGTGGGGCAGATGCTAAACCTTTTTCTACCCATCTTAATGCTTTCGATCTGGATATGTATCTGCGAATTTCCTTGGAGTTACCTCTCAAACGCTTAATCGTTGGAGGGTTTGAGAGAGTTTATGAGATTGGCCGAGTTTTTAGAAACGAAGGCGTGGATAGACAACATAATCCCGATTTTACAATGCTGGAATTTTATTGGGCATACGCCGATTATAAAGACTTAATGAAATTAACAGAAAAATTATTCTCTTATTTATTAAAAAAAGTATTTGGCAGAAATAAAATTGTATACGAGGGAAAAGAAATTAATTTTAAGACCCCTTGGAAAAGAATTGAATACCGCGACTTAATAAAAAATTACACGAAACTCGACATAGATTATCTTAACCGAGATGCTTTAGTAAAAGAAGCAAAAAAGCTTGGGTTGATAGTTGAAACTGCCTGGAATAAGGCTAAAATAATCGATGAAATATATAAAAAATACTGCAGGCCCAAGATATGGGATCCAGTTTTCGTGATTCATCATCCGATAGAAATGAAGCCGCTTGCGAAAGCGCGCCAAGGCAATCCAGAGATTGCCGAAAGTTTCCAGTTGATAGTGGCCGGATGGGAATTGATTAATGCATTTTCCGAATTAAACAATCCTATTGAGCAGAAAAAAAGATTTGAGGAACAGGAAGGATTATTTAGAAAAGGACTCGAAGATGCTCAAAGAATGGATATTGATTTTGTCGAGGCATTGGAATATGGCATGCCTCCAGCTGCTGGATTCGGTATGGGTATAGATAGATTAACCGCTTTGTTGACTGATTCACACAGCCTAAGAGAGGTAATATTATTTCCCACGATGAAACCCCGTTAGAAGTCCTTGGTAAAATTTTTATCAAAAAATTTTTGTGATGGACTAATAATGTAAAATAAAAAAAACTAATCATATAATAAAAAACTTCTAACGGGGTGAAACCGAAATAATAGAAATTAGAAAGTAGAAAGTAGAATATAGAATGCTCGATATTAAATTTAAAACCGCTGAATTTTAATTAGATGCTAGATATAAAATTCATTAGAGAAAATAAGGATTTAGTGAAAAAAGGCTGCGAGAAAAGGCAGTTGAATATTGATATAGATGAGATTTTAGGGCTTGATCAAAAATACAGAGAAAATTTAAAAGCAATCGAAAATATGTTGGCACAAAAAAATATCGCGTCAGAAAAGATAGCGCACGCCAAAGACGATCATGAAAGAAAAAAAATGATACTCGAAATGCAGGAATTAGATGATCATCTAGAAAAGGACGGCAATAAACTCAAAGTTACGCTAAAAGAGTACGAAGAAAATATAAGGAAGATGGTTTCTTCCATACCGAATATTCCGCTAGAAGATGTTCCTATTGGAGTTAACGACAAAGACAACGTTGTTGTTAAAGAGGTAGGTAAAAAAACTGTATTTAATTTTCAACCTAAAAATCACTTGGAAATTGGTGAATACTTGAATTTAATTGATGTTGAAAAAGCAGCTAAAATTTCTGGTTCGAGATTTAATTATCTTAAAAATACAGCTGTTTTGATCGAATTCGCTCTGGTTGATTTGGTGTTGCGTGCATTGATTAAGAAGGGATTTATCCCTGTCGTACCCCCTGTTATGGTTAAAGAAAATATAGCTGCTGGAACAGGATTTTTGGAGGCAACAGAAAAGAAAGAAGCATATATTATTCCAGAAGATAATTTATATTTAACTGGTACATCGGAACAATCTCTCGTTGCAATGCATTCGAATGAAATCATTAATGAAAGAGATTTGCCGTTGAGATATGTAGGGTTTTCAACTTGTTTTAGAAGAGAAGCCGGTTCTTATGGAAAAGATATAAAAGGCATATTTAGAGCCCATCAGTTCGATAAATTAGAAATGGTTATTTTTTCAAAACCAGAGAATTCTGTCAAAGAGCACCAATTACTCTTATCAATAGAAGAGGAATTAGTGCAATTATTAAAATTGCCATACAGAGTGGTTAGAATATGTACCGGAGATATGGGTCGTCCAGCAGCGTCTCAATACGACATAGAAACTTGGTTGCCGTCGGAGAACCGCTACAGAGAAACTCATTCCACTTCGAATTGCACTGATTTTCAGGCGGTTGGATTGAATATAAAATACCGGGGTAAAGACAATAAATCTCATTTTGTACATACTTTAAATGGCACTGCTTTTGCAATAGGTAGAATATTAATTGCTATCCTCGAGAATTATCAACAAAAGGATGGTAGCGTTAAAGTTCCAGCAGTTCTTCAAAAATATACAAAACTAAAAATTATTAAAAGGTAAACAATGGATACTGGAATAATAGAGGAAAAAAATGCCACAATAAATGGCTTAGATATTAGCTATAAGACAATAGGGCAAGGCATGCCTTTTTTGATTTTACATGGCTGGCTGTCAAGATCGGATAGATGGATAAAAGTAGCGGAATTAATTTCAAAGCATGATTTTCGAGTCATCGTTCCTGACCTTCCCGGTTTTGGTAAAAGCCAATTACCTTCAAAACCTTGGTATATTCAAAATTACTGTGATTTTCTGAAATCTTTTGTCGAAAATTTATCTATTGAAGAATTTTATCTTTTGGGTCATTCTTTTGGAGGTGCTGTAGCTGCTAAATACGCAGCTATTCATAGCCAGAACAACGATATTAAAAAGCTTTTCTTGGTAGGAGCTAGTTGTTTTAGGGAAGATTCTTTTAGAAAAAGAGTTCTGAAACTATTTGCAAAAGTTTTTAATTCTTTATCTTTTTTGCCGTTTTATGGAATATTGCGCCGTGGATTTTATAAGTACATCGTCGGAAAAAGCGATTATCTCGCCACCCGAGGCGCATTAAAAGAAACTTATCTAAATATAATTCAAGAAGATCTTAGCAAAGAGCTTGGATTGATTTCTTTGTCAACCGTTATCATATGGGGGGATAGGGACGATGTTATGCTATTAAGATTAGGCATTAAAACTAATAAAATGATAACTGGTTCTAAAATGGTTACAATAAAGGGCGGTGATCATGATCTTGAAAGAAAAATGCCAGAAATTCTAGCTGAAAAAATAATTGATAACATAGATAATTAATATGAACAATCAATTAGACATTTTATTTTTTATTTTGGCTTTCTTATGGATAATTAAAAGCTCAAGAGCTTTTCTGTTTTGGATTTATCTTTGGCAATTAAAAGATTACCATTCTCTTCGGTTTCTGGATCATTTTAGGACTGAAAAAGGAAAAAAATTGTTGCTTGGAGTGCTTCCCACAGTTAAGGCGGCATTATTGATTTATGCTTTGATTTTACCTCGTACAGATATTTCAATATGGCAGTTATATGCGGTTTGGATATTTGTACTGATGGCTTTTTATATCGTAGAGATTTATAAGTTTGTGCGCGAAATAATCAGCCGTACGTTAAAAATACCGGTTTTTACGGTAAAAACTATAGCTCTTGGATTTTTGGCGCTGTTGATTCAGGCAGCTATCTTAGGAGTTGTGCTTTATAAATTCTATTACTTGCAATCTTATATTTATTGGTTTGCCCTATATCTATTACTATTTGACGTTTTAATGCCAATTATCGCAACTATAACAGTATTGTTTGTCCATTTTTTTACTGTTATTTTTTTCAGGAACAAAGTTATTTCTTTGGCCAAACAAAAAAGGCAACAGTTCAAAAATTTAACAGTAATTGGCATTACCGGTTCTTACGGTAAAACCTCGACCAAAGAGTTTTTGTATCAGATTCTTTCCAGCAAGCTTAAGGTCATCGAGACAAAAGAGAACAAAAATTCAGAAGTCGGAATATCTCAAACCATATTAAATGACCTCAAAGAGGGGTGTGAAGTTTTTATTGTGGAAATGGGAGCATACAATAAAAATGGTATCAAATTACTTAGCGATATCATCCAACCTAAGATAGGCATTGTGGCTGGTGTTAATGAGCAGCATCTGGCTACTTTTGGTACTATGGAAAATTTGTTGTCGGCTGAAGGTGGTGAAGAGCTATTAAATAACCTGCCAGCCGACGGCACAGCCATATTTAATGGCAATAACGAATATTGCCTTTCATTGGCAAAAAAGATAAACATCAAAAAGAAGATAGCTACTGTTTCAAAAGAAGATTATTCTGATATTTGGGCAGAAAACGTCGAGACGCATAAAGACAGTTTAATCTTTAATGTTCGTTCCAAGAATAATGATTTCGCAGCTTTTAAAGTGGGGCTAATAGGGTCTTTTAATATAGAAAATTTGCTTTTGGCAATTAGCGGAGCCAAGGAATTAGGAATGAGCCTTGGCGAGATTTCTGCTGCTTGTCGTAATATTTTGCCAATGCCCGGCCAAATGGAATTAAAGACAGACAAAAACGGAGTATCAGTTATAAATTCTACTTATTCAGCTAACCCCAATAGCGTTATCGCGCATCTGGAACACTTGAAACATTGGGAAGGTCAAAAAGTAATTATAATGCCAAGTTTAATAGAATTAGGTAAGGCTTCTGATTTTGTGCACAACAAAATTGGAAAAAAGATTGGTGAAGTATGTGATTTTGCAATTATTGTTGCCAAAGAGCAGTTTAAAAACATAAAACAAGGAGCAATACAATCCGGCATGGACGAGAATAAAATTGTAAATGTAGACCAAAAAGAAAAGATTTTACATTTGATTCAACCTTATTTTGATTCTAAGAACGTTATTTTACTTGAGGGTAGATTAGAAAAAGGAATAGTTAGCGCTATTTTAAGAAAATAATATTTTTAATAAAGTGGCATTATTTAAACCTGTATCAATATCTTTGTCGCCCAATACCGAACTTGACGACATATTTCTTGCGTTTAAGCTTCAGTTTTTGCCGTGGTTATGGCAAAAAGGCAAGGCAATAGATGAACTGGAAAGAAAATTCCAAGATTATATTGGTATGGATTATGCAGTATCTTTTAATAGCGGTAGATCGGCATTAACTGCGATTCTAGGTTCTTTGGATTTAAACATTGAAGATGAGATTCTGCTACAGGCATTTACATGCAACGCTGTTGTTAATCCTATTTTGTGGCTTGGGTTAAAACCCAAATTTGTTGATTGCAACGAGGAAACTTTAAATTTAGATACAGATGATTTGGAAAGAAAAATAAGCCCAAGAAGTAAAGTTTTAATCGTACAGCATACTTTTGGCATACCGGCCCAAATGGAAAAAATCATAGAGGTATGCCAAAAAAATAATCTAACCCTAATAGAAGATTGCGCCCATTCTCTCGGCGCTACTTACAAAGAAAAAAAAGTCGGAACGTTCGGCAAGGCTGCTTTTTTCAGCTTCTCTCGGGATAAAGTTATTTCTTCTGTATATGGTGGAATAGCTACAACAAACGACCTGGGATTAGCTGCGAGAATAAAAATTTTCCAGGAAAAATTTGATTATCCTTTAAATTCCTGGATTTTCCAACAATTATTGCACCCCATAATTATGAATTTGGTAATACTGCCTAGCTATAAGATTTTCGGGAAGTATTTATTGATGCTTTTACAAAACCTGCATATACTATCAAAGGCAGTACACTGGAAAGAAAAAATAGGCAAAAAGCCAGAATATTTTCCAAAAAGCATGCCAAACGCTTTATCGATGTTGGCTCTAAAACAATTAACAAAAATTGATAGGTTTAACAAGAGAAGGAAAGAATTAGCCGATTTCTATATCGGTGCGTTAAAAGATAATAAGAATTTCCAAATAGTAAAAAATTCTGAAGGAGGAATATTCTTAAGATTCGTCATAAAACACCCAAGGGCCCATGAGATAATCAAAAAGGCTTGGAAAGATAATATTTTAATAGGTGATTGGTATGATTCTGTTATTGCTCCAAAGGACACAAAATTAGATACTATGCAGTATGTAGATGGCAGTTGTCCTGTTGCAGAAAAATTATCAATGGAAACATTCAATCTGCCTACTCATATTAACATCTCTGATAAAGACGCCGATGGCATTGTTTTTTTCTTAAGAAAATGGACATTCGAGAGATAACTGACAAAAAAATATGGGAAGATTTTCTGTTGGGAGTTTCTGAAAAAACTTTTTTGAATTCTTGGAATTGGGGAGAATTCAACAAGGCAATGAAAAATAAAATTTGGAGATTGGGTGTTTTTAACAACAAACGGCTGATTGCGTTAGGTTTAGTGTCAAAAATTAAAGCCAAACGGGGGACATTCCTTTTGTTACAACATGCGCCATGCATAATAGCAAATGGTGAACAGTTTTTAAAATACGACATAGTAAAATCTTTTCTAGAAGAATTGAAGAAAATTGCAAAGGAAGAAAAAGCTATTTTTATAAGAATGAACCCTCTATGGAATCGCGATGTAGAAAACATAGATACTGTTCGAAAATTAGGATTTACTGAAGCTCCAATACACGCTAATGCATATGAATCAACTTGGAAACTTGATATCTCTCTTCCAGAAGACGAGCTTTTAAGGCAAATGAGAAAGACCACTCGCTATCTAATTCGCCTGGCGTCAAAAAATCAAGACATTATCGTTGAAAAAAGCGAAAAACCAAATGATATAAGTATATATCAGGAACTTAACAAGAAAGTTGCCCAAAGACAGAGATTTGTACCTTTTTCTTCTGACTATATAAAAAACGAGTTTGATATTTTTTCTGAACCCGTTTCGTCGGTAAATAGAAATAGCCAAATTGTATTATTTTTAGGTAGGTATAAGGATGAAATAGCTTCAGCTGCCTTGGTTATTTTTTGGTCGGGCGTAGCATTTTATCATCAGGCAGCTTCAACGTCGAAATTCGCAAAACTTTCTATTCCGTATCTGGTAATGTGGGAGGCGATAAAAGAAGCAAAAAAGAGAGGTTGTATATTATACGACTTTTGGGGGTATGTTGACCCTATAAAACAAAGAAATCACCCTTGGGCTGGCCCTACTTTGTTTAAGATGGGCTTTGGCGGATATAAAAAAGAATATTTAAAAACCCAGGATTTCCCAATCTCTAAGAGATACTACCTTACCCGCATCTTTGAGAAGATAAGAAGCTTTCGTCGTTTTTCAATATAAACACGTATGCCCAGATTTAAAACCCGCCGAAACAAAAGCAATCATAGGCGCAACTACGGACACAGTTATAACAACAGGCGCAGAAAAGTATACGGTCCAAAGCTTGCGAAAAATAAGGCAAAGGTACGTCTTATTGGCTTTACTGTTTTAATCGCGTTGATTCTGTGCGGATTGTTTTATTTATTATTTATAGCAGACACATTTCAAATAAAAGAATTCAGAATTTCAGGGAGCGAAAAAGTGAATGCGAAAGATATTCAAAGTAATTTAGAAGATGATACAAATTATAGATTACTTTTTCTGCAAACAAAAAGCATATTTTTATTCGGACAAAAAGATACCGAAGCAAAACTTTTGCAAAGTTATCCTTCTTTGGAAAGCGCGATTATTAAAAAGCAGCATCCCTCAACTATTATAGTGGAAGTGAAAGATAGAAAATCAGTTGCTGTATTTGGCAACAATGACAAATACTACAGCATTGATGGTGCCGGAGTCGTATTCGAAAAGAAAGAACTGTCTGGTGTTGGAGAGACAATATTTAATTCACCAGAAACAAACTTGTTTATTTCGCCAGAAACAAACTTGTTTATTAAACCCGAAAATACGATTAACGCCTTCGGTCTTGGAACAACAGTAATAAGCAAAGAGAAGATGGAATTGCTATTAAAAATAATGAATGAAATTCAGGGAAAATTCGCGATAACAACCAAAGAAATCATTCTTCACAACAAATCGAGTGATTTAGAGATTAATTTTAATTTATTAACAATTCGCACTAAAGATGGTTGGGACATTTATTTCAATCTTGACGATAATGTTGATTGGCAGATTATCAAGCTTGGAGCTGTTTTAGAAAAGCAAATCCCCGCCGAGAAAAGAGGGGATTTGGAGTATATAGATCTAAAGATAGGAAACTTCGCGCCGTATAAGTACAAAAATACACCAGATTCAGTCGATACGGTAAACAAAGATTGAGTTGCCGATTACGGTAACGGGATCGTATTTATTTAACCATAGATAATATCCATTGTTCTGGTTAAATCCAGGTACTGGTTTCCCACGGCCGCCTTGCAAGAGAGTTGCTGATATCGCCAAATAACTGTTTTCTGGAAGGTTATCTTCCGACCAATCCCCATGCCAAGGGGTGAATTTTTCTTTTAGATAGTATCTTGCATCTCCTCCGCCAAAGTAATCAAGATAGATTAAATCTATTTTGTTATCGTTGACCCATTTAGTTAGCCTTTTAAGATCTTGCCCCCAGTCAAGATTAGAATCTACGCTATAAAGATGTCCTTTTGTTGGGCCGCCTACCGCTTCGTTAAAATATGTTAAGAAAGACGGGTATACGCTCAATACAGATACTGCTTGCCACGCTATTAAAGTAATAATTATAAATTGCTTTAATTTCATATAGGGCTGCTTAAAGAAGGTAGCAGAGACCACCCCAGCGACCAATGCTATCGTAAAAGGAAAAGCCGGAAGTAAATGGCGTGCCCCGATATTTAGATTTGACGTTAGCGACGTTGTCCAATAAATAGCCATAAAGCCAAGCATTGATAATTCTGCGAAACGATATTTTACGAAATTACCAATTGCGCGAAATATACCAGAAAAAATCGGTTTTCTGATTTGTTTAATCCCTGTGTATAAAGCATAGAAAAGAGCGATAAAAGTTAGAATATGTAAAGTCAAAGTTTCTTTTATGAAATAAACCGTTGGAAAATAATTTTTCCAGCCCGAAGCCGAAACCTCTCCCATAAAGTAAGTTGTGTTTCCTCCGGTAGCTCTCTGAATAACCATTGCCAATCCTAATAAATATTGAGCGTAGGCTCTCAAGATCGGTTTGTCTGCCATCCAAACGATAGCGTCAGAAACCGCGGAATACTTGAAAGAAGTTAGTATAAAGGCCGTGTCTGATACTTGTTTCTCCGGGGGATAATTCCAAGTATGAAACATATAAACGATACCAATAACAACAAATCCAATTACAAATACCGATACTAAAAGTTTTAATATCTGCCAGAAATTTTTACTTACAAATAGCCACCAGATTATCGCCAAAACAATAAATAGAGGGACAAGAAGGATCACCGAAAATTTAAGCAATTCGGCTATTCCAAACCAAATACCAGAAAATACAATATTCTTTGTGTTGGACGTTTTTAGCGCTTTAACAAAGTAATACGTGGCAATAAAAGCTCCGACAGCGGCTGCAACGTCAGTAGTAACCAATCTTCCGTGGGCCAAAAAAGTAGGAGAGAGAGAAAATAACGACAACGCAAGGAGAGAAGCGTTATTGCCATATAATTCACGAGTCCATTTAAATATGTAAAATCCTAGCAAAATCAAAATCAAAATCATCGGTATTCTGCCCCAAAAAATCATTTTATCTACCGGATTTCCCCTCGAGTATAGAAAATTGAATCCAAAGTCCCATTGCCCATTCACGTCAGTCTGCCAAGCTTTAATTTCGTAGGGGAAATTGATTCCTTTTATAAAGAGCAAGGGGATTCCAGCTAAATCCTTCACTAGGGGAGGGTGTTCGGGGTTGATTCTCATATCTTTTTGCGAAACATACGAATAACCAGCTGGTAAGTGCGAGGACTCATCCATTGTAACGTTATCCCCAGACATACTAAAAACAGTAATTAAAAATACAAAAACTAAGAGAAGGATAGCTATAATATTGGTAATGCGGTTAGACATAGATTAATTTACACTTATTATTTTATAGGCTTTATATTTATTTTAAATTATTATTATCTACAATAAAAGCGTAAAATCCTCCTTCATACGCTCGAAGATTCTGACTCTCTGTCATCTCCCTGATTTTATTCGCCAAAGATTCATCTTTTTCCATCATAACAATTACGGCTTTTGGAAAGTTTTTAATCTCATCTATATTCTTTGGATAAATATAGGTTAGATTTCCACTTTTAAATTCCTGCCAAAGGACATATTTTGAAGTCATTATGGTCGTAGGAAAACCTTTTTCTTCGACTCCTGTTGACACATTAACTACAATAAATTTTTGGTAATCTGAAAATTGTTTCAAAAAAAGAGATTCGCTCAAGTAATTCTGACTAAAATCAGGGTTGGTTTTGGGCCATTTTATAAAATAATGGTAAGGACCAATAAATACAGTAGCTATAACCAATAGAACAAATATCCCGTAGGTAAAAAATAGTTTTCTGCTTTTAATCTTTTGATAAACGATTTCTATACCAATGCCAGCAAAAGCAAATGCAAATGGTATAACACCTATCGTTCTTAATGCGTGAGGCGCGCCTTCGGAAGCCAGAATGCCCGGCAATAAAGTAAAGAATAAGCCCAAAGGTAAAATCCATAAATAAGGGCTTTTTAAATAATTCCTAATGCTTCTAAAGCAAATTCCAATAAGTCCGATTAGGAAAAATGCACCGGCAATATAGTTTAATTGGGGTTTACAATCGTAATTATGCCTTGTATTGCAATCGCCAACAAAATTAAACATTGATAAGTGTTTTTTTGTAGTGGTTATAAGTTCTTTTAATGGTTCTTCTTGTTGGAAAAAGTAAATTTTGTTATGGCGATTGGAAAAATCATTTGAGTTTTGCATAAAATGCAATAACAATGGAGAAAAAACCAAAATACAGGTAACGCCAAGTAAGAAAAAGCGGAATAGTAGAGTCTTAAAGGAAAAGTTTTTTATTATAACTAAAATTATAAATATTGTGATAAATAACAACGGCATTAACCGAAATGGGGTATAGCCATGCAAGCCAAGACCCAAAAAGACACCAGAAGCTAGAAAGTAGAAAGCAGAAAGTAGGGATTTTGAGAAATTACGCAAGGCAAATAGTAGAAAAATTAACGCGAGAATCAAGAAAAACGGCATCGTAATGGCACGAAATCCGATCCTCGAAAAGTTAAGGTGCCAGAAAGAAAACGCCATTAACAAGCTTGAAACAAAGGCTATTCTTGTATTTTGTAAAAGTAGCCACAAGAAAATGAAAACAGCACCAATAGTTAAGGTGCCGAAAAGCGCAGAAACTGACCGAAGAGCAAAGGGCGTATTTCCAAGAAGTTTTATATTTTCAGCTTGAATATTAATAAATAATCCTTCTCGACCGTTATTTTCCGGATAAAAAACTTTATATCTTCCAGAATCAATTGCTTCCAAGGCATTAACGCCGTTCATTGCCTCATCCGGATAAAGCCCTGGCGGAACAGAATCCAACTGCCAGAATCTGAAGAAAAAAGAAACAACCAATACAACAAATAAAAGTGATAATATTTTATGTTTTTTCCAAAATGTGGCCATTAGTTATTTTAGCAGAAAATACTTTAAATCAATTGTGGATAACAATAAGCCCATTGACAAAATAGACCAATATGCTATTATTTCGAATAACGCTCTTTTACAATTCCCGATAACAGCGGACGACTGTTGTTGGTTAATATAAATACAAAATCGCAGAAAGAAGGAGAATGTCATGGGCGATATAAACGATCTTATAGGTGCCTTGTTGAGCATGGTTTTTCTTGTGACAGGGCTCGTACTTGTGTTTTCTTTGAAGAGAGGTCTGGTATGGTTGGGGTTATGTCTTATATACAGCACGGTTGCAGGTATTATTCTGCAATCTCCTTACAGCATTGTTCCGGGATTGAGCATACCTAACCCCATTGGGGGTTGGTACGTATCGAATATGGAGCGTGCTTTTCTGGATAACGGAGTGCTTATCACGAACTCCGAAGATTTCGAAGGGTTTGATACGGAGTTCGAATCGGCGTCTGAAACCAACAGGTTTATCAATTGCCGCACAGAAATTGACGACTTCTTCAAGTTTGACACCGGAAAAGGCCCAATAGCGGCCGAGATATCCTTGGAAGCGAAACCTTTCAGTGCAGAACTTGCCTCTAGATTCAATCTCGAAGAACTCGATAAAGGATGGACTTTCGGACCCATCGCTCGTTATCAACTACACAGGGCATATAATGACATACGTCTTCGCAATATGGCGAGAATTTCCGCCCAGGACAACGAGCTTTATTCCGAAACAGAATTAGCTTTCAGGCAGTACCTGATCGAGTTACCGGAAGGTGAGCGGCCCAATACGTCTGACGCCGCGGAGTATATCGAGAATCGGCTGTCTGATGAATGGTATTTTGTATATACCCCCACCGTTGTCAAACATAGTAATAACTGGCGATAACTAAAACCGTTAATCGTCCAAGAGGTCCCAAATCAAAATGGGACTTTTTCTTTTGATAAAACGATCTTTAAGCTTGACAAAACACATCACTGTGCTACAGTTAAAATATCAAAATACAGCTCTTTGAAAATTTCTGATGATAATGGATGATTATTATCGGTTTATATAAAAACAAAAAGCTTTTGAAAGGAGATCAGAGATGAACGAATTATTGACAGCAGCGGGTATGTTTGTTCTTTTGTTGGCATCCCAGAGAAGAACCATCGACCCCTCCTGATAGGATTAGGCCTTATCTCGCTGGCCTTTATCCTTGCCTCTTGTCTTGATCCTCTTCCGATCGGCTAAGTTGTAAAATCGTTTCCGCCCCAAAAAAGCGCCTGGATTAAATTCTGGGCTTTTTCTTTTGTTTTTCTATAAATTAATATAAGATAAAAATAGATCATCTAAAATAAAATATCCCTGCGGTAAAAAATCTAAATAATCGATGGCAAAGGAGGCCATTTATGGATACGGAAAAACGAATCGAAAAACTGGAGAGTCAGTGCAGAATTCAAGAGAGAGAAACTCTCTATCTGAAGATTAGTCTCCTTGTTTTATTCGCGATTTCGTGCGCGATTGTCTTCACGCCAAGACTTGCTAATGCCAGTTCAGATGTCACGGATATCATTCGTACTGAACGCATTGAGCTTGTCCGCGAAGACGGTTCGGCCTGGGCGGTTCTCGGTACTGACCCTGTTTGGGGTCCATCAATGACCACACGCGTTTCCGATGGAACGTCAGAAGGAAAAATCACGTCAATGATAGCCGACGATGGTTGGTTCATGACATGGAAGGGTCTCGAACTTCACAGCGATGAACACGGCGCATTGGCCGTATTGACTAACTTTGGCGATGAATACGCAAATCTTGAGCTAAGGGGAGAGCACGGACCTTTTGCCGAAATTAACAATTTTGGCCTGACAATACTGGGCCAGCCAGACAGAGCACAATCAAGCTTTGGAGCCAACGGAATGTCTATTATAGACGGTTCTGGTGATCCTTATTTTGTTGTCGGTTTCGACAATATATTTGGTCCAATGATTTATTACCGAGATGAAGAAGGTCAGATCGTGAACTACATTCATCAGTACCATTAGGGTATACAGAATTTGAAATCCATTAATATGCCTTGCCATAAGCGGGGCTTTTCTCTTTACATTTTGGAAGTTGTATGCTATACTGTTTGCCAGTACATGAAGAAGGAGGTGTTCTATGATTCTATCTCTTCTTGAGTTCTTGCGGCTGGCGGATCGTTGTCCAGAGGAAGAAATCATTCTGATGCCGGAATCCGAGTTCAACGATACGAGCAATGATCTCACCGATGATTACTATTGTCGGGTAAAAGGTCAGCAAGGATTCTTTCATTCGGCAACGAATGAGCCATTGGATCTCTGGCCCAGAACTTTTCTGGAACTCATGAATCCCAGAGAACCTATTAAAAGGTTCATCATTCTCGGCTACTGAACAAAAGGAGGTGTCCTAATGGACATCGATATTCAGTACATTCTGAAAGTTCTTCTTCGGAATCCCGTTTTTCTGATCAGCGCGGGGCTTGTGATGATATGTTTCATCAAATTTCTCGCAGAACCAGAAAAAAGGAAAATAGCCATAGGAGCAGTGTGGAGTACAATACTCCTCATTGCTTTCGTTCTCCTGTGGGGGCTTGGCTGTATAGTGTTTCCTGCGATTGACGAAGCATTTGACAATGCAACCGGTGGCATATTTTTCAAAACCGCTGTGACGGCTCCAACGGCTGTAACGTTTAACAACGACTCTGAATCGGAAGATACAAATAACTCTTCCGAAGACGTGGTGAGCGTTGCCGAAGGAGAAACTTCTGTCGTAGAAGAAGATGAGCGTAACTGGGGTGAAGGAACACCCCGGGGTCCACGAGGTCATCTTACTAATAGATGACTATTCAAACGAAGGAATAATCGGGTTGGGGTGATTTGTCAAGGAAGACAAGTCACCCTTTTTATTTTGGTTAGTACTCTTGACCCCAGTAGCATCCGCCTAGGGCGGAGCTACGGGGCAGGCAGGCAATTTAAGATTAGCACTCATAGGCCTTGACTGCTAATTTCAATTTGATATATTTGAATAATGTTGATAACAGATCGACAAAAAGATATTCTAGATAAGATTATTCAGGAATATATCAGCTCGGCCGAACCGGTTCCTTCGCAATCTCTTGAGAAGAAGTATGATTTTGGTTTGTCTCCGGCAACCATAAGAGGGGAAATGCACAAACTTACCGAAGAAGGATTTTTGTACCAACCTCATACTTCAGCCGGTAGAGTGCCAACAGACAAAGGATATCGATTTTTTGTTGATAATTTACTAGATAATGAATTTGATATTTTCAGCGCGGAGAACTGGCTCACAAAAGAAATTAACGACAGTTTAAAAATAATTCAAAAACTTACAGATAGTTTAGCGTATCATTCTGGCGCCTTAATATTTACCTACGACAGGAATGATGATATTTTATGGAAAGAAGGATGGGAAGAAATTTTAAAAGAACCGGAATTTGAAGAAAGAGATTACTTAATAAACTTCACGAAATTTTCGGAAAATTTTGAAAACAATATTAAAGAATTAGAAATAGATTCTGGAATAAAAATATATATCGGTAAAGAAAACCCTTTTTCTAAAATAAAAGAATTTGCAATTATTTCTGCCGAATGCACTTTACCGGATCACCATGGAATTGTATTGTCTTTATTGGGCCCAAAAAGAATGGCATATGACAAAAACATTGGACTTATGAATTCTTTAATTAAATTGCTAGAAAAATTTTAATTATGAGCCACGAAAAGAAAGAAGCAAAAAAAGACGATATTGACAAAGACGATTTAGGAAAGAAACTTGAAGAATGCGAAAAATTAAAAGATGAGTATTTGGCTGGTTGGCAGAGGGCGAGAGCGGATTTTTTAAACTACAAGAAAGATGAACTGGAAAGAATTGAAAGCCTAATAAGCTTTGCTAACACAGGATTAATGCTGAAAATTCTGCCCATATTGGATAATTTTGAACTAGCGGCCCGCCAAAATTTTCCTTCAGAAAACTTAAGCGGGCAAGAAAAAAAAGAAAAAGAACGAATTATCCAAGGTTTTTTACAAATAAAAACGCAATTAGAAAATTTACTAAAAAGTCAAGGAATAGAAGAAATCGTGTCTTTGGGACAAAAATTTGATCCGAAATTACATGAGGTTGTTGAAGAAATTGAGGCCGATGATAAAGAACCCGGAATAATCATTGAAGAAATACAAAAAGGTTATATGTGTGTTGGCCAAGTATTAAGACCTGCAAAGGTAAAAATTAATAAATAAAATTTAAAAGTCGTGAAATTATCGTATAATATAAACTTAAAGCGTAAAACGCAAAGCTAAAAACCATAGCCGAAAATAGTTTTGAACTTTGATTTTTGAGCTTTGAATTTAATTAATTATGTCAAAAATACTAGGTATTGATTTGGGTACTTCTATTTCAAAAATGGCGACAATCGTTCAGGGCGATCCGAAATGCCTTGAAAACAGGGAGGGTTCAACTATGACGCCTTCTATCGTTGCTTTCTCTAAAAATGGAGAAACTTTAATAGGGGATTTAGCCAAAAGACAATCCGTTACAAATCCTAAAAATACTATTTTTGCCGCAAAAAGATTTATTGGCAGAAGATTTGACGATCCTGAAGTGCAAAAAGAACTGAAAAGATTGCCTTATGAAACAAGGAAAAAGAGCGATGGGAGTGTTGAGTTAAAAATGGGAGAGAAGTGGTATATTCCTATTGAAATTGCCTCTATGATTTTACAGAAACTTAAAGTTGATGCAGAAGAAAAGCTCGGAGAAAAAATTACAGCCGCGGTTATTACTTGTCCTGCTAATTTTGATGATTCCCAGAGAAAAGCCACTAAAACTGCCGGTGAAATAGCTGGATTTAATGTTCTTAGAGTTATCAATGAGCCAACCTCTGCAGCATTAGCTTATGGGTTTGGCAAAAAAGATCCGCAAAAAGTATTGGTTTACGATTTTGGGGGAGGAACTTTTGACGTTACTGTTTTAGATATTTCTCCAGACACCGTTGAAGCTTTAGCCACAGGAGGAGAGCCTCATTTGGGAGGTGAAGATTTCGATCAGAGACTAATTGAATGGATTGTAGGTGAGTTTAAAAAAGAACAGGGAATTGATCTATCTAAAGATCCTCTGGCGTTGCAAAGAGTAAAAGAAGCCGCAGAAAAAGCTAAAATAGAGCTTTCCAGTACCCAAGAAACAGATATCAATCTTCCTTTTGTTTCTGCGGACGCTGCTGGCCCAAAGCATTTATACTTAAAGATAAACCGTTCTAAATTTAACGAGCTAACAAGAGAGCTTGTTGAGAAATCTATTAAAAGAGTAGAAAAAACTATTGACGAAGCCAGATTATCTAAAAAAGACATTGATGAGGTAGTTTTGGTTGGAGGCACAACACTTATTCCTCGTGTCAGAGAGGTTGTGAAAGAATTTTTCGGAAAAGAACCCAATAAATCCATTCACCCGGAAGAAGTTGTTGCAATGGGAGCTGCCATACAGGCCGAAATCCTAAAAGCCAAAGAAGAAGGCAGAGTGCCAGAAGGCGACATTAAAAGCGTGTTATTACTTGATGTTTTGCCGCTTTCTTTCGGCATTGAAACACTAGGAGGAGTGAATACCGTAATGATTGAGAAAAATACAACCATACCAACTTCTAAAACGCAGATATTTTCTACCGCAGCCGACAATCAACCTTCTGTGGAAATTAATATTTTACAAGGAGAAAGATCGATGGCGACCGATAACCGTTCTCTTGGAAAATTTATACTCGACGGCATTCCACCAGCCCCAAGAGGTATTCCTCAAGTCGAAGTTGCTTTCGATATTGATGCTAACGGAATACTTACCGCAACGGCAAAAGATAAAGCCACTTCAAAGACTCAATCAATCAGAATAGAAGGATCAATTGGCTTATCAAAAGAAGAAATAGAAAAAATGAAAAAGGAAGCAGAAATAAACGCGCAAGCTGATGAACAAAAAAGAGGGCTGATAGAAGCGAAAAATATGGCTGATACTCTCGTTTATACCGCTGAAAAATCATTGAAAGATTCTGGAGATAAAATATCTGTCGACAACAAAAAGGAAGTAGAAGAAAAGATTGCCGATTTGAAAAAAATCAAAGACGGTGATAACATAGAGGACATTAAACAAAAAACAGATGCTCTTTCTGCTTCTCTGCAAAAAATAGGTGCAGAACTCTATAAAAATGCTGCCGAACAGACAAAACAAGAGAACGCCGGTGAACAAGGACGAAAAGACGATAAAGATCAAAAAGCCGAAGAGGGAGAATACAAGGAACAATCATAAATCTTCATGAACAAAGATTACTATCAAATTTTGGGCGTTACCAAAAACGCTACTGCCGATGATATTAAAAAGGCATATTACAAACTTGCCCATAAATATCATCCTGACAAAGGTACAGGAGACGAGAAAAAATTCAAAGAGATAAACGAAGCTTATCAGATCTTATCCAATAGAGAGAAAAGGGCGCAATATGATCAGTTTGGTAGAGTCTTTTCCGCCGAAGGCGGACCCGCTCCTGGCGGGGATGGCTTCTCTGATTTTCAATGGGCATGGGGAAATCCCAGGCAAGGATTCGGTAATAACGTTGAATTTGACCTTGGAGATTTGGGGGAAATGGTAGAAGAAATGTTTGGCTTTGGCGGCGGTTCAAATTCTAACAAAAGAAAAAGAGATCTTAAAAGAGGAAAAGATATTGAAATTGCAATAGAAATAAACTTAGAAGATACTATTCATGGAATAGATAAAGAAATTTCTTTGTTGAAATACGTCGATTGTTCAAGGTGCGATAGCAAGGGAGCAGAACCCGGTACTAAAATAAAAGAATGTTTTTCTTGCCGAGGAACTGGTGAGGTGCAGCAAGTAAGAAAAACATTTCTGGGGTCATTTACTCAATGGACAATTTGTCCAGAATGTAAGGGAGAAGGATATAGGCCAGAAAAACCCTGTAATGTTTGTAAGGGTGAGGGAAGGACTCAAAACCAGGAAAAAATCAAAATCAGAATACCAGCCGGAATTGATAGCAATCAAGTGATTAAAATTGACCTGAAAGGAGATGCGGGCAGAAGAAGTGGGAAGGCAGGGGATTTATACGCAAGGATTATAGTCAAAAAACACCCCTTATTCAACAGAAAAGGTGATGATTTGTATTTTTTTGCGCAGATTCCTTTTTCTCGGGCAGTTCTTGGAGGAGAAGTTAATATACCAACAATAGACCGAAAAGATATTTCGTTAAAAGTTCCTCAGGGCACAGAGTCGGGAAAAATTCTTAGAATATCAGATAAAGGAATAACAAGATTTTCAGGACGTGGCAGGGGAGATATGTACGTACAATTAAACATTAAAACTCCTGACAGAATAACTAGACAACAAAAGGAATTATTGGAAAAATTAAAAAAGGAAGGACTTTAACTAGTTAATTGGTAAAGAATTTTTAAAATCGATAATAAATTAGTTATTTACTTTGCCCCTGTAACTCAATTGGTAGAGTAGCTCCCTTTTAAGGAGAAAGTTGCAGGTTCGAGTCCTGCCAGGGGCACCAGAATGGAACTTTTATAGCTTAATTAAATTTGATTATGAGTCTAGAAAAACCAAATTTTAATCCCGAGTCATTCTCGCAAGAACAGCAGGAACAGAATGAGCCCATTAAGTCGGAGAAAGAGATCGCGTGGGAGCAAAAACTGTCAGTTGTAAATGAAATTACCGATCGTCTTGGCATGGGAGTTGATGAAAAAATTAAAGAGTCAGTTGCCGCTTTTTTGATTCACGAGTTTACCACAAGCGGCTCTTGTGAAGGACACATGACTGAAGAAGGTAAAGAGAGGCATGGCCTGCCATATCCATGGATAGGAGTTTATGCCCCTGAACCGGAGGGATGGAAAGAGAGTCAAGAAAAGAAGCGCGAATGGACTATTGAAAATCTCCAACAACAAAAGAAAATGATGGGCTTTCTTGAAGAATTCTACAAAGAACGAGAAACTCCTTTTGATGCACGGCTTACTTTTGATGGAATTGGCGCATTTGGCGGTTTTCGTGTCCAGAGTTTTGGTGCGGAAATGTGGTCGATACTTACTCCTGAGGAACGAGAACAAAAGCTTGAACTCTACCAGAAAGAAATGGGTGATTTTACTAATTTTTTGAAAGACAAGCATTTCTCGAAAGAATAATTTTCAAGAATTTGCCGCTAAAGAAAATTTAAAACTAAAAACGAAAAGTTAAAAAACCAGCAGAAATGCTGGTTTTTGTTTCGACTTGACCTCCAACCCATAATATGCTATATTTGCAGTAGCGTAATATTCCGAACCAGACGAAAGGAGGTGTCGTCGTGACACAGTTCTTATAGATCATTGCGTTCTTACCGATCGCCACGATATTGACGACGGTCGTGAGCGCCGTACTCTTTACGGTGATACGCTTCCCATCCTGTCTTGGGTCTAAGGCATTTCAGATCCTTTGTGGCGTATCGGCTTTCATCACAGCTTTTTTGTATGTAAGCCTGGGTGTTATCACACCCGGCTGGTTCTCCTACTTATTCGTTGTACCAGCCACTCTGTGGATCATCATGGGATCCCGGAGGATCAATAATGCTCGGCGGCTCACGGAATTAGCTCTCTAGTATCTAGTATATCGCCGGCCATCAAGCCCCTTGTGAAATCTAATCCCACCTGGGGCTTTTTTCTTTTTGATTTTTTGTTAAATTCTTCATATAATACAGGATAAAATAAAAAATATGATTAACCAACAAATACTCGATTATATTAAGGAGCAATTACAATCAGGAAAAACTAAAGATGATATCAAAAATTCTCTTTCGACCGGCGGTTGGTTGCCTTCTGATGTCGAAGAGGCGTTTAATATGCTTAATTCGCAAGTCCAACCTCAACTAACCCCACCAGACAATATGTCTTCAGTTCGACCCAGGAAACCCAAAAAAGCTTTATTCGCGATTATCTCTATCATTATAGGGATAACGATAATTGGAGGCGGAATATTTGCGTATTTGAATTACTCTCAATCCCCTGAAAGTATTCTACAGAAAATGTCTTCTAAGCTAATCGAGATTAAGTCCTTTGAGTATTCGGGAGAAATAACAGCACAGATTAATACAGACGCATTAGATACTTATGCCGGCACAAAAGATTCTTCAAGTAATAAAGTTAATTTCTCAATCAATTTCAACGGTTCATCCGATATTCAAGACTTAGACAATCCGAAAGATCAACTCGCTCTTAATATTAAGGCTGATGCGTTGCCAATAGGTGATTCCTTTTTTGAGATAGAAACGAGGACTATCGATAAAATTATTTATATCAAAATTAACAATCTGCCCGACTTAGGAATTTTTGATTTAAGTGCCGTGGAAAACCAATGGATAAAGATCGACACAGAGAATATCAAGAAGCAGCTTGGACTAGAAAAGTTTGAAGAACAAATCAAGGAAAAACAGAAAGAGCAAGAATTAACCCCGGAACAAATCGAAGAATTAAAAACCGTCCTGCAACAGGCCAAAATATTCAAAGCGACTGAAAAATTACCCAATGAGAAGGTTGATGGAATTAATACCTATCACTACAAAATTGAGATTGATAAAGAAGGGTTAAAAAAAATATTTGCTGAAATTAGCGATATTGCCAAAGATAAATTTTTAACCAATTTGGGTAAGGAATTAACAGAAGAACAACTTGCGGAATTAAACAAGGACCGCGATGCAGAATTCGAGAAGATCATTGAATCTTTGGGGTTCCACGATGGCGAAATTTGGATCGGTAAAAAAGATTTATTACCATATAAATTTTCCTCAAGTCTGACAATAAAGGAAACCGAAACATCAAAAACTTCTGGCGAATTTAATGTTATTCTGTTATTTAAAAATTTCAATAAACCAATTAGCATCGAAATTCCAAAACCAAATAAATCATTGGAAGAGATTTTGGGTGAATTATTTGCAGGTCTGAAAGGTTTTCTACCAACTCCCGTCCCTGAAAACGTAGAAAAATAAATACGATTAAGTATGGATTGTATGATGATTTATAAAAGGAACCATCTAGATTTAATAAGAAGTATCTTGAAAAAAATCATTTCTTTTGCTATATCGTAATCAGTACAATTCGCGCCAGAGAGGTGAGAGGTGGAAAACATATTGGGATTCTTTCAAGGATTTTATTCTCTTTTTCAAGGGAATATCCGAGACCAGGTCTATGCCTGGTCTACCCTGGGAACAATCATTATCCTTTTTGTTTTTTACATTAAAATCCAGTATTTCACGGAGGCTTCGTGGATTCCTCGAATCCGCCTAGGAAAACTGGGCAAGATAAGAAAGAAATGACCAAGAATCATCTTCTCGAAAAATGGACAGGCTCAAAACCTGTCTTTTTATTTTTATTACAGTAATATTGACAAAAAATGTTAATTTGTCATAATTCACTTAGAACACCAAATCCAAAATCAAAAGGAGAGGGTAATGTTAGATAATACCGCCAAACCATTCTCTGAATCAATCCTGGACATATTCAGAGAAGTTGGAAACAGCGATGAACTCCTCGTCATTGGTTACTGTATCCTTAATACGAGGATCGATAGTAACCATATACCGATCTTTCAGTTCTGGCAAAGATATGCCAGAAAGTTCGGATGGCTACTGAAAGACGGAGATATGCAATCTTTCTACCTAAAAGTAAGAAAGCATATCGAAGCAGAGCTCACCTGCCAAAACAACCCCGACAAAGAAACAGAAAGTAAGCCATTTTGCGAATCGATCATCGATGTTCTTGATGATATCACAGAGACATGCCAACTCTTGATTGTGGGAGCTCTTATCGGTACCACGGAACTCCCGGCAAACAATCTGGCAATTCGCCAAAAATGGCAACAACTCGTTTTGGCTACCGGTCAGGAAAAAAAGCTCTCCGGCGTAACGGATCATATCGAGCGTGAGAGAATTAAAGCAGAAGTAGCAACTCAAAACCGAATGGCCGCGAATGGCGCCAAGAAGGAAACGCTGGATGTCCTTAATGGCGTAGCAAGAAGAGGTTAGTTCCTCTCTCGCCCTCATAAACGTAGCATCTCCGGATGCTCGTTTTTTTGTAATTTTGCTTTTCTTTTTATTTGTATTTGTTAACATAAAGGGTATGGAAAATCAGGCCCAAGAACAACAATTAACAAAAAAAGAAAGAAAAGAGTTGAAACGACAACAAAAGTTTTTAAATATAGAACAAAATAAAAAGCGCAAAAAAATGCAGCGCGTGATTTTTTGGATTATTATTATTGTAGTTGTTATAACTGCGATTTTTGTCTTGATTAAACTAAATAAAAATCCACAAACTAATAACAATATCCAGTTTGATCCTAGTCAAGATTGGGTTAAGGGAAACAAAGAAGCAAGAGTGAAATTGATTGAATACAGCGATCTTCAATGTCCTGCGTGTAGAGCGTATCAACCAATACTCAAACAAGCATATGATGAATTTGGAGATCAGACATCTTTTGTTTTTCGGCATTTTCCATTAAAATCAATCCATAAAAATGCGGCCTTGGCTGCCCAAGCTACAGAGGCCGCAGGTATTCAGGAAAAATTCTGGGAAATGCACGACATTCTTTTTGAAAAGCAGATTGAATGGTCTAATGAGAAAAATCCAACCGATAAATTTGTAGAGTACGCTCAAAGTCTTGGCCTTAGTGTTGAGCAATTTAAATCAGACATAAATTCCGGCACAATAAAAGAAAAGGTGGAATTTCATTATCAAGCAAGTATAGCTCTTGGATTGGATGGAACGCCAACCTTTTTTCTAAACGACAAAAAAATACAACCACCATCAAGTTACGAAGAATTGAAAAGTTTAATCGAGCTGGAAATGAACAAGTTTGTTTCTGAAGAAATAAACAAGTTTGTTTCTGAAGAAATAGAAAAACAAAAAAATTCACAATAGCATATTATGAAGAACAGGATATTAACTTTATTTTTAATAGTTATAGCTTTGGTGGCGAGTTTTGGCGCAGGATTCTTTACCGGCAAAAACCAAGTTGTGTGTAGGGTTTGTCAGCCGGAAGATATTAATTTTTCTCTATTTTGGGAGGCATATAAAGAGATTCAAGATAAATTCGTTGATCCTGCCAAAATCGATACTCAAAAAATAATATACGGAGCTATTGGGGGCATGATTAAATCGCTCGATGATCCTTATACTACTTTTTTCAATCCTGAAGATACAAAAAAATTTAAAGAAGATATTACTGGACGTTTTGAAGGTATAGGTATAGAAATAGGAAAAAAAGACGGTCAGCTTCAAGTAATAGCTCCCCTGGAAGGAACACCGGCGCAGAGAGCCGGGCTTAAGGCTGGCGATAAAATACTTCAAATAAATCATGAATCAACAGTTGATTTGACCATTGACGAAGCAGTCGATCGGATAAGAGGGCCTCAAGGAACAAAAGTTGTTTTAACAATTACTCGGGAAGGACTAGAATCAACGAAAGACATAGAAATAACCAGAGAAGTAATACAAATCAATGCTCTCTCTTTAGATTTCCGAGATTTTAACAACAGAAGAATGGCTATTGTTAAAATCAATCAATTCTCTGAACAGGCTGGATTTGAATTCGCCAAAGCCGCTAGAAATATTATCGATAATGATCCACATGGTATAATTTTGGATTTAAGAAATAACCCTGGGGGTTACCTAGAAATATCTCAAGAAATAGCAGAATGGTTCTTAAGCCCAGGAAGTATAGTTACTATCGAAGATTTCGGAGGCAAAGAAGAAAGAATTGAGTACAAAACAAGCGACAACGCCAGATTAATAGATTATCCCGTTGTTGTTATTATTAATCAGGGATCAGCTTCAGCGTCCGAAATATTGGCCGGGGCATTAAGGGATAATCGGGAAATCAAGCTTGTTGGAGAAAAATCTTTTGGCAAGGGCTCTATACAAGAGCTGGCAGAGCTGCAAGACGGCTCTTTCTTAAAAATTACGGTAGCCAATTGGCTTACTCCGAAAGGAGAACTCATCACTGGCAAAGGATTGGAACCAGATATCCAAGTTGGCTTGTCGGATGAAGATTTTAACCAGGGAAAAGACCCACAATTAGATAAAGCCATTGAAATAATACAGGGAATAAGATAGAATAACGCAATGAAAGTAATTTTGCTTCAAGACATTGAGAATATTGGAAAAAAATACGATATTAAAGAGGTAAAAAGTGGTTATGCCAGAAATTTTTTGCTTCCCAAAAAACTTATTAGAATAGCTGATAAAAAAACTCTGGCTTGGCTTGAAATGCAAAAAGAAATAAAATCTCAAAAACAAGAAGAAGAGTTAAAAGGTGTTCAGGATTTTGCCTCAAGAATTGACGGCTTAGAGCTGGTAATACCGGTTAAAATAGCCAATGAAACAAAACAGGCTTTTGGATCCGTGAATAGTCAAAAGATAGTTGAACAATTAAAAGAAGCTGGGTTTGATATTAAGAAAAGCCAAGTCTTGCTGGAAAATCCAATCAAAGAAGCAGGGGAGTATCCGGTAAAAATTAAATTAGATCATAATTTAGAATCAGAAATAAGAGTAATAGTTACCGAAGAAAAAGAAGTTATCGAATAACGGATTTAGAACAAATCTGCTTATCGATAATATGTGCCTATGGCGCGTTTTAATTTAGGAAAAATCAGGAACTATTTTGCGAAACAAAACAAGGATGGTTATTTTAAAGAGCAAAACAAATTTCATTTTTGTTACTGGCGGAGTAATGTCCGGTATCGGTAAAGGGATAACAACCGCTGTTATCGGAAAAATACTCCAGTCGAAAGGATTCAAAGTTTCGGCAATTAAGATTGATCCTTACGTCAATGTAGATGCCGGCACTATGAACCCAATTGAGCATGGAGAGGTTTTTGTTACAGATGACGGCACAGAATGCGATCAAGACGTAGGCAACTATGAAAGATTCTTGGGGGTTAATTTAAGCACAGATAACTATATTACTACCGGCAGAGTCTATCAAGCTGTAATTAATAGAGAAAGAAATCTAGAATACAACGGCAAATGCGTTGAGGTAGTTCCGCACATACCAGAAGAAGTAATTTCCCGCATTGAAAGAGCTGCCAAAAAAACAAAATCTGATTTTATTCTCATTGAAGTTGGCGGCACAGTAGGCGAATACCAAAATCTTCTTTTCTTGGAAGCCGCAAGAATGATGCGACTTAAAGAACTTAATAAAGTTCTTTTTGTTTTGGTTAGTTATCTTCCTATACCGGAATCCATTGGAGAAATGAAAACAAAACCAACTCAATACGCAGCCAGATCTCTCAATATGGCGGGTATTCAACCGGATATCATTGTGGCAAGATCGCAAATTACAGCCGACTCGATTAGAAAAAAGAAGATTGCTATTTTCTGCAATGTAAAAGAAGAAGATGTAATTGCTGCTCCCGACACATCTCCAATTTACAAAGTCCCTCTTTTATTCGAAAAACAAAATCTTGGCAATATTATCCTTAAAAAGTTAGGGTTAAAACCGCGCAAGTCCAAGGACTTCAACGGCTGGAATCAACTAGTTAAAGTTATCCAAAACGCCAAAAGCATTGTGCGAATAGGAATTGTCGGGAAGTATTTTGAGACAGGAAGCTTTACCTTAATGGATTCTTATATATCAGTAATTGAGGCAATTAAGCACGCCTCCTGGGCGCACAAAAGACAGGCTGAAATAACATGGCTATCTGCCGAAAAATACACAAACGAACCTTCCCAACTTAAAGAATTAAAAAAATTCGACGGCATTATAGTACCAGGGGGCTTTGGCGGCAGAGGAATAGAGGGAAAAATCAAAGCCATTGAATATTGCCGAAAAAATAAGATTCCATTCCTTGGGTTGTGTTTAGGAATGCAGCTCGCAGTTATTGAATTCTCCAGAAATGTCTGTAATTTAAAAGGAGCAAATTCAACTGAATTTGATCCGTGTTTTCCTTATCCAACAAACGACAAGAGAACTAAAAGCACTCCTTATCCAGTTATAGATATAATGCCGGAACAAAAAGTTATCTTGAAAGAAAAAAAATATGGCGGAACAATGAGGTTGGGAGCTTACGATTGCAGAGTCAAACCTGGCACTATTAGTTTTAAAGCGTATTCGAGTCAAAAAAAATCAGCCAAGGACAAAACCCTAACTGTTTCAGAACGCCATAGGCATCGTTATGAACTTAATAATAACTTCAAAGATACTCTAGAGGCAAAAGGAATGATTGTTTCCGGAATAAATCCAGAGACAAAGCTCTCTGAAATTATTGAGATTAAAAACCATCCATTCTTCGTAGGTACTCAATTCCATCCAGAATTCAAGTCTAAACCATCACATCCACACCCTCTTTTCAAAGAATTTATCCGCGCAGCCATCAGAAAAGCCAATTAAAATGCTATTTTAAATCTACGTGGACGACTTTAACTATTCTTTGCGAACCATCAAACCTCTTTTTTTTCTTTGTCTGAAATCGTACCACGCCCTCAGAAAGAGCGTAGAGAGAATCGTCTCCGCCGCGGGCAACATTGTTTCCCGCGATAAATTTTGTTCCTCGTTGACGAACAATAATACTGCCAATTTTCGTTTTTTGGCCGGCGTACAATTTAATTCCAAGATATTTGGGTTGAGAATCCCTGCCTAATTTTGTAGCTCCTGTTGCTTTAGTCTTTGCCACGTTCCTTCGCTTCGTTCAGTCAAATGCAAAATTCAAAACGAAAAATGCACAATAAAAGAACAAAATATATAATTTTAAATTTTTAACTGTAATTTTTCACTTTTACTTTTTCGCTTAATATATGCTATCAAGATTCATCCAATCTGTCAAAGACAATCAATCAGAAATAATCTTAGTTCTTGGAGTCGTTTTAATATCTCTGTTTTCTTTTTCAATGGGTTATATTGTGGCTAAATTTCAAGAAAGACAACCAATCCAAATAGAAACAAACGATAAACCAATAGAGTCCTTGGATTCAAAAGCAAACAATGAATAAAAAAACGAAAATAGCCGTCATTGGGGCTGGGATATCGGGTTTATACATAGCTTGGAAGTTAGCAGATAACGGCCACGATGTGACCGTATTTGAAAAAAGAAACGAGATTGGTAAGGAAGTTTGCTCCGGGCTTTTTTCAGAGCGAATCTTAAAATTTATTCCAGAATCAAGTAAGTTAATTGAAAACCAGATTAATTATTGCTTAGTTTATTTTCCCAGGAAAACTTTAAAAATAAAGTTTTCAAAAAAATTCTTTGTAATGGACCATTCTATGTTGGACAATTTGGTGCTGGATTTAGTTAAAAAGGCTGGAGCGGTCATAAATTTAAATCATCCTGTAGGCATAGACGATGTACGCAAAGTTGCATTGGGATTTAATAGGATTATTGGTGCTGACGGAGCGTTGTCGCAAGTCAGAAAAGCTTTAAATTGTAAAGAACCTAATTTTTACCTAGGCATACAAGGATTTACCAATGAAAATAATACCCATGATTTTGTTGAGGTTTGGCCAACTAAAACCGGTTTTCTTTGGAAAATACCAAGAGGTAAAAAAGTAGAATATGGAATAATGGAAAAGAGAGAAAAGGCGAAAAAGATATTCGATCAGTTCCTACAAAAAAATAATATCAAACCAAAAATCACCAAAGCCGCCTTAATTCCGCAAGGATTATCCACTTCTTCCGATGCAAAATTCGCTCTCTGCGGTGACGCGGCCGGATTGACAAAACCATGGTCTGGCGGAGGAGTAATCTGGTCCCTAGCAGCTGCCGATGTCTTATTGAAAAATTTCCCCAATCTTCTAAAATATCAAAAAGAGTTGAAATTAAAATTTTTACCAAGAATCATTCTTGGTAAACTAGCAACTAGTGGCGTTTATTTTTTCGGGTTTAATTTTCCCTGGATAATACCCAGAAATTATAAAATAGAAAGCGATTTCTTAATAGCTTAGAAAATAACTGCATGATAACTCAAGTCAAAAATATACCCTACCATTTGGGAATTATAATGGACGGTAATCGAAGATGGGCAAAAGCAAAAGGTTTACCAACTCTTGAGGGCCATCGCCGTGGTTACGATAGGGTAAAAAAGATAGGACGGTGGTGCAAAGAAAGAGGTGTAAAAGTATTAACTCTTTGGGCTTTTTCTACCGAGAACTGGAAACGCTCAAAAGCAGAAATTGATTACTTAATGAATTTACTAAAGTTTGCCTTAAGCAAAAACGAAATAAGCCAATTACACAAGGATGGAATTAAGGTCCGAGTAATAGGGCAGAAAAAGCGATTATCGAAAGACCTACAAAAACTAATAGAAGAAACGGAGGAGCGAACTAAAAACAACAAGGAGGGAATTTTAAACCTAGCTATAAGTTATGGTGGTCGAGCCGACATACTTCAAGCTGTCCAAAAAATAATTAACAAAAAAATTCCTGTTGATCAAATCACAGAAGAAACAATAGACCAAAATCTTTGGACGGCAGACTTGCCTAATCCGGATTTGATTATTAGGACTAGCGGTGAATTACGAACTTCTGGTTTTTTGACTTGGGAATCAGCTTATGCAGAATTGTACTTTTGTCAAAAACACTGGCCAGATTTTACAGAGGAGGATTTAGATAAAGCCATTGAAGATTTTCAAAATCGACAAAGAAGAATGGGCAAATGAGATGAAGGATATAATAAAAACATTAACATTTTTTATCTTTCTAGTGCTCCTCTTTGGAGTATTTTTTGGCTCAAGCAAGAACAGTGTCAAAAACCAGAAACCAAAAGGAACTCAAGAAACTCAAAGCACTCAAGAAGCAGTAAAATCTATACCACCAGAAAACTCTCCTCAAATTCTTGAAATAGAAACAGAAAAACCTGAAACCATTGAAATCCCGGCAACGATAAGGGCAGTTTATATAACAAGCTGGTCTGCTAGCCGCAACGATTATATTAATTATTTAATCGATCTTGCGAAAAACACTGAAATCAACGCTGCTGTGGTTGATATTAAAGATTGGTCGGGATATATAGGATACGACACCCAAGTAGAATTAGCTGAAAAATATGGAGCAGAAAGTTTTAGAATTAAAGATATAGATTCTTTCGTCAAAAAACTGCATGACGAAGAAATTTACGTTATTGGCAGAATTGCTGTTTTTCAGGATCCAATACTGGCTAGAACACGGCCAGAAATAGCTATTCATAGCCAATCTAGATTACCCCTTTCTCCTCTTGATCCTTTTCGTCCCATATTTACCTCTTTAACTCCTTTTTCCTTGTGGTTAGACCGCCTTGGTCTAGCATGGATTGACCCTATGGCCAAAGAAAATTGGGACTACAATATCGCGATTGCCAAAGATGCTATTTCGCACGGCTTTGATGAGATAAATTTTGACTATGTCAGGTTTCCTTCGGATGGCGACTTAAAAGATATGGTTTTTCCCATTTGGGATGGAAAAATCGAAAAACATTTAGTAATCAAAGATTTTTTTAAATACTTACGAGAGCAGCTTCCAGGTGTGAGGCTTTCTGTTGACCTTTTTGGCCTAACCTGCTCAAGCGCTGATGATTTGGGCGTGGGGCAAATAATTGAAGATGCTTTTGGATATTTTGATTATATCTCTCCAATGATTTATCCATCACATTATGCACCAGGATTTTTAGGTTTTGAAAATCCGGCAGAATACCCTTACGAAGTAATAAATTACTCAACGGCAAGAGCGTTGCAAAGATTATCAGTTTTCAAAGAAACACAGGAAAGTAACGCCCAAATAAGACCCTGGCTACAGGATTTTAATATGGGTGCTATATATGACGATTCTATGGTACGAAACGAAATACAAGCGGTTTTAGACGCAACAGGAAAAGATTTTAATGGTTTCATGCTTTGGAATCCGTCAAATTACTATACCGAAGGCGCGCTCTTGCCTGATTAGCGATTAGATTTTCCACAGAAACTGTTTTGTTGTATTGTAATATTATTATTTTTTTATTATTATATACTTAGCAATAGGGGGTATTACCTTATTCTGTAAAGGAGGTACACTGCTTTGAATGTATGCTTTTCAGGTTCGAAGAGGAAGCTCAAGAACGGCAACATCGACAACGAGGCAGCGTCATCCGCGACGAGCGGCAAAATCTCTAGCGTGGGAGGATAGAAGAACTGACGAATCCGACCCGCTACCCAGCCTATCGTACGGATAACGCAAGTACCTACTGGAGCCGCAAGGCACAGAAAAAGGCCCAAGGGGGACAGATACAGACTCTAACGATTCTAATTCTGTCCCCCTTAATATTTTTTATACTTACATACTGCCCACGCGCAGGATTTTTTGATAACATAAATCATATGATAAAAGCTGTAATTTTTGATCTTGGTAAAGTTTTGATAGGAGGAGATTGGAAATCTGTCCACGATAAAATCGCAAAAAAATTAAAAATGCCCCTCGATAAAACTGTTTCGATAATACAGCCCATAAGAGACGAGTGGAGTAAGGGAAGAATTAACGATAGGGAATTTTGGCAAAAATTAGAAAAGAAATTAGACAGGAAACTGTCACCAAGGTTCAAAAAGGATTTATGGCTTAACGATTACATTAGGAAGCGAAAAGATGTTAAGGAAACTTGGAAAATTGCGACGGAATTAAAAAATAGGGGATTCGAACTTGCTATATTATCTAATACAACCCCGCCTCACGTTAAAGCCAATAGAAAGATAGGCAGATTTAAAAGATTGCGACATTTAGGCTTTAAAATCATCATTTTGTCTTGTGAGGTTGGTTATCGTAAACCAGAATCCAAAATTTACAAAATTACTTTAAAAAGATTAAAGCTAAAAGCTAAAGAATGCGTTTTTATAGATGACAGGAAGGAAAATATTAAAGCCGCCCAAAAATTAGGTATTAAATCAATTCTCTTTGAAAATCCGAAAAAATTAAGAAAGGACTTGGCGAGATTAAAATTACTATAAATTCATTGTGTATAACTTTTTATTGTAAAATAAATTGCTTTTGATATTATTAAACCAGCTAAATATTACATAACCTGATGAACCAAGGAGGAAACTCTTATGGTCGGTCAGTATGGAGTAATTGGGTTCAGCAATGGTCCCCCGACTACAGAAGAAGCCAGCTCGATGGGATCAACGCAGGAAGCCCAGAATATCGGTCCGCCCAGCCCGTTCGGCAGGACGTAGACCATCATCGACGCCAGGTTTTGTAAGTTAAGACGGGGAGACGCTTTGGCGCCTCCCCCTCATTTTTTTATTTGACATTATTGTTGGTGCTGATAAAATGTAATTGAAAATTGAATAGTGTGTTTATCAAGAGAGACGGTAGAGATCTGGCTCGATGACCGTCCAACAACCCTTTGAAGCGACTCTTCAAAGAAGGTGTTAAATCCAGGCCCAGTAGGGAAAGATGAAAGTCGATTTTTTGTTTGTCGTTTTTTGATAAAAAAAACAAATAATTTAAAAACATAAAAACAAAAACTGCAGAATTTGTATCAGCAAAACATCCAGATAAAATCTGTGATTATATCGCAGATGCTATTTTGGATGCATATCTCACAGAAGATCAATATAGCCGTACAGCAATAGAAATACTTGGAGGTCATGGATTGGTATGTGTTGTAGGCGAGATAAAAAGCAATGGTAAAGTTAACATAGAAAAAGTCGTAAAAGATATTGTAGGTGAAAGTTTCAAAGTAATCACCAATGTTGTAGAGCAAAGCAATGAAATTGCTAAAGGGGTTGATATTGGCGGGGCAGGGGATCAAGGCATTATGGTTGGCTATGCTTGCAATGAAACAGAAAATTTTATGCCCTTAGAATATGAACTGGCAAGAGATCTGTGTAAAAAAATTTACGCCAAATACCCATATGACGGAAAGACCCAGGTGACAATAGAGGATGGAAAACCTACTAAGATCGTTGCGAGCTTCCAAAATGTTTCTCATGCAGATCTTGAAAGCATTGTCCGATCGGTTATCCAATCTGAAGAATATATTATTAATCCAGCAGGAGATTGGAAAATTGGCGGATTCGAAGCTGACTCTGGATTAACCGGCAGAAAAATTATCATCGATAGCTATGGACCGAATGTACCGGCAGGAGGAGGCTCTTTTAGCGGAAAAGACTGCACGAAAGTTGATAGAAGTGGAGCCTATATGGCTAGAAAAATTGCTGTTGATTATTTAAAACGCCTAAATGCAAAAGAGGTCTTGGTAAAATTAGCTTATGCTATAGGCAAAAAAGAACCAGTAATGAAAAGTGTGGTTATTGATGGAAGGGAAGAAGAAATCGAAGGATACGACCTAACCCCAGAGAATATAATCTCTTCTCTAAACCTTAGAATACCTATCTACAAAGATACAGCTACTTGGGGACACTTTGGAAGAAATTTCCCGTGGGGATAAAAATCCAGAATCTCAAAAAATATCCCAAAATAAAAGAAGCGACGAATCGCTTTTTTTTGTTTTTATTGACAGAAATAAAATAATATGATATATATTAGCTAGTTATCTTTTAAAATTACATCTCACGGAGAGGAGCGGAAAATGATCCAGATACGATGGATTATGGTCTTGCTGGCAGCTATCGTCATGATAGTTGCCGTTTCGAGGAAGGAAGCAAAAAGCGCAATCCTTCCGTTTGTAATGGGCATGGTTTACGGAGTGCTGATCGATCTCGTCGGGGCAAACCTGCTTCGTTTTTGGGAATACCCAGGATCGAAGCTCGTTTATTGCCTTGTTACGGTCCCGTGCTGGGGCATATTCGGAGTATTAATTAATCTGCCCTGGAACTGGATAAAGTCGTTTTGGCTGGCATTCACGGTAATAACCATTGCTCTTTTTTCGATGATGGAGCTACCAAATCTTATCACGCGGAGCTGGGTCTATCACGTCCCAATGTGGATTGTGGTAATCGGATGGATTCCACTAATTTTCTCTTTCCGAGCAATCTACTGCGCAATCATTGCTTTATGGGAATTCGTCTATGGATTACCAGAATTCTCATACTTCGGAACCGAAAAGCGGTAAGGAGAATCATTTAAAACAAAAATTTAAAGGCGGAAAACCGCCTTTTTTCTTTTGTTCCTCTATCTATTGACAAATTTATTATGACATGCTATACTTTTAGTATTAAGTATAATTTTCGTCATACACTTAGGAAGTGTAAAAATGACGAGTAAATTTATAGGGATTATCTTGGGAATGATCATGATTCTGGTCGCGACTACGCCGATCTACGCGAGCAACAGCAACACGGCATCGTTCCAGTGGACGGACGACACGTTCCGACTGGAGGGATACCAGACCGATGAAAACGGAGCGATCTTGCCCGATATCATCGCTTTCTACAGCGAAAGTGACGGTATCACCGAGATTAATGTCGGTGGCGGATACAACTGGCGGCTTAACAGCCATTCCAGCGTTCTCGCTGAGGGCTACTTGGTCTGGCGAGACAATAAGGATCTGTCGACTTTATTGCTTGTATCCCCATCCTTTAGGTACGAGATCGGCGATTATGATTGTAGTGTTGTCCTACCAGTAATGCGGTATTTTGGCGACGGATCTGATGACTCTACAATCCTGGCTCGACCTAGAGCATGGATTGAAGTATCACCTGGTATACGCCTCGGGATGATCATGAAGGGAAGCATTCCAGATGAAGGGAACATCGGTGAAATACATGGACCCTACATGGAACTGCCGGGTTTCCCCGACGACGAATGTCTTCTGCAAGTTGGGATGTACAACCTAGGCGGAAGCAATCCCAAGCTGGAGGCGCGATTGATTTGCACAACAAATTAGCCTGACCCCAGAACGCATCGAAAAGGGTTCCACCGGGAACCCTTTTTTCTTTTTGCAAGTTTCTGGTACAGTCAATACATGGAACCCTTAGCTTCAAGAATCAGACCTAAAACATTGAAAGAATTTGTCGGTCAAGAACACCTGGTCGGAGATGGAAAACCTATTAATACAGCCATAAAACAAAAACATTTGTTTTCTTTTATACTTTGGGGTCCTCCGGGGACCGGAAAGACAACTCTGGCAAAAATATATGCTAAAAGCCTAGATGCAAAACTATACGAGCTATCGGCGGTTTCGGCCGGTAAAGCCGATATCAGAAAAATAATTGACGAAGACACAAAAAACTATCCAAAAATTTTATTCTTGGACGAAATTCATAGGTTTAATAAAGCACAACAAGATTTCTTGCTTCCATACGTAGAAAGAGGAGAATTGGTCTTGATCGGAGCCACTACGGAAAACCCGAGCTTTGAAGTAATTTCGCCATTGCTTTCACGCTGCAGGGTTTTTGTTTTAAACGAACTCACGGATAAAGAAATGAAAACCATTATCAAGCGGACTAAATTAAAACTAGACAAAGAATCTACTAATTGGCTGGTAAATATGGCCAATGGTGACGCGAGACAGGCAATTACCATGCTCGAGAATACAAATGAGCTTTATAAAAAAATCAATTTGGAAAATTTAAAAAATGCTTTGCAATCTAAATTTTTAAGATACGACAAAGTAGGGGAAGAGCATTACAATACCATATCGGCTTTTATTAAAAGCATGAGGGCGAGCCAGACCGATGCTGCCTTATACTATTTGGCTCGCATGATTGATTCAGGAGAGGATCCAAAATTTATTGCAAGACGTATGGTTATTTTTGCTTCAGAAGATATAGGATTAGCCCAACCAACAGCCTTAGTTGTGGCCAATGATGTATTTCGTGCCGTAGAGATCATTGGATTACCAGAATGTGGCATTAATTTAGCCCATGGCGTAACGTATTTATGCCAAGCCAAAAAAGATAGAAGCTCGTATAACGCCTATATGACTGCGATGCAAGATGTGAAACAATACGGAAATTTACCAATTCCGTTGAAACTGCGCAACGCGGCGACAAAACTTATGAAAGACCTAGATTACGGCAAGGGATACGAACAATATTCAAAAGACGATTATCTACCAGACCAACTAAAAGGAAGGAAATATTTTAAGCAATAGGCCACTATAAAAACCCTTGGAATTATTTGACACATATATCTGTGGAGTTATAATAAATTCGTAGGAGAAACGTGGCATAAAAAGAAGATAACGATATCATAAACATGCTTACCAGAGAAGACATTGAAAAAATTATTGAAGCCAATCAGGAAGTTTTTCCAAGTAAAGAAAATTTCGAAAGCTTTAAGGACGAAATAAAACAAAGCTTTTCCGATCTACAAACTTCGGTAGATAGTTACGCCAAAAAAGCTGATGATTATTTTCAAGAAATGGTTGCTCTATCCCACAAAGTGGACCGCCACGAAAAGTGGTTTCACCAAATCGCAGATAAGCTTGGTATAAAACTAGAATACTAATCCTTATTTATAAATCACACAAAATCGCCCGAAAGGCGATTTTTTACTATACGCAGAATAAATAATCTGATATAATAATATTATGGATACATTGATTAAGGCAGATATTTTCTTTTTTATATCCACCATAGCAACTGTTATAATTACAATTTTGATTTGTGTGGTTTTGTATTATTTAATTAGTTTTGCGAGAAATCTATACCAGCTTATAGAAAGCATCAAAGAGAATCTAGAAGATTCTGAAGAATTCGTTGCCGAACTAAAAGAACGCCTGGAAAACAGTCTGTTGTTCCAATTCTTCTTTCCATCATCTATAAAGAAAAAAGGCTCAAAGGTTAAAAGCCAAAGAAAAAGTCGACGATAAACAAGTTTGTTCTCTGCTGAGAATAGAACAATTTAATTATTAGAATATTTTATGAAAAAGAAAGTAAATGCCTTAAAAGGAGTGAAACTGGCCGTCCTCGGCGTAGCTCTTGCCGGATTAGCCGCAACGACCTATTTTTTTTACGGCCCAAAAGGAAAAACGCACCGCCGACACTTGCAAGCATGGGCTATTAAAATGAAAGGAGATGTTATAGGAAGACTTGAAAAAGCCAAGGAAGTTACAGAATCTGCGTACCATAATATTATTGATTCTGTAGCAAAAGAATATGCCAAAGATTCAAAGATAGCAAAGAACGAGATCCACTCGCTAGCAAAAGATCTAAAAAAGCATTGGAAAACAATCTCTAAAGTGGTAAAAAAAACGAAGAAAAGCTCAAAAAAGTAAGAACGCGCGAATTAAAAACCGCTCTTGAGGAGCGGTTTTTGTTTTTATTAAAAATGAACGGGGGACTCGCTAAGTATCAGTTAGCAAGTTCCCCCTGATTCGCAGGGCTTGGGCAGCCTCGGAACTGGTTTAACAATAGCAGATTTTGTGGACGGCATCAACTAGTTATTAGCCTAAAATTCTGTTTTATGTTGACAGAAATAAAATATTGTGATACCATTTTATCAGTATTCAATTTTAATTACATAAGGAGGTTGGCAAATGAAGCCAATCGTAAAGGTCTATTGCCTTCCTGCTGGTTTAAGCGAAAACCAGTTAAACGACCTCTTTAAAGATATCGTTTCGGCAATGATATCTGTCGAAGAGCTTGGCGTCGTGGACGAAGATGATGTACTCGTTCTGTTCGTACCCGACATGATGGCCTATGGTCTCGGCAAAGAAGTCTTGGCCGAAATCGATGCTTCTCTTCCATTTCAGGAGAAAACGGAAGAGATCAAGAATCGAGTCGCAACAGAGATTGGAAAGGCTATACAGGAGCGTTTTCCAGGCGCCGAAGTATTGGTTAAGGTTTTGAGCCCTATGGTTATGAACAGGGTTTAAGACCGACAGAATAAAGAAACACTCGAAAAAGCGGGGAAGAATCGCCTTGATTCATCAGCACCCCGTTTTTTTTAATCACTCTGGACAAAATTTGCTTAATATACTATAAGATAAATACGCACAATATCATCCATCTTATACAGAAAGGAGGAGACTAAATGGCAAATAACGAAAAAATTGACGAGAATGAAAATTCCGTCAGCGAAAGTCTGTTTCCGGAATTCTTAGACAGGGAAACTCCGGAAGCGAAAGCGGCAACAGCGGCATTGCAACTGATGTTAATAGTAGCGGGATACGACTCCAACGAGAAACTTCTTCCCGACGGCATCTTCGGCGACGTAACCGAACAAGCCGTCCGTGATCTTCAAGGAGACCTCCGTGTTGTGGTTGATGGCAAATTCGGCCCCGAAACAAGACAAGCATTCTTTGACAAGTTCGGGATTAACGTCGACCAAATTCCGGCCGATCCGTTCCGGGTTGGACACGCGTAACCACTACTCATCAACACAGTTCGCAAGGATGATAACAAGGGAGTGCCTTTATGGACTCCCTTTTGTTTTTTCTCCATCAGAATTGACAAATTATATTGGTATGATATAATTCAGCATAGCTTTTTTACAATTTAATAATGGTGAATATTGCCTTCGGGCTATCATACAAAAATAACCGACTTAATTGTCGGAAAGGAGCAAAAGATGGATCAACGACATTCGGGCTACGTGATAGGTCACGAACCCGGGAAAAGCGGCGACGTATGGAAAGTAAGAGTTACTGACAAAGACAGCGAATACTACAACAAAAAATTCGTTGTCGCGTCTACCAACGTAAAACTTTCCACGGGCTTGCATGTCGACTTCAGAATCGGAGAGGTCGGCAGGAAATCAAGTCTGTGCGCTGTTGACGTAGATTTGACGACATCTCAACAAGGAGGAACTCAAGATGGAAAAAGATTTTAGGGGCACGATTGCAAAGTGCCTCAATCACTTCTTTTCTACCTTCCCGGGCGGAAAAGAGCGCGCCAATAAAATCGTAACAGATTTCACGGGCGCGAAGGGCGGTTCTCTACACGACTGGATTAACGGCACAGTACCAACGGGAATCAGGAGCATCAAGCTTCGTCATTTCCTTTCTTTGGCTGGATATTCGGCAACCGAATATTCAAAGGTGCCAAGTCCAATTATCGAATTGAGCAAGATCGTTGCTTACGATCTAGATTCGGTCGAAAGTCTTGCCGATAAAATCGGAGTGAGTTCGAGAGCATTGGCAGGATATTTCCGCGGAGAGTCAAATCCTTCAAACGACACCGTCCAGATCATGAACGACGTTCTGTATGTAGTTCAAGACCAGATCGCGCTGCGTGAGAATGCTTGGAAAAGAACACTGTTCGCTACTCCTACTGTCATCGCAGAAGAATCGGATATTCATCACCCGGGCATACCTAAGGATGCAATCCTGAAGTCCCTTACTGGACAGATAAGCGCTACCTTGCAACTTGCAAAGCTTGTGTTGTCCGATGATTTCACTCCTGAAGACCGAGGCAGTCTTCGTAAAATGGTTTCGAATAATGGAGTTTTCGAGCTCGCAAACAGTCTCAATGCTCTTTGTTCTGAAACCGCCAGGAAACTATCCCAGAAAGGAGGTAAATGAGATGAAAACGACGAGAAAGCCATCGGAACAGAAGTCATCGAATATCGAAATTCACGAAGGGCAAGCGCTTATTAAAGTAGCTGCCACGTACGCTACGATATACTCGATACTGCTGGAACTGATTCAGAATTCTCTTGACGCCAACGCGTCGAAAATCTGGATCACGATCAACCAGAAAATATCCTCTATTACTTCCCGAGACAATGGAGACGGAGTTTCCGAGGCAACGTTCAACCGTGCTCTAGAATCGGTTTTCGATTCGATAAAGGATAGGGGGAAACTGGGAAGGTTTGGGATCGGTATGATTTCTCCCTTGGGGAAATGTACAAGCTTCAGCTTCACTTCGTCTGACTCATCGAACAAATTCCACGAGTGGGAATTTGTTACAGCAGATATCAAAAGGCAAAGAAGCGACATATCGATTCCTTGCTTAGACAGGAACGAGATTTCGTACAACCCAACCAGGGCCAAAAAGGAAAAGGGCAGGTTTGTTGACTGGAGAACTATGGTGAAGATAAAAGGATTCACCGCTAAACAAGCGATGGGTTCTTTTTCACCGGAAAAACTCGAAAGAGAAGTTCTCGTAAGATTTTCTCAATCCATGAGAAAACTCGGCGCGCGGATTTATATCCGGGTGAAAGGACAAACCAAAGACAGGGATTACGAAATTTCTGTTTCGTCAAGGTTCACCGGCATAAAACTGGAACAAGCGACTTACAAGGATCAGGATGGATCAAGCACTTCTTTTGAGCTTTATGTAGTCAAGAAGTCCGGTAAAGCTGCGAGAGGCCAAGTGCTAATCGCACAGACCGGAGATCCATTCACTCTTCCGTTCTCTGTCTTAACAGAGACAGAGGTAGGAAGAAAATCCTTGCCCCCGGCGATAGCGGAAGCACTTAACTCTGGTTTGTTCGAGGGCATTATCCAGAACGACCAGATCAGTCCGGACGTTGACCGGAAATCATTCGACGAAAGCAACGATGCTATCTTTTATCTGTGCTATCACATAGAAACCTGGTGGCAAGAACATGGCGCCAGAGTCTATGAAGATTTGATGGATAAAGGAAGGCATGAGAGGTACCAAGATATTGGGATCCGGTCAATGGAAGCTCTGAAAGAAGGCATCGAGAATGACGATACGTTGAAACTGTTCTACAGTTACGCTCTCGATTCCTTACAAGAGGGTACTATCGGCAGAGGACATCTACCAAAAGGGAAAAAGGAGATCGGCAAACAGGAAAATCCATCCCTATCTGCCACTCCTAAGGGAAAAGAGGAATCTAAAACTACTGCCGAGACGAAAGAAACTCCTCCCGAACACGACCTCCCGAAACATTCTCCCGGAAGCGTCCAGGGACCGAAAGGAAGAAGACGCACTCGGGTAAAGAATGACTCTCTCGGAATACAGTTCTCCTACGAATTAATGGAAGGCTCTCGGAACTTATGGGATTTCGATATCAAAAGCGGAGTCCTAACCTTCAACACCAGACATCCTGTCTGGGAAAGATGTGAGAGCTGTAAAACTCCATCGAAGCGCGACAAGGCGCTTATCAGGCTTCATACGCTGGTAAGTTCCTTCGTTCTCACCACTTGCTCGATCGATCCGGACATACAGCCGGTTATCACAGAGCATTTTCACAGCGTGGCTGAGCTGTTCAGTTGGTTCATCGCTAAAGACGACGAACTAACCAAGTTCACGAAAGGCAAGTAACCATTTTAGATCTTTTAATGGGTCCAGACATATCTGGACCCTGTTTTTTATATGTAGATGTTTTAAGGATAAGAGAATTTTAAATATTTTTCGTCTAGTTAAATTATTTGACAAAATGAAATAAAAATGTTAAAAGAAAAGTAGTTAAATTTTTATAGAAAGGAGAAAAAAGTTGCTTACCAAGTTTTTGGAGTGTTTCTTTCGCTGGAACGTTCAGTTGTGCGCTGTTAGGGTCGAAAGAAAAACGGTAGACGTGCTAATCGGACAATCGTTTGGAGGAAACAGTAATGCGATTATGGCAGATATCGCATTAAGAATACGGACGGATTACCGCCTTCCCATGATTCTTCAGCGGGAAATAACCGATACGTTACCAAGAGGCATAATTAATCTTTTCGTCATTAGCAAACACCGTCAAAAAGGGGACTATCTCGACACTTTCGAGGTTCTATCGCAAACGGAAAGGATTATGACAACTAACGGCTGGAGCAAAGCATTGGTATTGTGCCATCCATGGCACGCGTGGAGAATAGCAATGGTACTCAAAAAAATGGGCATAAAAGCTGTTTTCCCTCTTGAAATTCGAAACATTCCTTTTGACCCCAATTCTGCCCAATGGTGGACGCGCAACAAATTTCTTTGGATTTTAAGAGAAATCCCGGCGAGATTAATTTATCTCGCGAAAGGATGGATCTAACCCCGCATGTTGATTTCAACTCGACCATGCGGGTTTTCTATTTGTTCGTTGTCCTATTGACAAAAATAAATAACTATAATACAATAAGAAATCTCGAAACTTAATGTTTGGAGAAATAACATTGTCCTTTTCAAAATTTCATATAATATAAGCGAGGAAAAAACATGAAAACGTGGTTAAAAACCATCGCAGAAGAACTGCAAGGGTTGAGTTCGGACGATCTTTTGATCAGCCCGGACTCTGAAGTGTCAGAGAAAGAGGAGGTAATCGGTGAAATCGACAGCGACGAACTGAAGTCGATTTACTGCCTGGTCCAGAAATGGGGGAAAGCTGCAAGGTTCGCCGCGGAATCAGGAAAGGCTGAAAAAGCCTCTGAATTGGCGGAAAAAGCCGATCTCCTGATGGCGATTTTCTGGGCTTCCCTGAAAGATGCCTTCGATCTGTGGGAGAAACCAGCTGTAGGCATCAGAAAAGACTGGAAGGTCGTCTGGTTCAAGCGTAAGGCTTCGTCACCGAACATACTGGGAATCCATATCGTGAGTATGGGTAGTCCCCATGGCGATGGCGATACCGATTGCGAGGACTGTCCCGCGTATGGTTCTACCTGCAAGGGAAAATAACCAGGCTTCGCCCAGCGACAAACAAAGAGCGCCGATCTACGGAACGGTGCTTTTTATTTTAATAAAAATCGGGCAGAGGCTTGACAAAATATTGCTTCTGGTATATACTGTCAATATAACTAAATCTCGCAGTTTTTGATCTTAGAGAATACTCTTGTAAAAACCCAGAGACGACTAGTCGCCTTTTTTTCATTTATTAAACAAAAATATGTATAACAGAAAATTCAATAATGCCAATAAAATGAAGTCAAAAAACTTTTCGCGTAGATCTCCTCAATTCAAAAAGAGTGGAGGGTTTTCGAGTAAAAGCCAACGCGGAGAAAACATCAATCCTGCTAAATTCATCAATAAAGCAGTTGTGACTAAAACACTTGATAATTTTGTACCTGAACATAAATTTCAGGATTTTAAAGTTGATCAAAGATTAATACAAGCCGTCATAGCTAAAGGATATAAAACCCCTACACCAATCCAGGACCAGGCTATTCCGCACATTATTAACGGTTCTGATATTGTAGGTATCGCCAATACCGGCACGGGAAAAACAGCTGCCTTTCTTATACCCTTAATCAATAAAATTATACGCAACCCAAAAGAACAGATTTTGATTATTACTCCAACCAGAGAGCTTTCCATTCAAATAGATCAAGAACTCAAATGCTTCGTTAGGGGAATGAAAATATTTTCTGTTTGCTGTGTAGGGGGAATGAACATTGGCAGACAAATTTCAGAGCTTCGCTATAGCTGTAATGTAATTATCGGCACTCCCGGAAGATTAAAGGACCTGATAAACAAAAAAGTAATTAATTTATCTAAATTCAACACTATAGTACTAGATGAAGCAGATAGAATGCTTGATATGGGATTTATTAACGATACGCGCCTTATAATGAACGGCTTGCCCAAAGAGCGCCAGGTTCTCTTTTTCTCGGCAACTATCTCACAAGAGATAGAAAAAATCATTAAAGAATTTCTTAGAAATCCTGTAAGAATTTCCGTTAAAACCAGAGAGACTGCGGAAAATATTGAGCAGGATATTATCAAAATAGAACAAGGTAACACTAAGCTAAATATCCTCAATAGTCTTCTGGGCAAAGAAGAATTCAATAAGGTGCTAATTTTTGGAAGAACCAAGCATGGAGTAGAAAAATTGTCTAAGATTCTTTACGGCAACGGCTTTAAGGTGGATTCCATACATGGAAATAAAAATCATGCCCAACGCCAAAGAGCACTTGGTTTGTTCAAAGAGAACCGCATTCAAATTCTAGTAGCAACTGATGTTGCAGCCAGAGGTCTTGATATTGCCAACGTTAGTCACGTTATAAACTATGACATACCTGCAACTTACGATGACTATATTCACCGCATTGGACGCACCGGGCGATGGAATAAACAAGGCATGGCGCTGACATTTATAGATTAAATATTGTGAATAATATGCATTGACCATCTGTCATTTATACGATAAAGTCAATAATTGAAATAGTTACCTAATAAACAAGTTTGATTCCTCCGGAAATTAAACAAGTTTGTTCTCTGTCGAGAATAAACAAGTTTGTTCCTAAAGGAATAAAATTCAGTCGAGTTTGTTCGGAAAACTAAAATATCTAATCAACTTAAAATCTAAAAACATGGAAGGAACAATTAAAACTCTTGTCTCGGACAAAGGATTCGGATTTATTACCATTGAAGGAGAAGAAAAAGATCTCTTCTTTCACAAGAATGAAGTCAATGGAATAACCTTCGAAGAATTGAAGATAGGGGATAAAGTGTCTTTTGAAAAGGCTGATTCTCCAAAAGGACCTAACGCGACAAACGTAACACGTCTTTAAGAATCAGTTCAGCGAAATCGGATAACGAAAACCGCCCTTCGGCGGTTTTCTGTTGCCACTTAAGTCTTGACAAAAATATAATTATGTGATTTTCTTAATATAGAACAAAGCAATACCTTAAATTTCTATATTCTATATTTTCATCGCAAGGAGGTGAAACCAATGATTTTCGTTGAGTTTGTCGTTTCGAGTGGTTCAATACCAAAGAAATCCTATTTCATAGGCGCAACCATTCAGGACGTATTAAACGATACCAAAGATGGAAAGGAATTTGGCGGCGCTAAACTTTCTTCCTATCGGGAAATCTCTTTTGAAGATGCGTATCTTCTCAAATTTGATTACTTTGACCACGGAGTTGCATCTGTGCGAGGAGGCTGTAAAAGCTACTGGCTCGGCGAACGCAATACGGTTTAAGGCGTAATCGTTCTCCACAAAGCGAGCGAAAACACACTCGAATCACAGGAGGGCTAACATAGCGACAAGCTATTTCTAGCCCCCTTTTTATTTTGTTCTTAAAATGATAACGTTTATTTTAAGTAGCACTTAACATATGTCTCTATTTCCATATTTCATCGAAAGGAGGTGAAGATATGGATGAACAGAGAAAAGGCGAGATAGCATATGTCTTGCTGAAGAGAGATCTTACTCAAGATCTTCGCATTCACAATCTTTCTGATGCTTCCGAGGTAAAGAAAAGACTCGGCCAGCTCTCGAAAGAAACAGGAATTCCCAAAGAAGACCTGTTGGAATTTGCGAAGATCGCAGGAGAAGAAATCCTGATGGAGGCAAATTCAAAACTCCAAATGATTCAATTCTCCGAAAAGGGCATAGGATTCTCTAAATAGCAATCTCGCAAAAGAGGGAAAGCGTGGGTTGGGCTTTTTAAGTCCATAAAAGGGTAATTGTCCTTTCTTCTGCATTGCAGAGACTAGGCAGGATAAGAACCTCTCCTTCTCTCCCTCTCCCTTTCCTAAGTAAGTGTTTTGGTAAAGATTTATTTAGGGTAAGAAACCAGCGAATTCGCTGGTTTTTTATTTGTCTATCGGCGCTATTGACAAATATATTATCATATGCTATACTTATATTAGTACGTACTATAGAAGAAGGCCTATATAAATCCGGACACCGGATGCCTTCAAAATAAGGAGAAAACGATGAGCGCTATCGTAATCCTGTTTCTTGGCGCACTTGCTGCGCTGCTGAGTTGCTTCCTTTTCAGGGAGGCCCAAATGATCGGGTTCATCCCGAGAAAGTGGTGGGACACTAACAAAACATCCCACATCCTGCTTTTCATGACATTCCAAACGTCCGCGATAATAGCTCTGGGCTCAATCACTATACTGGGAGCGATTTCCGGTAATGGGATTGTCGGCCTGGTATTGCTCGGCGAATTCTTCGCCACCATCGTCGGACTGGTTTTGATCAACAGAGTAGCGCATCGACAAACAATGTTGGAATGCGCCCATATGATGGCGATGTGGATAGCTGTCGACTACGGATTCGGTAATCCTATCGAACCGAAACGACGCAACATGTTCGTTTCTTGGCTTCGGGCTGGAGGTGTCCAAAAGAACGCAGCAGAAGCACTGGCTATAAGGGCCTGTGGTTACTGATCCCCAGAAGGTCTCGCATTTCGAGATCAAAAGACCAAGTCGCAAGACTTGGCTTTTTTATTTTTGGACGTTCAAGTTATGAATCGCTAATCAGGCTGTTATTTGGTAGGATGAGATATAAATATTTTATCCATGAATAAAATAAATAAATGATCCAAAAAAGGAAAAGCAATCTTTATAGTCCCGAATCAAACTTCCCGTTTAATATAAGCCGGTCTAAGATAGATATGTTTTTGGAATGCCCGAAATGTTTTTATATAGATAGAAAATTAGGAATTGCCAGGCCCAGCATGCCGGGTTGGTCTTTAAATAGCGCTGTCGACCAATTGCTAAAAAACGAATTCGATCTTTTACGGAAGAACGGCGAACCACACGAATTAATGAAAAAATACAAAATCGATGCTATTCCTTTTTCTCATACCGATTTATCGACATGGAGAGATGATAACTATAAACACATTGGAGCTTGTGTGTTGCACAAAAAAACTAATTTTAATATTTGCGGCATTGTCGACGACATCTGGATAGATAAAAAATCCAAAG
>Ga0209210_1000358_pt1 | contig 49986 bp, 48 predicted proteins | sample RifGroA1_FD_183991 | JGI IMG/M metagenome (GOLD analysis project Ga0209210, IMG submission 183991) | Contaminated groundwater microbial communities from Rifle, Colorado, USA - Rifle Groundwater A1 (SPAdes) (version 2) | ecosystem: Environmental > Aquatic > Deep subsurface > Groundwater >...
CTTTTTGGCAATAATAGTAGCTATTTTAACCATCGCTATTTTGTTGGGGCTTGGAAGAATAGAAGAAAAATTTTTTAAATCAAGAGAATAAATTTGTGCAAGGTCAAAAGATAATTGGTTTGATTCTATTAATACTTGGCATGGCAATTATAGTTTATATTCTTTGGTATTCGTTTAATATTTTTACCGCAAAGATATCGCCTCCAGAGATTTTTAAGACCACAACAGAAAGTAATGATAATATTCCTGCGCCCTCTTTAAATTTACAAGGACTAGGAATTGATTTAGAAAAATTAGCAGGAGAACAAATCCAAAAACAGATAGAATCTGTTATGCCAATGAACGCCGTCCCAAGACTGCTCAACTTGATAAGTTGGTCCATTCTTGCCGGGATTTTCATTTTGGGTGGAAGCCAGATTGCCAACATGGGCATAAATTTGATTAAGAAATAGGTTGTTGGAAAATATATGCAATTTGTTGCGGATCTTCATATTCATAGTAAATATTCAAGGGCAACGAGTAGAAGTTTAGACTTAGAAAATTTAGATAAGTGGGCACGCATTAAGGGTATCAAGGTGTTGGCCACGGGCGACTTTACCCATCCGGAATGGTTCAAGGTCCTTAAGGATAAATTACGGCCATCGGCTCCGGGTCTTTACTGTTTGAAAACACAACCAGGGGATTCTGGTACTTTTTTTATCTTGAGTGTTGAGATCAGTTGCATCTATTCAAAAGGCGGCAAGGTAAGAAAGATTCACATTGTAGTATTGGCTCCATCTCTTGAGATTTGCGAGAAAATAAATGCCCGTTTGGGATTTATCGGGAATTTAAAAGCAGATGGTCGGCCGATTTTGGGGCTTGATGCCAAGGAATTAGTGAAAATAGTTCTAGGCGTTTCTCCAGAGTGCCTAGTGATACCGGCGCACGCTTGGACTCCTTGGTTTTCCATTTTTGGTTCTCGCTCCGGGTTCGATACTATCGAAGAGTGTTTCGAAGAATATTCTAAATATATCTATGCGATCGAGACTGGGCTATCAAGCGATCCGGCAATGAACTGGCGGCTCTCGGCCCTAGACAAAATAACTCTAATCAGTTGTTCAGATGCTCACTCTCCGGCAAAAATAGGCAGAGAGGCAACAGTTTTTAATTCTGAAATTAGTTATAGCGCAATAATAGAAGCTATTAAAACAAAAGATTTAAACCGCCTTTTGTATACTATCGAATTTTTCCCAGAAGAAGGAAAATATCATTATGATGGCCATCGTCTTTGCGATGTAAGTTTTCATCCAGGTGAAACAAAAAAATATAATAATATTTGTCCAAAATGCAAAAAGCTTTTAACAATAGGGGTGCTAAGTAGGGTTAATGAATTGGCCGACAGGAAAGAAGGATTTAAGCCGGAGAATACAGTCCCTTTTAAAAGCCTGATTCCACTAGAGGAAGTTATTGCTAGTTCTTTTGGCGTAACTGTTGCCTCGAAAAGAGTTCAGAATGAGTATGAAAATCTAATTAAAAAAATTGGCAGCGAATTCAAAATTTTACTGTCAGCCTCGGTAGAAGATTTGAATTCTGTTACTTTCCCCGAGGTTTCAGAAGGTATTTTAAAGGTAAGAGATGGAAAAGTTGATATTATTCCGGGGTATGATGGTGTTTTTGGAAGAATTAATATTCCAAGATCTGCAGGAGAAGCCTTGCTTGATCAAAAAAGCTTATTCTAGTTGAAGAGATTTGAATAGGGGTTGACAAGTTTAATACAGGGAGTATTATGAAAATAGGAAACTATAGTATTGACATGCGAATCGCTAGACACTACAATAGACCAACCGAAAAAGAAGTACTTACAACTAAGGTATGGTTTTTTTCTGCCCTTTGCATCAAGGCAGATTACCAACACGAGGGGGTCTAGAAGAAATGAAACACCAGCTTATGGCCAAAAAAGATGATCTTCGCCTCCTCGCCCAGGGAGGCCTTTTACTCCTATGATGAATCAAAAAAAGTTTTATTTAACAAAAGATGGGTTGGAAAAGATCAAAAAAGAGTACGATAAGCTCAAAAATCTTCGATTGATGAAGATTAAAAATGAAGCGCCCCGTACTTGGCAGTCAGAAGATTTAAATCCTGAATACCTTGCTTTTCAGGAAGATTTGAGTTTCTTTGAATCTAGGATTTACGAGCTAGAACACGTTCTAAAAAATGTAGAACTAATCAAAACCCCTCCAAAAGCGACGCAAGACGCAGTTCAACTGGGGGCCACGGTGACTCTTGAGGAAGAAGGAGGTAGAGTTAACGAGTTCGTAATCGTTGGGATGCTTGAAGCAAGTCCTGGAGAGGGAAAAATCTCTTCCGATTCTCCTGTTGGCAAAGCTTTGATAAATAAAAAGAAAGGAGAGGAGGTGGTTATTACTTCTCCTATCAGAGTGGTTTATAGAATTAAGAATATAAAATATCATCTTTCTTAGATCGGTCGTCTAGTTTGAAAATGTGTTAAAATGAGCTTACTTAAATAGTGAGCTCATTTTCTATGAAAGCCATTATTGATTTATTATTAAAGACCAAGAAGATAGAAGAGCTGCGTCGAGTAGGTTGGGTTTTGATGCGGGTTAAAGACCCAGAAACCGTCACTGAGCACACCTTCCGTCTTTCCATACTTACAACTTTATTTGCAGAGATGATGGGATTAAACGTTGAAAAGGCGATTAAGATTGCCATTTTCCATGATCTTTGCGAAATTCACAGCGGAGACATTACCACGCTTCTTTATCATCCCGAATTCCGTAATGTTAAAAACGCAAAAGATCGAAAAAAGATCGAAATGAAATGGGCCCGACTTTCTGCACGGGAAAAGAAAAAGATAGGCGGATTAAAGTTTAGAAAAGAGAAAAATGCCCTAGAGAAATTAATAAAATATTTACCAAACAAGATAAGGCACGAAATTTTTTCTTATTGGGTAGAATATGAAAAGGGTGTCTCAAAAGAAGGTCGGCTGGTAAGACAGCTTAATAGCGTAGAAACCCTGATTCAGTCTATTGAGTATTTTGGAGCAAACGAGAAGAAATCTGGCAGTACGTGGTGGGAATCAACTGAAGAAATCGCAGAGGACCATTTAGTGCTGGAATTTTTAGAGGTGATACAAGAAAAGTTATATCATGGCAAAAGAGTAAAGACAAAAAAGAACTTGGAAGGCATTTTAGATTTTATTATGGCGGTTGGTAAATTAAAAAAGATCCCGCGCAAGGGATGGGTTTTGAGAGGAGTCAAAAACCCGGAAACAGTAGCGGCACACAGCTTTAGCATGTCTTTGATGGCGTGGTTGATTTTAAGATCCAGAAACTTAAAATTACACCAAGAGAAATTGCTGAAAATGGTGCTTTATCATGAGCTTTCCAGGGTTTATTCAGAAGAAATGACGCCCTACGATAGCGTGTTGACGGGTAGAAATGCCAAGACCAAAAAGGATATTTTAAAACAATGGGTTCGATTATCCAGAAAAGAGAAATCAGAAACCTTCCTTAGGGATTATCGTAAAGAAAAAATTGCTATAAAGAAATTAGCATCCATTTTGGATGATAAGCGCAGAGAAGAAATAATGCTACTTTGGGAAGAATTTAAAGCCGGTAGTTCTTCGGAGGGATATTTCTTAAACCAAATAGAGGCCGTATCTACTCTTTTTAAGTCTCTAGTGTATTTTAGTGAAAAAAATAGTTCTTTTGTTGGACCGTTTTGGGAGTGGGCTTTTGAATCAGTTGACAATCCTGCGATTATTGAATTTATGGATGAATTAAAGAAAAAATTCAACAAAAAAAATCTATTTTCTGCTCCTCTCGTTTTCCTGTCTTTTTTGCAGGAGCGTTTCAATAAAAAAATAAAATGAAATTCCCAATCTCAACCAAAAGGGATAACGACGTAATTGATATAATGGTTAACATAATAAAAACCGTCTAAAATGCAGCAACTAATTAATAAAGTAATAAAAGTTTTGATTTTGTCTGATATTGTTCTATTGACTGGTTTTGGTTTCGTGACACCAATTTTCGCAATTTTCTTAAGCGAGAATATCAGAGGGGGTAACGTTGAGGTTGCTGGTTTTGCCTCCGCGGTTTATTGGATAGTGATGTCGATAGTTGTTATTCCGCTTGGTAAATATTTAGACAGTTCTCGTGGAGAAAAAGATGACCTTTGGTTTGTGGTAATAGGTAATCTTCTAGCTGCTTTTGCTGTCTTTGGATACATCTTTTCTAAGCTTCCTTGGCACATCTATTTTTTGCAGGCTATTTATGCTATTGGAATGGGGATGAATGTACCCGGTTACTCTGCTATCTTCACTAGACACATTGATAAGGGAAGAGAGGCTTTGGGCTGGAGCGTAAGAACGGCTTTAGTTGGGATGGGTGCGGGTGCAGCAGGAGCTCTAGGAGGAATGATTGCCTCCCGTCTCGGCTTTACATTTCTTTTTGTGATAGTAGGGATAATTATTCTTATTAGCGCCATTTTGCCTCTTTTAATTTCAAAAGAGATATTTTCTAAAGATGGAATAATGCCGAGTATTCATAAAATTACAACAATCCAACCGCCATCTCCAAAAGAATGAAAAATCAGGTATTAGCCAAAATACTTAACGAGATTGCAGATTATCTATCAACAGAGGAAACTGCATTTAAGCCATATGCTTACCAAAGAGCTGCTTTATCTATAGAGTCTCTTAAGGATGACGTAGGGGATATTTACCGCGCAGGAGGAATAAAGGCTCTAGAGGAAATTCCGGGCGTTGGTAAAAGTATTGCCGAGAAAATAGAAGAATATATAAAGACTGGAAAAATAAAATATCATCAACAACTTAAAAAACGTTTACCTTTAGATATCGAAGGAATTATTGCGGTCGAGGGCATGGGTCCTAAAAAAGCAAAGGCGCTTTATCAAAAATTGGGGGTGCGAGACGTTAAAGATTTAGAAAAAGCGGCGAAACAACATAAGATAGCGTCGCTTTTTGGTTTTGGCGAAAAAACGGAAAAGAATATTTTAGAAAGCATAACTTTCCTCAAGAGAAACAAGGGTAGATTTCTGTTAGGTGAAATTTTCCCCAAGGTGAAAGAAGTATTCGATGAATTATCAGTATTAGAAGACGTAGAAAATATATCTTTGGCGGGATCTGTTAGGCGCAGAGAAGAAACAATTGGCGATGTAGATTTTTTGGTTATTTCCAAAAATCCCGAGAGAATAATGGATTATTTTGTATCTCTGCCGGGCGTAGTTAAAATTTGGGGCAAGGGTCGGACAAAATCATCTGTAAGAACGGCAGAAGGATTCGATATGGATATTAGGGTGGTACCAGCTAAATCTTATGGCGCAGCCCTACAGTATTTTACCGGCTCCAAAGAGCATAATATCGTTGTTCGTACTATTGCCATGAATAAAGGGTTGAAGCTTTCAGAGTACAGTCTTTTTAAGGGTCAAAGAATGATCGCCAGCGAAACAGAAGAAGAGATTTATAAGATTTTGGGCATGCAAACGCCTCCGCCAGAAATAAGGGAAAACAAGGGGGAAATAGAAGCTGCTATCCAGGGTAAATTACCAAAATTGATAGAACAAAGAGATATAAAAGGAGATTTGCATTGTCATTCTGATTGGGACGGTGGGGCTAATTCTGTTTTAGAATTAGCAAAAGCCGCTAAAGAGATGAGCTATGAGTATATTGGGATTTCCGACCATACCAAATTCTTGCGGATCGAAAAAGGCCTTAACGAACAACAATTACTGCGCCAGAGCAAGGAAATAAAAAAAATCAATGATAAATTTCGTACTTCTAGGTCCAAATTTTGTATTTTGCACGGCTGCGAAGCTAATATTATGCCTAATGGTTCAATAGATATCAAGGATGAAGTTTTACAAGGATTAGATTATGTTATTGCAGGGGTCCACTCTAGCTTGAAAATGGATAAAACAAAAATGACAGATAGAATTATTAATGCCATGAAGAATCCAAACGTAGATATTATTTCTCATCCCACGGGGAGACTCATCAATAGAAGGGATGAGTATCGGATGGATTTTGATAAAATTCTTAAGGTTGCAAAAGAAACGGAAACGATTTTAGAAATTAACTCCTCGCCAGTCAGACTGGATTTAAAAGATCAGGACATCCGTTACGCCAAAGAGGTTGGTGTTAAAATGATTATCAATACGGATTCGCATCATAAAGACCAACTGCGATTTATGGAGTTTGGCGTATCTCAAGCTAGGCGCGGTTGGGCAGAGAAAAAAGATATTATAAATACTAATTCAGTAGAAGAATTGCTTAAATTTTTTGAATAATCATGCCCATTAGAAAATCTGCTGGAGCAATAATTTTTCATAAAGAGAATAATCAGGTTTATTATCTGCTTTTAGAATATCCATCTTCTTTGAGAAATGACAAAAAATATTGGGGATTTTCCAAGGGTACGATGGAGCAAGGAGAAGAAGAGATGGATACGATAATAAGAGAAATTAAAGAAGAGACAGGTCTCGAAGACTTAGATTTCGTAGAAGGATTTAAAGAGACAGAAAAATATTTTTTCAAAGAAGAGGGTAAAACTATTTTTAAAACAGTTAGCTATTTATTGGCAGAAACAAGGACTAAAGAGGTTAAAATTTCCCACGAGCATTTAAGTTTTACTTGGTTATCCTATGAAGAAGCGTTGAAGAAATTAACATTTAAAAATGCCAAAGAAATTCTCAAAAAAGCCAATTCATACTTGACAGATTGTAGTAGCAGTCCATAATATAAATTATAATTATTTTGGAAAGAACCTTGGAGAAAGGAGGTATTAAAATGAAAAAAGTGTTCCAAGGATTGAAGAACCCCTTCGCGCAAGGAGCCGTAATAATCATTATCTGTCTTGTTTTGGGAATATGGGATCCGGTGGGGTTCTTTGTTGGGATGATTGCCTTTATGGGTCTCGTTGCCATCTTCTGTGCAAAGAAAGCCGGATTAATCGATCTTTAACCCGGAGAATTCGCGAGATCATTAAGCTTTCAGTATCTTGCTGAAAGCTTTTTCTTTTCTAAAATTTTAAGAAATAAGATAAAATAAATTGACAAAAAAGGGTTATGATCAATAAAACTGCCGGGTGGCAGTTTTATTGTTAATTCTAGGGTTTAATTATTATTTTTTAACTTCTTTGACGATTTTCTCAAAGATATCCGGATGTTTTTCTACGAGTTCTGATAGTATTTTTCGATTCAGCTCTATTTTTGCATCTTTAAGGTTTTTTATGAATTTGCTATAGCTTAAACCGTATTTTTTACAAGTGGATCCGATTTTTGTTTGCCAAAGCTGTCTAGATGTTCTCTTTTTGACCTTTCTATCGCGATAAGAATAAGTCCAAGCATGCTGCATTGCATCTTTTGCTAGTTTGTATTTTGATTTTCTACCCCAGCGAAAACCCTTGGCGTGTTTCAAAATGTTTTTTCTCCTCTTGTTGGCTGTTTTCCCTCTTTTTACTCTAGTCATATTATTTACGCAACAAGCTTGTTTATTGACATAACAAACTTGTTCACTTTAAACTGATAAGTTTTTTGATTTTTTTCATCTCTGATTTTGATAATTGTATCCATTTTCTGCCTTTTCTGACAGCTTCTCCGGATTTTTTTGCGCGATAATGGTCTTGTCCGGTGGGTCGTCTTAGAATCTTACCGGTCTTGGTTATTTTAAATCTTTTCGTGATCGATTTTCTTGTTTTCATGTTGTTTCTAATGGTAATTATGTTTTTGATACTATAACGGTAAAACCCCTCGCCTCTCTTTTTAATTCTCTTTCTGTCTTAATTGGAACTAAATTTCCGAGACTATTGAGAAATTGATTCATTTTTTCTTTTCCGATATCGGATAGCGATTTCTCTCTACCTCTTAAAACCAGTTCTACTCTTACCTTATGCCCTTTTTTTAAAAATTTTTCAGCCAATTTAACTTTGATTTCGGTATCGTGTTGAGAGGTTTTAAACCCTAGTCTTATATTCTTGATTTCATTATGTGTCCTTCCGACCGTCTTCTCTCTTTGTTTGACACGATATAAATATTTTCCGTAATTTCCTATCTTGCAAACTGGCGGATCAACCTTTTCTGTTACCTGTATTAAATCTAAATTGCGCTCCATCGATATGCGGAGCGCCTCTTGTGTTAATAGTACGCCTAACTGTTCGCCTAACTCGTCTACCACTCTTACCTTCTCTGCTCTTATTTGATTATTTACCAAGGGTCGTTTTATCAAAACTATTTATTTAAAAAATTTTTATAGTGGAGGCGGAGGGGTTGAACCCTCGTCCGAAAATTAATTCAGAAATAAATCTACAAACTTAGCCAGGTTTGTTTTGGAACGAAAAGTATAAAATCTGGCAAAACCCTTTCGTTCTTTGCCTTTGTTTTTGATAGCTCTCCAGGCACTAGAGTTATCTATCTCGATAAATATAACACCCTAGCGGCCCATCGAGAATCAACCGTTCGGATGCTGCTAAGCGAAAGCTAAAGCAGGTTTTTGAAATAAGTTGGCACTTATTTTTGCCCCTCTAAGATTTACGAGCCTTGAGGGTGGCTCGGTTTGCTTGTTTCTAAAAGAGCTTTCGTCAAGACTTTCGCCCCCCTTGTTGTTAGTATTCTTTTAGGGCTTTTTCCATCTCTTTTTGCGTCTCTTTCTTTCTGATAAGCTCTTTTTTGTTTGCTTTGCTTCTGCCTTTCACAAGCCCAAACTCCATCTTTATTTTTCCTTGCATAGTATACACTCTTAATGGCACCAAAGTCAAGCCTTTTTGCTGTGTTTTGCCGATGAGTTTTTTGATTTCTGCTCTCTCTAGTAGCAACTTTCTTGTTCTTTCTGGGTTATAATCTTTGGTTGCGTTTTTGGGTTGGTAAGGCGATATGTTTGCCCCGACCCAGAATAATTCATTGTTTTTAAGCGTTACATAGTTACTAGCCAGACTTACCCCTTTTGTTTTAAGGGATTTTACTTCTTGCCCAATTAAAACTATGCCAGCTTGAAATTTTTCAAGAATGTCGTAATTAAAATACGCCTTTTTGTTTTCAGCTAAATTATCCATACTTTTATTCTAGTAAAAAATGGGATAGACTGAAAGCATGATAAAGGGGAAATTAGAGAAAATTATCCAAGAATCCCTAGAAAACCTAAAAAGCCACTCGGATCATTTTTCCGGGGCAGTTTTTGAAATTGAAGGTTTTTCTGGGATAGACCACGGCGATTATGCAGTAACGATTCGCAATATTATCGAAGGGGGCTTAAAAAGGGGGCATGATTTCGAAACAACGAAGTTTACGCAGGACGACGGAGAAGTTATTTTGGAAGAAATTAAAAAACACCCAGATTTTGACAAAATATTTGACAGGGCAGAGTTTAAATTTCCGGTATTTTTTAATTTTTTTACAAATAAGAAAGTCCTTTTGGACGAACTTAAACAGGTTTTTAAAAAGAAACAAAATTACGGATTTTCTTCTGGTTGGAAAGACAAAAAAGTTATAGTTGAGTTTACCGATCCCAACCCTTTTAAAGAATTTCACATCGGTCATCTGTATAGTAATATTGTTGGGGAAGCAATTTCTAGATTTTCTGGAGCTGTTGGAGCTAGAGTTAAAAGAATAAACTATCAAGGAGATGTTGGTTTACATGTGGCAAAGGCGGTCTGGGGTATTGAACAAAAAATAGTCAGTGAAAAAATTAATTTCGCAAAACTTGAATCAAAACCTCTCAAAGAAAGAATAGTTTTTTTAGGACAGGCATATGTTTTAGGGGCCAATGCTTTCGAGGAAGATAATACTGCGAAAGAGGAAATAGTAGAGCTGAATAAAAAAATATTCAAACTCGACAAGACGATTAAAAACGTTTACCAGAAAGGACGGCGTTGGAGCTTGTTGTATTTTGAAAAAATATACAAGCGCCTTGGCACCAAATTCGATTCTTATTATTTCGAAAGCGAAGTAGCGCCAACAGGAGAAAAACTGGTAAAAGATGGTTTAAAAAGGGGGATTTTTAAAGAAAGCGAGGGGGCTATTATATTTCCTGGCGAAAATTACGGATTGCATAACAGGGTCTTTATTAACTCCCAAGGATTGCCCACTTACGAAGCAAAAGAATTGGGATTAGCCTTGGCAAAAAATAAAGATTTTAAATACGATTTATCCATTATTATTACCGGAAACGAGATCGTCGAGTATTTTAAAGTGTTAATAGCTGCTTTAGAAGCTGTCCTTCCTGATTTAGGAGTTAAGACACTGCACATACCACATGGTATGGTTAGGTTTTCTAGTGGGAAAATGGCAAGCAGAAAGGGTAATATTATTACTGCAGAGCAATTACTGGACAATATTAAAGATTTAGCTATTGGTATTGTAGATTCTTCAAAGAATCTTTCCAGAAAAGAAAAAAATACTGTAGTTGAAATGGTAACAATTGGTGCCGTAAAGTATTCTTGGTTGAAAAACAGAATAGGGCAAGATATTATTTTTGATCCAGAACAATCTCTAAATATTAAAGGAAACAGTGGTCCTTACCTACAATATACTTGCGTTCGATGTGATAGCGTGATTAGAAAGGCTAAAATTCAGAAATTAGGCTCGGAAATAATTACTGGCAACGTCGGTTTTGGCGAAGAAGAGATGGAAATTATAAGAACGATTATTCGATTCCCAGAGATTGTTGTCGAAGCCGCCAAAAAATTCTCTCCTAATTTAATTTGTAATTTTGCTTTTAATTTAGCGCAAAAGTATAATGCATTTTATGATCGCTACCCTATTGCCATTGCGAAAGAAAAAGATGTACGTCAGGCAAGGTTGGTTTTAACCGCAGCTACAGCTCAAGTGTTAAAGAATGCATTATTTCTTTTGGGCATCAATGTTCCAAAAAGAATGTGAAGCCCTATTCTTTGTATTGATAAAGCAATGATATATTTAGGAAGAATAATATATAAAAAAGAGGGTGGAATCCCGTACCAAAACTAAAAGCCTTTTATCGCTTGAGAATGGGTTTTGGTGTGCAGATACTTACCTATGAGGCTCAAAAATCATTACCTTGTATTGCGCCACGGGCAAACTTTTTACCAAATAAGCGAAAAGAAATTGGCCTATCCGTGGCCAGAGAAAAAACCTATCTTGTTGACGAAAGAAGGAGAGAAACAGATCGAGGAGGCCGCTAAAAGACTTAAAAAAGCAAGTATTGATTTTATTTATGCGTCAGATGCCAATAGAACTCGTCATAGTGCAGGTATTATTAAAAAAATTATAAAATTTAAAAAAAGGATTATTTTCGATAAAAGATTAAGAGATATAAATCTCGGAGTTTTTGGAGGTAAATCCAGAGAAAAATTCTTTGATAGTTTTCCAAAGTTTTCAGAAGCGCTATTTTGCAATAAGCCAAAGCGCGGAGAAAGTTGGACAGATTGCCGGGAAAGGTTAGAAAATTTCCTTGAAGACATAGATAAAAAATACAAAAATAAGAATATTTTAATCATTAGCCACGGAGATCCCATATGGTTGCTTGAAGGATTGGTTAAGGGTATAAACGATAAGGAACTTATAGCGAGAAAGAAAAAGATCTTCTTGAAAACGGGTAGGTTCAAAAAATTAACTCATTAATGAGACATATGATTAATTTTCCTGAAACCGAAGTAAGGATTCTAAAATATTGGAAGAAAAATAAGGTTTTTGAAAAACTTCGCAAAAAAAATAAAAACAATAAGCGATGGTCTTTTTTGGACGGCCCTATTACGGCTAATAATTCAATGGGTGTTCATCATGCCTGGGGAAGGACGTATAAAGATATATTTCAGCGTTATTTTGCAATGAGAGGTTTCGACGAAAGATTTCAGAATGGATTTGATTGTCAGGGGCTCTGGGTTGAAGTAGAGGTTGAAAAGGAACTGGGTTTTAAAACAAAAAAAGATATTGAAGAGTATGGCATAGCGAAATTCATCGAAAAGTGCAAAGAGAGGGTGAGAAAATTTTCCAAGATTCAAACGGATCAGTCGATTAGATTGGGTCAGTGGATGGATTGGGATGATTCTTATTACACAATGTCTGACGAAAATAACTACGCCATTTGGCACTTTCTGAAAAAGTGTTGGAAAGATGGGAATCTATATAAGGGACGAGATAGTGTGCCTTGGTGTCCTAGGTGTGGTACGGCGATTTCCCAGCACGAGATATTAACTGAAGAATATAAATTCATTGCGCACGAGTCAATATATTTTAAATTGCCGATTCTTGGTGGAGAGTTTAAGGGAGCAAAGTTTTTGGCATGGACAACTACACCATGGACAATACCGGCCAACGTCGCCTTGGCTGTAAATCCCGATCTTCAATACGGACTATTCGATTTTAACGGCGAAAAATTGATTTTACTAAAATCTTTAGCTAATAAAATTTTGGGAAACGGATACGCCCCGATAAGGTCTTTTTGGGGGAAGCAACTAGCGGGCCTAAAATACAGAGCACCGTTCGACGAATTAGAAAGGGTGGAGATCGCAAGAAAAGAAAATCCGAACACTTTTCATTCGGTGGTTCTGGAAAAAGATTTAGTTACAGAAGAAGAAGGAACGGGCATTGTCCACATTGCGCCTGGGGCTGGAGAGGAAGATTTCAAAATTGGAAAGAAAGAAAAATTATCAGTTATTGATGTAATAGACCAATCAGCTGTGTATTTGGAAAAAATGGGTGATTTTTCTGGCAAAAATGCCAAAGAGCATCCAGAAATTATTATAGATTTTTTAAGAAACAAGAAGAGGGAATCATTCTTTTTTAGAACGGAGAATTACGAGCACAAATATCCTACGTGTTGGCGCTGTAAAAAAGAATTGGTTTGGCGGGTTGTGGACGAATGGTATATCGCAATGGATAAATTAAGAAAACCGTTAGTAGAAGCTGCTAAAAAAATAAATTGGATCCCCAGATTTGGCCTAGAAAGAGAATTGGATTGGTTGAAAAATATGCAAGACTGGCTGATCTCAAAAAAAAGATATTGGGGTTTGGCATTACCTATTTTTGAATGCTCTCATTGTCACGATTTTGAAGTAATAGGTTCGGAAAATGAGCTTAAAAAGAGAGCTATTGTTGGCTGGAATAAATTCAAAGGCAAATCTCCACATAGGCCGTGGGTAGATTTTGTTAAAATCAAATGCTCTAAGTGCGGGAAATTAGCCTCCAGAATCTTAGATGTTGGAAATCCGTGGTTAGACGCGGGCATTGTTCCTTTTTCTACTCTCATAGATCCAAAAACAAAAAAACTAAGTTACACCACAGATAAAAAATATTGGAAAAAATGGTTCCCAATGGATTTTGTTACGGAATCTTTCCCCGGGCAATTCAAAAATTGGTTTTATTCAATACTCACGATGAGTGTTGTTTTGGAAAAAACTAATCCAATAAAGACTATTTTGGGATTTGCTTCTGTTCGCGATGAAAAAGGTGAAGAGATGCATAAATCCAAGGGGAATGCTATTTGGCTTGATGACGCAATTAAAGAAATAGGAGCGGATGTAATGAGGTGGATGTATTTTAAATCAAACCCGGCCCTTAATTTCAAGTTCGGATACAATTTGGCGCAAGAGACAAAAAGGCAACTATTAACACTTTGGAATAGTTATATTTTTTTCAAAACTTACGTTAAGAAAAATGAGTTTCCCAAGAAAGAACCAAAACTAGACCCCAAAAACATATTAGATAAATGGATTATTTCACGGTTAAACAATCTTATTCTCTCCGTGTCTAGCGATCTGAATATTTATGACACAACGAATGCTGCCTTGGCAATAGAAAATTTTTTTATAGAAGATCTTTCTTTGTGGTACATAAGAAGGTCGAGAAAAAGATTACAAGTTGTTGATGATTTGAACGACAGAAAAGAAATGATAAATACGCTATATTTTACCCTACTCAGCTTGATAAAATTAATGGCTCCGGCCGTACCATTTTTCACAGAAGAAATATATTCTGGCTTAAAATCAAGCAATATGCCAGACTCAATTCATTTGCTTGATTGGCCCAAATCAGATAAGAAGAAAATTAATAAAAAACTTGAGGGGCAAATGATGAGAATAAGAGAAATAGTCGCCGCTGCCTTAGCCGTAAGAGCCGAAGCCCAGATTAAGGTTCGCCAACCATTATTAAACTTGGAAATTCCCGATAAAAACATAAAAGCAGATTTGATAGAGCTGATTAAAGAGGAGGTCAATGTAAAGGCGATTATACTTGGAAAGAAATTAAAACTAAATACCAACATCACTCCAGAGTTGAGAAAAGAGGGCGTGATAAGAGATGTTGTGCGGCAACTTCAAGAGATGAGAAAAAGCGCAAACTTAAAGCCGCAACACAAGGCCATAGGTTTTGCCTTTGGAGATCAACAGACAAATTCAATTTTAAGAGAGAACATCGTTTCAATTTTAGAATCAGCCAAACTGAAGAATTTCTTAATAGGTACAAGGGAAGAAATGGAATTTCAAGCAGAAAAAGAAATGCAAATTGATGATCAAAAGCTATGGCTGGCTATTAAAAAAACATGATTATCTATTGCAATATATGTTTGTTCACTACCGGACAAAAGGTTTCTTTCTTAAAAAGATAGCGAGAGGTGAAAACGATCAACTGTTTACGATTTTTACTAGGGATTTTGGAAGACTGGAGATATTAGGAAGGTCTATAAGGAAAATTAAATCTAAATTACGATCGGGCGCCGATCTTTTTTATTTTTCAGAAATTGAATTTATCCAAGGCAAAAGCTACAAAACCCTAACTGATGCCATAGTTATGGAGCGTTTCGATTCAACAAAAAAAAGCCTTCGGAAAATGGCCATTGCGAATAAAACCGCCAGATTATGCTGTAAGCTCCTAAAACATAACGAACCAGACGATAGTATTTGGCAATTAGTCAAAGAAACTTTTTACAGAATCAATGACAATAAGGAGAATTTTAGTATTTTATTGGCTTATTATTTTTTCTGCTGGAATCTCATTTCTTTATTAGGATATGGGCCAGAATTACAAACGTGCTTTTGTTGTTATAAAAAAATTAAACCAGAAAGATTATATTTTAGTCCGTCGAATGGCGGTATAATGTGTTCTTCTTGTTACGAAAATAATTCATCAAAAGTCATGTCTTTGAAGAAAGATTGCCGCTATATTAGATCGGATATAATTAAAATCTTACGCATGGTCTTGTTGGGTGATTGGCAAACTGTTTCTAAGTTAAATCTTGTTCCAGCTCACCAAAAACATTTAAAAGAGGCTTCAGAGTATTTCGTCTCTTCCATTCCAGCCTACTCTGATTAAATCAATGATGTATTCAAATTAAGCTTAAAAACTGGTAAGATGTATTCATAATTATCAAAACCAATGAGAAAGAAATTAACTATTATCATTCTGATTCTCTTTGTTATTGTGTTGGCGCTGGGAATATGGGTTTTACAAAGAAATGTTTATTCTAGGGAAATTGTAAGATTGGAAATTCTTGGCCCTTCCGAGGCAGAATTAGCCAGTGAGGTAGAATATGTTGTGAGATATAAAAACAACGGCAATATCCGTTTGGAAAGTCCGGTGCTTATCTTTGAGTTTCCCAAAAACGCAGAGGTGATTAACGATCCTTCGGGTAATGGCAATGGGCGCTTAAGAAAGGAAAAAGAATTGGCCGATATCAATCCTGGCGAGGAAAACAAAGTCAGTTTTAAAGGTAGATTGTTTGGCAAAGAGAACGAGGCTATAACCGCCAAAGTCTGGCTTAAATATCGCCCCAAAAATTTAACAGCGTATTACGAGTCGGCAACCACCTTCACTACAACAATAAAAAGTGTCCCTCTTACTTTTGAATTCGATATGCCATCCAAGGTAGATCCGGGCAAGGAAGGTTTGTTTAGATTGAATTATTTTTCCAATCTTAATTATCCTCTTTCTGGTCTAAGGATTAAGGTTGAGTATCCTTCCGGTTTTGAATTTGTACAAAGTCAACCAAAGGCCTTGGCAAATAATGAATGGGAAATTCCTTTACTCAACAAGGCAGAGGGAGGAAGAATAGCTATCACCGGAAAAATGAGCGGCGAGATAAGTGAAACAAAAATATTTCGGGCGAGTTTGGGTATTTGGCGCGGCGAAAAATTCATCTTACTAAAAGAGATAACGCGTGGCGTGGAAATAGCAAGGCCATCGATTTTTATATCCATGAAAATAAACGATTCGCCAGAATATGTTGCTAATCCTGGAGATTATCTTCACTACGAAATTTTCTTCAAAAATACTGGCGATCAGGTTTTTGAAAATTTATTCTTAGTTGTTCAATTAGAAAAAAGCGTTTTTAATTTTGATACCATTCAAGTTTCTGCTGGTCAGGTTCAAAAAGAAGCGTCTTCCATAATTTGGGATAACAATATCGTGCCGCAGCTCAAGTTTTTGCCTGGTATGGAAGAGGGGAAAGTAGAGTTTTTTGTTAAACTGAACGACGAATTGCCTCCGGGACCCGTTATCAGAACGAAAATATCGTTAAGCTTTATTGAAGAGGAGTTTATCAATAAGATAAATACCAAACTAGCCCTAGTCCAAAAAGGCTATTTCAACAACGGTCCATTTAAAAACGCAGGACCATTGCCGCCTCAAGTTGGTCAGCCTACTTCTTATACTATTTCTTGGCAAGTAAAAAATGCCTACAGCGATGTTAGGAATTTAAAAGTGGTAGCTGTTTTACCGCCACAAGTTAAATTGACCGGTGATCTTGCCCCAGAAGACGCGCGCCTGGTCTTTGATCAGGACAGCCGAGAAATCATATGGGAAATTGGAGATTTACCGCAAAAAAGCACCAGTCCGGAGATATTTTTTCAGGTCTCTTTGATTCCCGATATCGCACAAAAGGGTTCGATGGCTGGTTTAATTTCTTCGGCTAGGGCTATTGGAGAAGACGTTTGGACCGGAAAAACCATAGAGTCAGAAATATATTCAGTTACTACCGATCTTCCAGACGACTCAACGATAATGGATTTTCAAAGCGTCGTGCAGTAGCGACAAGCAAATTTTACCAATCACTCTAATCAAATTGCTTTATTAAAAAAAGCAGCGAGAATTTAATGGATCCCGTTAGAGATTATTTACGACGGGAAAAATATAATTATAATTATGGCGATAAAAGACAAGGCGGAAATTTCTAATGGGATGGAAAAGATTATTTCTTTGTGTAAAAGGCGGGGTTTTATATTTCCCGGATCTGAAATTTATGGTGGTTTAGCTAATTCTTGGGACTTTGGACCATTGGGTGTTGAGTTAAAAAACAACATTAAAAAGCTTTGGTGGAAAAAATTCGTTCATCAAAGAGATGATATTGTTGGTTTAGATTCTTCTATTATTGCTCAATCTAAAATATGGGAAGCAAGTGGTCACCTAAAAGAATTTTCTGATCCATTAATAGAATGCAAAAAATGTCATCAGAGATTTAGACAAGGCGAAATCGAAAATTCATGCCCGAGTTGTAGCAATAAAGAATTTACCGAAGACAAACAATTTAATTTAATGTTTAAAACCAATCTTGGGCCGGTTGAGGGAGACACAGCTTACTTGCGTCCTGAAACTGCCCAAGGTATGTTCGTTGATTTTAAAAACATCTTGAATTCAAATCGATTGAAAATTCCTTTTGGTATTGCCCAGATCGGAAAAGCCTTTCGTAATGAGATTACTCCGGGAAACTTTATTTTTAGAACTCGTGAATTTGAGATGATGGAAATAGAGTATTTTATTAAAGAAAAAGATTGGGAGAGCAGTTTTGAAGATTGGAGAAAGGAAATGCATGATTGGATGAAAATGATTGGTATTGATGCTAAAAAAATTCACGAAATAGAGGTGCCAGAGAAGGAAAGAGCGCATTATTCCAAGAGAACGATTGATTTTGAGTATGAATTTCCGTTCGGACAAAAAGAGTTGTACGGGTTAGCTTATAGGGGCGATTTTGACCTTAAAAATCACGAGAAAGCATCTGGCAAAAGCCTAAAATATAGAGATGCGGACACTGGAGAAGAATTTCTACCCCACGTTATCGAGCCAACATGGGGAGTAGAAAGATCTGTTCTGGCTATTTTAGATTCTAGCTACCAAGAGGAAAAAGACAGAATGGTTCTTAAGTTAAATTATCAATTAGCTCCTTATAAAGCAGCTGTTTTCCCGTTATTGGCCAATAAGCCCCAGCTTGTAGATCTGGCAAAGAGTATTTATAGTGATTTACGAAAAGAAATTATGGTAGATTGGGATAGTCGAGGGAATGTCGGTAAAAGATATTATGCTCAAGACGAAATCGGTACTCCGTTTTGTATTACTGTAGACTTCGACAGCTTAGAGAGTAAAGACGTTACAATCCGCGATAGGGACACAACAAAGCAGGAAAGGGTTAAGATCCAAGATTTGTTTAATGTCATGAAGCAAAAACTAGAAAAATAAACAAGTTTGTTCTTCGAATAAACAAGTTTGTTCTTCGAATAAACAAGTTTGTTCTTCGAATAAACAAGTTTGTTTCTGATGAAATAAATGTTTAAGAAAACAACTTTAAAAAACGGATTAAGGATTATTGTTACCCCACTCAAAAACACAAAGGCTGTTACGACTTTGGTTTTGATTGGAACGGGATCAAAATACGAGACAAGACGAATTAACGGTATTTCTCATTTATTGGAACACATGATTTTTAAAGGGACAAAAAAAAGACCAAAGACAATTGATATTTCCAAAGAGTTAGATAGGGTTGGCGGCATCTACAACGCTTTTACGGGAAAAGAATTTATGGGGTATTGGGTAAAGGTTGATGCTGACCATTTCAATTTATCCTGCGACGTTCTGTCTGATATGGTTTTTAATTCTCTGTTTCGCAAAGAAGAGATGAGTAAAGAAAAAAAAGTCATTTTCGAGGAAATTAATATGATGAAAGATAATCCACAGGGATATATATTAGATTTGTGGGAAGAATTATTATATGGTAATCAGCCGGCTGGTTGGATGATATCTGGCGACAGAAAAACTCTACAAAAAATAACCAGAGAAGATGTTGTTTCTTACTTTAAATCATACTTTGTGGCCAGCAATGCGGTAATTTCTATAGCAGGTAACGTGGACGCAGAAAAAACCATTAATGAAGCAAAGAAATTTTTCGATAAATTTAGAACAAATAAAAAACCCCAAAAAAAAGAGGTAACGGAAAAGCAATTTTTTCCAGGGGTTTCGCTCCACTTTAAAAAAACAGATCAAACGCATCTTTGTTTGGGAGTCAGAGCTTTTAATCTTTTTGATCCCAAAAGACACATCGTAGACGTTATGGCCGGGATATTGGGAGGAGTAATGAGCTCCAGGCTTTTTATTAAAATTAGAGAGCAACAAGGACTTGCTTATTACATAAGAACAATGCCGGAACAGTATACTGATACGGGTTATTTAGTTACGCATGCCGGCGTAGACAACAAGAAGTTTTTCGATGTTTTGAAAATTATATTGCAAGAATACAGGGATCTTAAAGAAAATAAAGTTTCGAAAGAAGAACTGACAAAGATAAAAGACAATATCAAGGGCCATATTCACTTGGGATTGGAAACGTCTGATGCATGGGCATCTTATAATGGCGGCCAAGAGGTGTTAAGAGGGAAGATTTTAACTCCAGCAGAAGAGTGCGCGTTAATTGATAAAATCACACAAGAGGATATTATAAATATAGCGAGGGAGATATTTCAGAAAAACCGCCTTAATTTGGCTTTAATTGGGCCATCGCGCGATAAAAAGAAAGTGTTATCAATATTAAACTCTGCCTTATGAGCGAAAACGAAGGTCGCATATTAGATATTTCCTGGAACACAATACTTAAAATCGGCTTATTGATAGTAGCTTTTTACATCCTTTATCAAATTAAAGACATTTTGGTTTGGTTTGTTTTTGCATTGATTATTGCGATATTGATGAATCCTGTGGTTGATTTTCTAAGAAGATTCAGGATTCCACGTTCTTTGGCTGTTTTTTTGGCCTATATTGGTTTTTTTGGAATCTTCTTTTTGCTTATCTATTTCACTGCGCCATCGTTTGTTTCAGAAATCCAAGAATTTTCTAAAGTTTTGCCTCAATATTTCGAACAAGCTTCCCCGTCGCTGAAGAAATTAGGCGTAAGGGCTCTTGAAGATGCGGGTAGCTTCATTGATTTTCTAGGAAAAACGTTAGACAAAATAACAGCAAATATCCTCAATATTTTATATTTGATTTTTGGAGGTATCTTCTCTTCAATTTTCATACTAACGATTGCGATATTTATTTCTTTAGAAGATAAATGGGTTGAAAAATCAATTATGGCATTGTTTCCGCAGAAACACGAAGATTTTGCGCTATCAGTTTTTAGAAAGTGCCAAAAAAAAGTTACAAACTGGTTTTTGACGAGGGTGATTTCTTCTGTATTTGTCGGTTTGGCCACATATCTGTCGTTATTGATTTTCCAAGCTCCCTATCCTTTCTCTCTTGGATTTGTTGCGGGCGTATTAAATTTCGTGCCAATCATTGGACCGGCAGTAACCGGTATTCTTATGTTTATCGTTGTCGCGTTGGATGATTTATTTAAAGCTATCTTTGTCGTGGTTATTTTTATTGTAATCCAGCAAATTGAAGGCAGTATTGTAATGCCCCTTCTTTCAAGAAAATTTATTGGTATTTCCCCGGTTTTGGTGTTGGTGGCGCTTGCTGTTGGTGGTGTGCTTTGGGGATTTCTTGGCGCTATTTTGGCAGTACCATTAGCTGTAATCATTGTTGAATTCGTAAAAGACTTTTTAAAAAAGAAAAAAGAGGAAGAAGCATTATTATGAGTTCTTTTTATGTTGTCGCAACCCCTATTGGAAATCTTGAAGATTTCAGCTTTCGCGCCCTCCGTATTTTAAAGGAGGTCGATTTAATTTTATGTGAAGACACAAGAGTTACAAAAAGACTGCTAGATAGGTACGATATCAATACGAAAACTCTTAGCTATCATCAGCATTCAAATTTACAAAAAGTAGAATATATTATCGATCTTTTGCGGCAAGGCAAAAATTTGGCCTTAGTTTCTGATGCTGGTACCCCAGGCGTCTCTGATCCGGGGAATGAATTAGTATTTAAAGTTTATAGTTCGGGATTTAAGGTTGTGCCAGTACCGGGCCCCAGTGCTTTAGTTGCTGCGGCTAGTATTGCTGGTTTACCAATGGACAAGTTTCTATTTTTAGGTTTTCCGCCAACCAAAAGAAAAAGGAAAAAGTTTTTTCAAGAAGTTATAGATTCTAAATACCCGGTCGTTTTTTACGAATCCTCTCATAGAATTCTAAAGGCCCTGCAGGAATTAAAAGAAATTGATAATGATATAGATTTAGTAGTTTGCCGTGAGCTAACCAAACAATTCGAATCGGTTCATCGTGGTAAAATCGGAGAGGTTTTGGATCAATTGACAAAGGGAGAAATTAGAGGAGAATTTGTGGTAATAGTAAATAGAGCATGAAAAAGAATTTTTATTTTTCGAAGAAAAACAAAGTTTTTGAGCGACCGGCGAAAGGTTTTTACCTTACAACTTCAATAGCCTATACCAATGCGCCACCGCACCTGGGTTTTGCGTTGGAGCTTATTCAGACTGACGTTGTAGCTAGATACAATCGTATTTTAGGTAAAAAAGTATTTTTTCTTACGGGGACTGATGAGCATGGTGTAAAAGTTGCCAAAGCCGCCGCAAAATATGGTAAGACCCCGAAAGAATTTGTCGATACAATATCAGACAAATTCAAAAGCCTCAAACCCCTTTTAAACATATCTAATAATGATTTCATCAGAACTACCGATCAGAAAAAGCATTGGCCCGTGGTTAAGAAGATTTGGTTGAAACTTCAAAAAAACGGAGATATTTACAAAAAAAAGTATCAAGGTTTGTATTGTTCGGGCTGCGAAGCTTTTATTACCCAAAAAGATCTTAAAGACGGGAAGTGTGTTTTACACCAGAAGGAACCCGAAAAAGTAGAAGAAGAAAATTATTTCTTCCGACTTTCTAAATACACAAAGAAAATAAAAGATTTGATCGCGAAAGATAAGTTAAAAATTATTCCGAGCTCCAAGAAAAAGGAAATGCTTACCTTTCTAGAAAATGGGCTGGAGGACATTAGTTTTTCCCGTCCCAGAAAGGACTTAAAATGGGGTATTCCAGTGCCGGGTGACGACACTCAAACTATTTACGTTTGGGCAGATGCCTTAACCAACTATATTTCTGCCATTGGTTATGGAACGGCAAAATTCAAGCAGTGGTGGCCGGCCGATATCCATTTCGTAGGTAAAGATATTCTAAAATTCCACTCCCTTATCTGGCCCGGGATATTATTATCGTTAAAATTACCTCTGCCTAAAACTATATTTGTTCACGGTTTTATTAATGTAGATGGTCAGAAAATGTCTAAGTCGTTAGGTAACGTGATTAATCCTTTAGAATTGGTTAAAAAGTATGGGGTTGATCCTGTAAGATATTTTCTTTTACGGGAACTTCCGCCAACCGAAGACGGTGATTTTACATACGAAAAGTTTGAGGAAAGATATAATGCCGACTTGGCCAAGGGTCTTGGTAATTTGGTTTCCAGGACAATCTCGCTTAGTTCAAAATTGAGTATTAAACCAAAAACCACCATTAGTAATCCCAAACTCAAAATGATCATAAATAAGATTAATAAAAATTACAAAAAGTCTATCGAGGAATTTCGATTTAACAATGCCCTAGCTGAAATTTGGGAATTGGTTGGTTTCTGTGATCGCTATATAGATACAAAAAAACCCTGGCAAGAATCTAAAGAACAAAAAGAAATTATTGGTAATCTTTTATTCGCAATTAGCGAAATAGCTAAACTACTAGAGCCTTTTTTGCCGGAAACCACAGAAAAAACGACAAAGCAATTAAGAAATAATAAGTATTATTCATTATTTCCTAGGATTGTTAGATAGAGAATGTTGATTGACACACACGCGCACTTAAATTTTTCGGCGTACAAGGAAGACATAGATGAGGTTATAAAAAGAACCCTAGATAACAATATCTGGGTTATTAATGTTGGCTCTCAAGGCACAACTAGTAAGAGGGCAGTGGAATTAGCGGAAAAATATGGGAAAGGCTTGCCTGCCGGTAGGCAGGGAGTTTTCGCCGCAGTTGGTTTGCACCCGATACACCTGGAAGAAAGAAAAGTTGATATTTCAGAAGTAGACCCCCAAAACGTTTTTACAACTCGCGCCGAAGAATTTGATTATAATTACTACAAAGAATTAGTCCGTTCGGCGAACTCGGGACAAGCCCATCCCAAGGTAGTTGCTATTGGCGAAATCGGGCTTGATTATTATTACAGGCCGAAAACCAAAATCAAATTGGAGGCTTTCAAAAAAAAGCAAAAAGATACTTTTTTGCAGCAGTTAAATTTAGCAAAAGAATTAAATTTACCAGTTATTTTTCATAGTCGAGTAGCACACAAAGACTTAATCGGTCTTTTAAAGAGCAACCCGGAGGCTCGGCCAGACAAAGCCGTGGCGCATGGTTTTGTTGGCAACTCGGAAGAACTTAAGGAATATTTAAATTTTGGCTATTCCATCGGTATTAACGGAATAATATTTAAAAAGATAGAGGGAATTGATTTTGAGGCGAATATAAAACAAATTCCAATAGGGCAAATTGTTGTTGAGACAGATGCTCCCTATTTGTCCCCGCCAATGGCGCCAGATAGAAATGAGCCGATATATTTAAAATACATAGTTGAGGAAATTGCCAGAATCAAGGGAATGGGGTATGAAAGAGTTGAAGAAGCGACTACGGAAAACGCTCTAAAGTTGTTTGATTTAAATGAAATATAATCCTGAAGCCATAGAGAAAAAATATCAGGAGGTTTGGGATAAAAACCAGGCTTTTAAAGCGGAGAATTATTCTAAAAAGCCAAAGTTTTATACTTTGGTTGAATTTCCTTATGCGTCAGGGTCTGGTTTGCACGTTGGACATTGCCGAAGTTATATTGCTTTAGATGTTATTTCTCGCAAAAAAAGAATGAAAGGTTTTAATGTTTTATTTCCTATGGGGTGGGACGCTTTTGGCTTGCCAACAGAAAATTATGCGATTAAAACAGGTACTCATCCGGTAGTAGTCACAAAGGAGAACACAGATAATTTTAAAAAACAACTTCAGTCGCTGGGTTTTTCTTTTGATTGGTCCCGCGAGATTAATACTTCTGACCCTTCTTATTATAAATGGACCCAGTGGATTTTTATTCAGCTTTTCAAAAAAGGATTGGCGTATAAAGCAAAAATACCTATTAATTGGTGTCCGTCTTGCAAGATTGGATTGGCAAATGAAGAGGTAATAGCGGGTAATTGCGAAAGGTGTGGAACCAAGGTCATCCAAAAAGAAAGAGAGCAATGGCTTTTGAAAATAACTAAATACGCAGATAGACTATTGGAAGATTTGGAAAAGGTAGATTATCCGGAAAGAGTGAAGGTGGCGCAGAAAGAGTGGATAGGCAAAGGCGATGGTTGGAATATAAAATTCCAGATAAAAGACTCAAAAGATCAAATCGAGGTGTTCACAACCCGCATAGACACTCTTTTTGGCACAACTTTTTTAGCTTTATCTCCCGAACATCCGATAATAGAAAAATTGAAAGATCAAATTTTAAATCTCAAAGTTGTTGATAAATATAGGAATGATCTAAAGAATAAAAAACAAAATAAAGATCAAAAAGAAAACGCAAAAAGCGGTATAGAATTAAGAGGAGTTGTCGCGATAAATCCGGCAAATGATAAAGAAATTCCTGTTTTTGTCGCGGATTATATTTCTATGCAATACGGTAAAGGCGCTATTATGGCTGTTCCCTGTCATGACCAGAGAGATTTTGAATTCGCCAGAAGTCATAACCTTGCCTTTATGGAAGTTATAGAGCCATACCAAGCGCACAGAACCTTGCCTCAAAAAGCGCCTTGGATTACTACTGGTGGCCAATTCGAATTGCCCTATGAGGGAGAAGGATTTTTAATAAATTCAGGTAGGTTTGATGGTTTGCCTTCTCATGGCGCGAGAATTAGAATTGGTGAGTGGTTAACAAAAAAGACAGGTAAAATTGCCGAGAAAGTAACATGCTATAAATTAAGAGATTGGATTTTTTCAAGACAGAGATACTGGGGCGAACCAATCCCAATGGTTTATTGTAAAAAGTGTGCCAGTCTGCCAGCTGGGCAGGGTTGGGTTCCGTTAAAAGAATCCGATTTACCATTGGAGTTGCCCGACATAAAAGAATATAAGCCTACCGACGAAGGAGATTCACCCTTGGCCAAGATTAAAAAGTGGACAAATTTAGCTTGCCCTAAGTGCGGTTCAGCCGCACGAAGGGAGACCGATGTAATGCCGAACTGGGCAGGGTCAAATTGGTATTATATGCGCTATTGCGACCCGAGCAACGATAAGAAATTCGCCGATCCCAAGCTGCTTGAATATTGGCTCCCAGTCGATTGGTATAATGGAGGCATGGAACACGCGACTCTTCATTTATTGTATTCAAGGTTTATTTACAAGTTTCTGTGGGACATAGGAGCTGTGCCAAAATCATTAGGACCAGAGCCTTATAAAAAAAGGACTTCTCATGGTATTATTCTTGGCGAAGGAAGTGTCAAAATGTCAAAATCCAAGGGCAACGTGATAGATCCAGTAAAAATAGCAAAAGAATTTGGGACAGATACATTGAGGGTATACCAAATGTTCATGGGTCCTTATGAGCAAATGATTCCTTGGGATGTAAAGGGCGTGAAGGGGGCAAGAAGATTTTTAGAAAAGGTTTGGGACATTGCAGAAAAAAACATTGAATATCTGAAAGATAAAACCGCCTTAAGTATTGAAAAAGCGCTCCATAGAACCATTAAGAAAATAACAGGAGATATTGATAATCTGAAATTTAACACAGCCGTCAGTTTTTTGATGGAATTTTGTAATTCGTGGAAAGATAGCGGTAGTTATTTAAATAAGAAAGACTTAGGTTCGTTTTTAAAGATTCTTTATCCTTTTGCTCCGCATATATCCGAAGCGCTCTGGGAAAAAGCGGGATTTGAAGGACTGTGCATTGCCCAATCGTGGCCAAAATACGATAAGACCTTAGCTCAACCAGAAAAGATAGTGCTTATTCTGCAGGTAAATGGCAAGATGCGAGATAAGTTAGAAATCGATGGCGAAATTACTGAAGTAGAATTGAAAGAGCTAGTTTTGTCAAAAGAAAATATTAAAAAATGGATCAAAGGGAAAGAAGTGAAAAAAGTTGTTTTCGTTCCCCAAAAGTTAATGAATATAGTTGTTTAATAATGGAAACAAAGATTAAAGCGGTTGTATTGGCGGCGGGTAAGGGTATGAGATTTAGGCCATTAACTAATAATCGCCCAAAACCACTTCTTAAGACTTTGGATAAGGCCGTATTAGAACATAATCTTAATCAACTAAATAGATTGGTTGATGAGGTGATTTTAGTTATTGGATACAGGGGAGAAATTATAAAAAATACATTTGGATTCCAGCATAGGAAATTAAAGATTCGTTACCTGGAACAAAATCCTCCCAAGGGTACGGGTGACGCCGCCAAATTAGCTTCTCCTTTTCTCAAGGATAAATTCCTTCTTTTAAACGGAGACGATCTCTATAGTAGAGAAGATATCGAAAGGGTGTTAAGTAAGTTTCCCTCTATTTTATTGGCAGAAACCAAGGATCAATCTAACTTTGGCGCGATTGATCTTAGGAACAGATTGGTGAAAGGGATAATAGAAAAACCCAAAAATTCTGATAGTCAACTGGTGAATACCGGACTTTATTTCTTGCCGAAAAAGATTTTGAACTGCAAAATCGAATTGTCTCCAAGAGGAGAGTATGAATTCACGGATTGTATAAACAGTTTCGTTAAAAAAGAGAAATTGTATTATGTGCAGGCGGAACGTTGGTGTCCGCTTTCTTATCCTTGGAATTTATTCGATGCCAACGAGTTTTTATTGGCAGAGGCAAAAAGATCAATAGAAGGGCGCATTGAAAAGAATTGTCGCGTGAAAGGCAAAATTATTCTTAAAGAAGGAGCTGTTGTGGGAAATGGGAGTCATCTTGAGGGACCGATTTATATTGGTAGAAATTCTGTTGTTGGATCCAAATGCCGCTTAAAGGGTCCATTGAGCATTGGGACAAATGTTATTTTGGGACAAGGGGCTGAAGTTGAGCATTCTATCATTGGCGACCGTTCAGAGATCGATAAATCGGTATACGTGGCAGATTCCATTATCGGCGGTGATTGTAAATTGGCAGCTGGTACAAAAATCATTAATTCCAGACCAGATAAGACAACAATAAAGGTTAATACAAACGGAAAGGTCATTGATACGAACCTTATAAAATTCGGTTGCATTATTGGAGATGGGGCAAGAATAGGCGGAAAAAGCTCCATAATGCCCGGCGTTGTAATTGGCAAAGGAGCTATTATTGGTTTTCGATCTACAATTATTAATAACGTGCCAGACGATGTCATATTTTCTGACAAGACCCAGAAAACGATCAAGCATTTATAAATATGCCAGAGCATACAGAAGAAGCAAAAGATTTCATAAACTTAGGCATTGTCCTTAACGAAAAAGGAGAGGTTTTAATGATAAAAAGAAGAGAGCCAGAAATTGGCAAAGATGATTCTGTTTTGGAGTGGGCATTTCCAGCCGGCAAACAACGCCTCAATGAATCCAGAGAGGAATGTGTAAAAAGGGAGATTTTGACCGAAACCGGCTATGATGTTGAATCGCTAAGACAGATTGATTTAGCATTCCATCCTCAATTTCCGATAATGATTGTTTATCACTCGTGCAGATTAAATAATCCAGAGCCAATTGCCAAGCCCCAAGAACCCGACGAGGTAGCCGAGATAAGGTGGGTGAAGCCAAGCGAGATTAGAAATTTAATTACAACCCAGCTTAATCCAAAAGTGGCAAGAGAATTGGGCATATGAAAGATTTTTTTATTGCAATCAGGAATGCGCTAATTCGTTTTTTGTATAAATTGGTTGCAAAACCAATCTTTTTTCTGCAAGACCCAGAGAAGGTTCACGATAAAATTACGTTCGTCGGACAATTATTGGGTGATAGCCTTTTCTTAAGGAGTATCACTGCCTTATTTTTTAGTTATTCCAATAAGGCCTTAAAACAGGAAATCCTAGGGATGAAATTTAAAAATCCCATAGGACTAGCTGCTGGCTTTGATAAGAACGCGGTTTTGTATAATATTTTGCCCTCGGTTGGTTTTGGCTTTGCAGAATTAGGCTCTTTTACTGGAGAGCCTTGCAAGGGGAATGAGGGTACCAGACTTTGGCGCTTAAAGAAATCAAAGGCGCTGGTAATCTATTACGGTCTCAAAAATGATGGCAGTAAAATTATTAGCAAACGACTCGTAGGTAAAAAATTTAGAATTCCAATTGGCACAAGCGTTGCTAAAACCAACAGCAAAGACACAGTAGAATTACAAGCCGGAATTCAAGATTACGTCAAAGCATTTAGGTGTTTTGTGGATGTCGGCGACTATTTCGTCATTAATATTAGCTGCCCAAATGCTTTTGGCGGAGAGCCATTTTGCGATCCGACCAGATTAGACAATCTTTTGGTAGAAATAGATAAAATTGAAACCAAAAAACCAATATTTCTTAAGATCGCAGCCGACTTAAGTTATACCGAAGTTGATAGCTTAATAAATACGGCAGAACGCCACAGAGTACACGGTTTTATATGTACCAATCTCACCAAAGATAGAAATAATAAGAAGATAATAGATAATAATATTCCAAAGGTAGGGGGTATAAGCGGAAAGGCAATGGAAGATATATCAAACAGCGTAATTAGCTATGTTTATAAAAAGACCAAAGGAAAATTCGTAATTATTGGCTGTGGTGGGGTATTTTCTGCGAAAGATGCTTATAGAAAAATAAAACTAGGGGCTAATTTGGTAGAGTTGATTACCGGAATGATTTTCGAAGGCCCCCAGCTTATAAGCGAAATAAATCAAGGACTTGTTTGTCTTCTAAAAAAAGACGGCTTTACCAATATTTCTCAAGCCATCGGTAGCGGTAATAAATAAACGATAACAAATCAATTATCTTAGAGCGCCGAAAGAAGCGCCTTTTTGAGTCGAGACAGATCAGATTCGCGGGGAATTGTTACTCTGATACAATTTTTCAAAACCTTTTTTCCGTCTAGATAATTATTTAAATTAGTCACAAGGATACGCTTATTTTTTAATTTCTCAACTACAGATTTGGAATTTTTAACCTTGATAGTAACAAAATTTGCCTTGCTGGGACAAAAATCAACACCGTTTTGTAAAAGAAAATTAACAAATTCTTTTTTTGTTCGATTGATTTGTAAAACTTGACGGTGGATGCGTGCGAAATCAGCAAAGGTAAGATTATTAATTTCTTCTATGCCCGCTCGGCTGACTTCGAACAATTTACCTCTAACTTCTTCTAATAGCCTTGCCCTTTTTTCTTCGGTGATAATATAGCCTATGCGTGTACCGGCCAGGCCAAGCGCCTTAGATATGGTTCTGATCACTATGAGATTGGGGAATTTATTTACTAGACGACTGACGGTTACGCCACAAAATTCAAAATAGGCCTCATCTACAACAGCTATAGCGTTAATCTTTTTTGCCCAAACGATTAATTCTGTTAATTCCTTAATAGATAATGCATAGCCCAAAGGATTATTTGGATTAGATAGGTATATAGCCTTAATACCCCTCACTATCTTTTCGTGTATGATTTTTATCGGTAATCCGTCCTGGCAAGGTATTTTTATAAATTTTAAACGATGAACTCTTTCGAATTTTCTATAGAAAAAGAAATTGGGGATAGGCAGTAAGATTTTAGCTTTATCTGGCAGTAAAAAGGAAAAAACCAAATCTAGGGCATGAGCGGCTCCATTTGTTAACACAACATTACGAGGGTTTATTTTTGCATATTGCGCGATTTTTTTTCGCGCCTTCTCGTATTCGTCAATTCGAGTATAACCGATTTTTCCGTAAGGATTTTCGTTTAGGTCTAATTTAAGCCAAGAATGGTTATATTTCCCTTTTTGCATAAACATAGATAAGATACGGAAGATATGTTATGATTTTAACATATTATGACTACAAAGGTTAATTCGGTCATAAAACAGATCGGGAGTAAAAAAAGTCTTTTTTGGGAGAGAGTAGAGGCCAGACAACTACTTAGCCTTTTTCGTTTAATTATTAAAAAAGTGCCCGCTTACAAAGATTTTTTGAAGCGTTACAAGATTAAGACCGGTAATATTAAAAATATTGCCGGTTTTAATTTACTGCCGATTATTAATAAAAAAGATTATCTGCGCAAATATCCCCTGCGCAAATTGGCTGTTGACGGAAGACTTAATAAGCCCCTTATTTTTACCTCTACCTCGGGCTCTACGGGAGAGCCATTCTATTTTCATCGTTCTTTTGGTTTGGACTGGCAAGCATCAATTATACACGAACTATTTTTTCTACATGGTCAATACAAAAAAGAGGAGCCCGTCCTGGTGATTATTTGTTTTGGCATGGGTGTTTGGATCGGGGGTTTAATCACGTATCAAGCTTGTAGATTACTCCAAGAGAGAGGTTATAATATTTCTTTAATTACCCCTGGTATCAACAAAGAAGAAATCTTTAAGTCTTTAAAAAATCTCGGGTCAGAATATAAAAATATTGTACTGGCAGGTTATCCGCCCTTTATTAAAGACATTATTGATGAAGCACCTTCGCGCGGCATTGATTGGAAGAAATTCCGAGTGCGTTTACTATTTGCGGCGGAGTCATTTACCGAAAACTTTCGAGGTTATATCGCAAACGCAGCCCGCATTAAAAATTCCTTACTCGACACAATGAATATTTACGGCACTGCCGATTTGGGAGCGATGGCTTTTGAAACTCCTCTGGTGGTTTTGATTCGCCAGATTTGCACTAAAAACAATAAATTATTTGAAGCAATTTTTAAAAAAATTCACAAGACTCCAACTTTATGTCAATACATTCCATCTTTTATTTCGTTTAGCGGTAATGGTGAAGATCTCTTGGTTAGCGGAGACAATACAACACCATTGATAAAATATGCCTTGGGTGATCATGGAGGAACAATTTCTTTTAGGGAGATGCTAAATAAAACATTAAAAGAGGGAATAAATTTAAAGAAGGAAGCAAAAGAAGCTGGCATAGCTAAGTTTTGGTATGAACTTCCTTTCGTGTATGTTTACGAACGCGATGATTTTTCCACCAATCTTTATGGTTTACAAATCTACCCAGAGCCAATTAGAGAGGCCTTACTTAAGAAACCATTGGCGTTCTATTTTACGGGTAAATTTATGCTCGAGACTCGTTTTGATAATCAACAGAATCAGTACTTGTTAATTCATTTAGAGGCGCAGAAATCGCGTAATGGCTCTATACCACAAGCCATCAGAAAAGCTGCCATTAGCGCTATTGTTGAGCAATTAGAGATTAAAAATTCCGAATACCGGGAATTGCATAAATTCCTTGGGAAACGTGCTCTGCCTCGTTTGCAATTTTGGCAGGCAGAGGACCCAAAATATTTCAAATTAGGTATTAAACAAAAGTGGGTTAAGAAGTAGATGGAAAATAATAATCCAAGGAAAATTAAATTATCGGATTTCCCAAAGGGCGGGGATTTAAAATCTCAAATAGAGTTTGTTTTGCGTTATGCGATTCTAGCGCCATCTACATATAATAATTAAACTCCTATGTCTAAAGATAAAAACACTTGGCAACCGATAGAGATTGTGTCAAGTCAACTCAAGGCCTTTATCGAGCAACACCCTGGAATTTTTGTTGTTGATGAAATACGGAGAAACATTGAAGAGATATTTCTTTTAAGGAACCCGAAATATCGTTTTGATAAAAATTATAAGGATGAATTTGAGAAATTCTTCGATTCTTACAGGAGCGAAAACTTCGGGAATTGGTTCTATTTTTCTTGGATTAATTCATTAGTTCGCTATCTTCCGGAGGGTTTGCACTACGAATTACGTACGGGTAGGAACAAGCAGCTTATAACCGCTGAAGAACAGGCGCGTTTTTATAACGCCAATATTGCATTTTTAGGAATGAGCGTTGGAAGTCATGTCGCGGTTGTAACAGCGATGACTAGTGGCGCAAAACATATAAAACTTGCTGATCCGGATGTTTTTTCCGGCGACAATCTAAACCGTGTCAGGACGGGATTTCAAAACGTTGGAACAAACAAAGCGGTTGTTGTTGCTCGCCAAATCTTTGAGATAAACCCGTACGCTGAAATTGAGCTATATACAGATGGGTTAACCGGAGAGAATGCAGAAAATATTTTAGGCAATACAGACCTTATTGTTGAGGAAATGGATAGCCCTTATTGGAAGTTAAAAATTCGTGAATTAGCACGCGATAGGGGCATTCCGGTGCTTATGGGCACCGACAATGGAGACAGTGTTATTGTTGATATTGAAAGATATGACATAAATAAGAAATTGCCAATTTTAAACGGTTGTATTGGCAAGATGACTGCCGAACAATTAAAATCAATGTCGCCAAAAGATCTGCCGAAGGTAGCAGGTAAAATCGCAGGGGCGGATCTTACTGTTCCAAAGATGCTTAATTCGGTCGCTGAAGTTGGTAAGTCTTTGTATTCTTGGCCGCAACTTGGCACAGCGGCTAATATGTGCGGCTCGGTAATTTCAATGCTTGCCCGAAGGATTCTCGTGGGAGATAAGAATATTGAATCAGGTCGTTATTCTGTTAACACAGACGCCATATTCGAATCTGATTATAAACGGAAATGGCTTTCTAGAAAAATAGAATTTATAAAATTCATTAAAAAAATGATGAGCAATACTTAATGACGATCTATGCAAGAAGACATAAAAAGAATTCTTGAAATAGCGACAAACGCTCCTTCTGGGAGTAATTCCCAACCATGGCAGTTTAAAGTAAGAGGGAAAATGGTTAATGTAATTGCTCTGCCACAAAAAGATCATCCCGTCCTGAATTATCGTAATCGAGGTACGTGGATTGCTCACGGAGCGTTGATAGAGAATATTGACATTGTTGCATCGTCTTTTGGGTACGGTACGGAAATTAAAATTTTTCCAGACAAAAACCAGCCGAATATTACAGCTGGCATCGGGCTTGTCTCGGGACTACCTAAGGCAGATCCGTTATTCTCGGTAGTTCCGTTGCGTACCATAAATAGAAAAAAATATGAAGATAGACTGCTGGATGATTATCAAAAGCAAGAATTATTTAAATCCGTAGAATCCCATAAAAATATAGAGTTAAAATTCACAGAAGACAAAGAGCAGTGTAGGTCAATTGGAGAAGCTCTGGCTGTAAATGAAATTGTAACACTTGAGACTAAGAGATTGCACAAGCTTTTCTTTGACGAAATAGTGTGGTCGCGAGAGGAAGAACTGAAAAGGAAATCAGGGCTTTACATAAAAACAATGGAGTTAAAACCACCACAACAAGCAGTGTTAAGATTGCTCGAGAATTGGCGAGTAATGCAATTTTTAAACCAAGTAAAGTTTGCAAGCGTAATCGCTAAAGACAATTCAAGAATATATTCGTCTGGAGCCGGTATAGGAATCATTGTAGTTAAAAATAACGACGAAGATTTTTTACTTGCGGGCAGGGTAATGGAACGTCTATGGCTTGAAGCAACACAAATGAGATTAAGCTTCCACCTTATCACTGGGACAATGTTTTTCTGGCAAGGCATACAAAACGATGCTATGAATATTTTTTCTCCAGATCATGTAAAAATTGTAAACGACGCATATAATAAGATAACAAAAGTGTTCAATATTAAACAGGGCATTATTGCGTTAGCGTTTAGGGTTGGATTCGACGGAGAACCTTCTGCCTTGTCTTCGAAGAAACCACCAGAGATCCTATAGCTGCGAAACTCCAATGTCTAAGATTATTTGGTAAAAATTATAGGATGTTATTGATACAGAATCATTTAGAATTTATATTAAATGTCTCCCTCATTATTTTTTAACCTACAGAACATCGATTTATTACTAGTTGCTTTGGCGGTGGCAGGTATTGGAGTTCTAGGGTTTTCTGTTTTTTTTAATAATAGACAGAGCGTTACTAATTTTTATTTCTTTCTTTTCTCAATAGCTACTATCGTATGGAGTTCAGTTAATTACCTTGCTTACCGGGTAAGTAATCCCGAAACATCTTTTTGGTTATTTAGATTGGTTATCTTTATCGCTACGTGGCATTCGTTTTTGTTTTTCCAGACATTCTTTGTTTTTCCAGAATCAAGCGTAAAATTCCCAAGGTGGTATAGATTTATACTATTTCCCTTGGTCGCCTTGGTTTCAATCATGAATTTAACTTCCCTTGTGTTCTCTGAGATAGGAGAAATTTCTTCAACGGGACAAGTCGTTAAGATAGAAAATGGCCCAGGAATCGCTCTTTTTGGGTCTCTCATCGCTTTTCTTATTGTCGGAGGTTTGGTGATGCTTTTTAGAAAAATGATGAAGTCTAGAGTTGAGGACAGGAAAAGGTATAGTTTTGTCCTTATGGGGGTTTTTATAACCTTTATTTTGATAATGATTTTCAATTTTATATTGCCGGCATTTTTTGACAATCCGAGATTTATTCCGCTAGGAGCGCTTTTTATCTTTCCCTTCGTAGCGTTTACTTCTTATGCAATTCTAAAACACAAACTTTTTAATATCCGTGTGGCGGGGACTGCGGTGTTGGTGTTTTTGCTTTCAATAGTTACTTTTTTTGAAGTGATTTTCGCCGGAGATTTAGCTTTGATTATTTATCGTGGCTCAATCTTCATTCTTGTTCTTTCCTTTGGTATTATGTTAATTCGGGGGGTTTTGAGAGAGGTGGAACAAAGAGAGAGGTTGGCGGAGTTGAATAAACAATTAGAAATTGCTTATCAAGAAGTAGAAAAATTAAGTAAGGCGAAGTCGGAGTTTATCTCTATTGCCTCTCATCAGCTTCGAACGCCCTTAACTGCAATAAAAGGCTATATCTCCATGATTATAGAAGGGAGTTATGGGAAGTTTGCCGAAAAAGCAAAGAAACCGTTAGAAAATGTTTATAAGTCTAACGAAAGATTGGTTAATTTGGTTAATGACTTGTTGAGTATTTCTCGGATTGAATCGGGCAAAATGAAGTTTGAACCGGAAATAGGTTCTATCGTGGAGATTATTGACGGGGTAATTTTTGATCTGACTCTTAATGCGGAAAAGAAAGGTTTATATTTAAAATTTGAAAAACCTTCAACTCCTATTCCTGAAATGATGCTGGATAAGGCCAAAACAAGAGATATTGTTCTTAATCTTGTCGATAACGCCATAAAATACACTCCGACAGGCGGAATAATAGTTAGTACCAAGATTCTAGATTCTAAATTCCAGGTTTTGATTCGGGATACCGGAGAGGGGATGGAAAAAGATGAAATGGATAAAATCTTTGAAAGTTTCTCCCGCGGCACAGTCGGCGTTAAAGCGTTTACCGAAGGCGCGGGCCTCGGACTCTATATAGCCCGCAAGTACGCCGAAATGCACGGCGGCAGAGTTTGGGCCGAGTCAGAGGGTAAAGGTAAGGGAAGCACGTTTTTTGTGGAGCTACCGGTGAAGTAAGAATTTAACTATTTACCAAAATTCAAAACTAGCGTGAATTTTTATTTGCCTTGACATTCGGGAAGGTATAGAATGAAATAATCTACGATTATGGTTGGCAAAAATGTGAATATACTGATAATCGAGGATGAGAAAACGCTGTCAGATATGTATTATGATAAGTTTAAGGCAGCAGGTTTTAATGTTGATGTCGCTTTTTCTGCCGAGATTGCTATGGAATCGTTAAGAAAGAAAAAACCAGACTTAATCTTGCTTGATATTCTGTTGCCGAGAAAAAATGGTATTGGTTTTTTAGAAGAAGTAAAGAGCGTTGCCGATCTTGATGGCGTTCCTGTGGTTGGTTTCTCTAATTTTGATGATCCAGAGACAAAAGAAAAGGCTTTTAAGCTTGGCGTAAAGGATTATTTACTCAAAACACAATATACTCCTCAGCAACTTTTGGAAAAGATACAAAAATACCTCCGTTAGTATAGGATAAGCAAGTGTGTGGTTAATAGTTGGTGGATAGCCAGCTTTTTTCTTCTTTTGAACGTAGTGAAAAAACATTCTTATTGTGATAATATATACGAGATCATTAAGAAAAAAATATAAATGCAACTCCGAATTTTTAAAAAATACGACATTTTTCATGGATTTTCCGATGCCTCTTTTGGCTCTATGGCCGGCAAGAACGGCGACAGGGCGGCTGTAAAATTTTTACACGAAATTGGCTACGATGCTGAAATTAAGAATTTAGTCTGGGCGCAGCAGGTTTTCGGGTCAAAAGTTCATATTTGCAATCCGTTTGATTCCGGAAAGATCATTAGTGGGGTCGATGGCTTAATTTCGAACGTTTCCGGCCAGGTTCTAACTGTTATTACGGCAGATTGCGCGCCAATCCTTGTTTTTGATCCAGAGCACAGAGTGGTTGCAGTTTTGCATGGGTCAAGAAAGTCGTTAATCGGGGGGATTATCGAGAAGGCGCTTGGCAAAATGACAAAGAGCTTTGGTTCTAGGCCTAAAGATCTTTTGGTTGGTATTGGTCCGCACATCAAAAAATGCCATTACTGGTTACAACCAAAAACATATGATGATTTAAAAAACAGTCCATTTAAAGCATATTTTGTTAACAAAAACAGAAAAATATATTTTGATTTGCAGAAACTGATTCTACGAGATCTTTTATCATCTGGAATTAAAAGAAATAACATACAAGATTGTCAGGTTTGCAATTACTGTGATTCCAGAAAATATTTCTCTGCCAGAAAAGAAGAGAAATATCCCAATATCTATAAAGGAAAACATCCAAGATTCGCCGGTTTTATTGGTTTAAAATCATTGCCTATTAAGATGCTTTTTAGCAAGAACATTGATCCGATAGTGAAAGATGCGGCAAAAATCATTAGAGATGGTAAAGTTGTAATGGCGCCGACAGATACGGTTTATGGATTATTGGCTGATGCGACAAATAAAGAAGCGGTTGAGAGAATCTTTCAAATTAAAAAAAGACGCAAGGATAAAGCAATATCTATTTTGGTAAAAGATCTAAAAATGGCAAAGTCGCTGGCCAATATTGATGCCAATACCGAAAAATTCCTGAAGAAAGTTTGGCCGGGACAAATTACAGTCGTTTTAAAAAAAAGAAGAGAGATAAAAATCTTCGGTACTTACAAGAATATTATTGCCTTAAGAGTACCAGATTACAGATTTCTTAATAAATTATTATCCGAAATAAAAAAGCCGTTAGTTGGGACTTCTGCGAATATTTCAGGATTTAAACCGGCCAACAGCATCAAGGATATTATTGCGCAGTTTAAAAATGATAAAAACATGCTTAGTCTAATTCTAGATGCAGGTAGGCTAAAAAGAAGTTTGCCATCTACGGTAGTTGATCTTAGCGGGAAAACTCCATTTGTAAAAAGAAGGGGAGATAAAATCCCAAAATTGAATGAACCCCCACACCACAACGAGACTTGAATTATGTTCTTCGTTTATATCTTAAAAAGCAAGAAAGACGATAAGTTGTACATAGGATGTACGAATGATCTTAGAAAGAGAATCAGAGAACATAATTTAGGACTTGTTAGGTCAACAAGCCCAAGAAAACCATTTTACCTTGTTTATTATGAAGCTTATCTATCTAAACAAGATGCTTTCCGTAGAGAACACAATTTAAAACTACGAGCGAAAACTTTGAGACAACTTAAAAATAGAATCGATGATTCTCTCAAAGCATAAGTTCGTTTGGTATGGGGGTGAAAAATCTTAAGAAAACAGATTCAGCAATAGCAAGGTTGATTCAACAAGAGCAAAAGAGGCAGGAAATGTCACTCGACTTAATTCCGTCTGAAAATATTACTTCCAAAGCCATAATGGAAGCTTTGGGTTCCTCGCTTACCAACAAATATTCTGAGGGATATCCTACCAAGCGTTATTATGCTGGAAATGAAGTAATAGATAAAATAGAGGATTTAGCTAAAGAAAGGGCCAAAAAAGTTTTTCGTCTTGGTAAGGAGTGGAGCGTTAATGTCCAGCCGTATTCTGGTAGTCCGGCAAATATGGCCGTTTATTTTGCCTTATTAAATCCCGGCGATAAATTAATGGGCATGAGCCTGCCTTTTGGTGGTCATTTAACGCATGGCTGGAAAGTGAATTTCTCGGCAAAATTTTATAAATCAGTTCAGTATGGTGTTGGGCGTGATGGATACATAGACTATAAAGAAGTTAGGAGTCTTGCCCAAAAAGAAAAGCCAAAGATTATAGTTACTGGAGCCACGGCCTACTCGAGAATTTTCGATTTTAAAAAATTCCGCGAAATAGCTGACGAGGTTGGGGCGTATTTATTGGCCGATATTTCTCATATTGCGGGATTGGTTGCGGCTGGAGTACATCCGTCCCCATTTCCGCATTCGGACGTTGTTACCACAACAACTCACAAAACTTTACGTGGGCCAAGAGGGGCAATTATTTTCGCGAATAGCGAATCACAAATCGCAAAGCGTAATGGCGTTGATATATCTAAAGAAATAGACAAAGCAGTTTTTCCGGGCCTGCAGGGTGGTCCACATGACAATCAAACGGCTGCGATTGCGGTTAGCCTAGGAGAAGCAATGAAACCTTCTTTCAAGAAATATGGCGAGCAAATAGTAAAGAACGCCAAAGCCTTAGCTAAAGAACTTTCTCGACTCGGATTTAATCTTGTGTCTGGAGGCACGGATAATCATTTAATGTTAATTGATTTAACCAGTCTTGGCTTGTCTGGCAGGGAAGCACAGGATAAATTGGAAAACATAGGCATTATTGTTAACAGAAATACGGTGCCTTTTGATGCTCGTTCGCCATTTGATCCTTCCGGTATTAGGTTGGGGACCCCGACCATAACGACAAGGGGTATGAAAGAAAGAGAAATGAAAAAAATCGCCGGTTTGATTTACGACACTGTCGTAAGTTCTAGGTCTGTTTCGGGCATAAAAAAAGAGGTATTTAATCTTTGCAGAAAATTTCCAACAACATGACAAAAATACTAGACGGGAGAAAATTGGCGGATAAGATCATAGATGGAATTAGAAGAAGAGCCAAAAAAACCAAAAGAAAATTAACTTTGGCTGTGGTTTTGGTGGGCGATAATAAAATTTCTTTAAAATTTATCGAACAAAAAAGAATTGCCTGTGAAAAAGTCGGGATTGGTTTTAGATTTTTCCAGTTCCCAATTGATATATCAAACGAGGATTTAAAGAAGAAAATTAAAGGAATGGTGCAAAAACCGAATATCTCGGGGATTATTATTCAGCTACCACTTCCTAAAAAATTCGATACAGAAGAATTTTTGAATTTAATCCCAAAATCAAAAGACGTAGATGTTTTATCAGAGGCAAGCTTGGGAAAATTTTATCAGGGCTTATCGGTGTCGGCCCTACCGCCAACGGTTAGTGGGATTTTGCGTCTGTTGAAGGAATACAAAATAGACATCAAAGGAAGGAATGTCGTTATTGTGGGAGCTGGTAGGTTGGTTGGTTTGCCATTAGCCATTCAATTTTTAAAAGAAAAAGCAACTGTTTCTGTTATCAATAGCTCAACAAAAAACGCTGCTTCGTTTGTAAGCAAAGCAGACATTTTAATTTCTGGAGTTGGTAGACCAAATTTAATCAAAGGGAATATGGTAAAAAAGGGAGCTGTTGTTGTTGATGCTGGATCCTCTTTATTCCAAGGAGATATCGTAGGAGATGTAGATTTTAAATCTGTTTCGAAAAAGGCAAGTTACATTACTCCAGTTCCCGGCGGAGTAGGCCCCATGACCGTAGCTTGTTTAATTGAGAATCTGACGAAGACCCAAGAGAACAAGAGGGGATGACAATATAGGTTGAATAAGGCAAGTTTTAGATAGAACGCTAATTTCGGGGTTTACACCCCCTCCCCTTCTCTTCCACGGCTGTTCGGCGCTAGTCGGACACCCCTTTATCATTGGTAAGCTATCAAGGTATTTTAAGATCTTAATTTTGCTGTGTTGACGCCGGGTTGCCGGGAAGAATATAATTAATATATCCTAATCTATTCAGACATTAAAAAGGTCGAAATAAGAAAATAATAGAATTTTTACATGAAAAATTACACACTATCTTTAATAGTTTTCACGCTTTTTGCATCGGTTATGATTGCGCCAAGCACTGCCCTTGCCGTTCAACAAGGACAACACAACGGTAACGAACTTAATGTTAGCATTGAATATCAGAATTTTTTCGGTACAACTGATTTTCCATCTTTAAATCTCTTTGATTTGCCGGTTTATTATATCGGCGGAACGATGGATTACGATATTAGTATCGTAAACGACAAGAAATCCACCTACAAGAATTTAGTCGTATTGGTTGTTCATAAAGAATATCCTTCCGGCAATCTTATACCGGGATATGAAATAGATGCCTTTTCCGGACTGCCTTATCACAACAGGGCTTATATTGACACGTTAAAACAGGGAGAAACACTTGATTTGTCATTTTCCATTCCATCGTCTGCGTCTGCCGGGGCTGACCAAACCGAGGTAATTATTTATAGGGGATACAATTTGAATGACGGGAGCACGGGAAATACTTGGAGTAACGGAAGGATTATTTTTGAGCAACCTGTTGGGTATTTTTGTCCGCCAGAATTAAATTAAATTTTGAAGAGAGGAAACCTATAAAAATTCAGAAGCAAAAAATACGCATATTGATGTGCGTATTTTTTTTGTAGTGTCCTTATAAATGGTGGGCGAGAAAAGGATTGACTTTTTGACTACGTATCAGATTTTTTCTAGATATACTAAATCTAAAAATTCCGACACCTTTTTAGATAATCTAATATGGTACACTCTTTTCTGGTTGAAATTATACTTATCTTTCCCTCTTTAGATTTTATTTATACAAATGAGGCTTAAAACCTAATGAGATTATTATTTCATATGTATATATCTTTAGCTGGTTTTGGAACTATGGTTGTGAATATTACTGTTTTGTATCCTTTGTCAAAATAAATAGAACCGTCGGTTTCTATAAGGCCTTTCAGGAAATTAATTTTATAATTATTACTTTCTTTTATCCGGTGAGGTATGGATGCTTTTTGGATAAATTTTCCTGCTTACCAATCGGCCATTTTTTCTAAGTCGCATTGAAACGATTACTACAACAACAGTAATAATTATTGCGTAAAGAAATTTTCCTATCAGACCACTTTCTTTAGGAAGAAACAAATTAAATAATTCTTGAATTGCTTCATTCCATGCTAAAGCCGCTACAAATCCTAAACCGCCCAAAATAAGGGTGGTTATTGTTTTATTCAGTTCTTGTTTGGTATTTTTAAATTCTTCTAACATAATGGGCGAGGAGAGAGTTCCGCCTGCGTTGAAACTCCTGCCTGCGCTGAAGCTTTGGCAGGCAGGTCAGCGGGCAGGCGAACTCTCATTTTTAATTTTTCTGTACAAGTGGTGCCGCGGGAGAGAGTCGAACTCTCATGACCTTGCGATCGATGGATTTTGAGTCCATTGCGTCTGCCATTCCGCCACCGCGGCTTCTCTTCCTAATCTAGCAGATTTGAGTTAACTTTCAAACTTTTCTTTATAACCATCCCGAACCATCGCCTACGGCGAGCTACGGGACAGGCATTCTTTATTGGAACATCTGATTTGATTGTTTTTCTTGATTATCATAACAGAGCTACATTGAGGACAAAAAGCTCCTGTGGGTTTATCCCAAGTTGCAAAGTCGCACTTAGGCCAATTGCTACAGCCATAAAAAATCTTTTTTTTCTTTGTGCGTTTCTCAACAACGTCCCCATTTTCACATTTAGGACATTTTATCCCCAGATCGCTTTTGTTTATAGACTCTGTGTATTTGCACTTTGGAAAAGTAGAACAAGCATAGAATTTGCCAAATCTACCAAAACGGATTAAAATCGGAGCGCCGCATTCCGGGCATTTTTTTCCTTCTACCTCTTGAGTTATATTATTCTTTGGAACTTCTTCGTATTTTTTTTCCAGATTCTTTGCAAAGGGTTCGTAAAACTCTTTAATTACTGGGACCCATTCTTTTTTGTTTGCGGCTATTTGGTCTAAATTCTCCTCCATCTTTGCGGTAAAATTGATATCAACTATTTCCGGAAAATGTTTTACCAAGGTATCATTGACGGTAATACCGATTTCGGTTGGTCGAAATCTTCTGTCTTCGTCTTTTTCTATATAATTTCTTTCCTGAATAGTGGACAAAATTGGCGCATAAGTAGAGGGTCGGCCAATACCGTTTTCTTCCAGGGCTTTAATCAATGTTGCTTCGTTGTATCTTGGAGGCGGTTGGGTAAAATGCTGTTTCGGGGTTAATTTAATTAACTCCAAAATTTCTCCAAGCTTCACCAATGGTAATTCCGCCTCTTTAAATTTGATAGGATAAACCCTTAAAAATCCATCGAATTTTAAGGTTTGACCATTTGCTCTAAATAGATAGTTTTTCGCCCGTGTGTCTATGGTCGCGGCATCAAAAATAGCCGGGCCCATCTGACAGGCGATAAATCTTTTCCAGATAAGAGCATATAGCTTTTCTTCGTTCGCGCCATGCAACGCATCGGTTGTCGGAACAAGTTCTGGGTTGGTTGGCCTGATGGCCTCATGAGCTTCTTGAGCTTTTTTTGTGGTTTTATAATATCGATAAGACCCAGTCCAATAATTTGGGCCATAATTTTCAGTTATAAATTTTTTAGCAGCATCTAAAGACAAAGAAGAAAGATTGAAAGAATCTGTTCTGTGATAAGTGATTTTTCCGGTTTCGTAAAGTTTTTGCGCTATGCCCATTGTGAGCTTGGCGGGAAATCTAAATTTCTGCCAAGCCTCTTGTTGTAATGTGGAGGTTGTGAATGGGGGAAGAGGATTTCTTTTTACTTCCTTCTTTTTAACATCTACGGTTTTGTATTCCGCGCCATCCAATTCTTTGACGATATCCTCTATCTCTTGAGCAGTTTTTAAGCCCATCTTAGGAATCATTTTGTCATTTTGTCCGACAAGAGAAGCTTCAAATTCGCCGTCTCCTGTTTTTTTCAAGAGGGCCGTGATTGACCAGTATTGTTGAGGTATAAAATCTTCAATTTCCTTCTCGCGTTCCGCCACCAATTTTACTGCCACAGATTGTACCCTTCCCGCAGATAATCTTCTTACTATTTTTTTCCACAAGAAAGGAGATAATTTATATCCTACAATTCTATCAAGGATTCTTCTTGCTTGTTGGGCGTCGACCAGATCCATGTCTATCTCTCGAGGGTTTTTGAAAGCTTCTTTTATTGCATCCTTTGTAATTTCGTGAAAAACAACTCTTTCGTATGTTTTTTCTTTTTTGGATTTAGATTTGTTTTTGATCGGAACAAGATTTAAAGCCTTTGTAAGATGCCAAGCAATACTTTCTCCTTCTCTATCAGGGTCGGTTGCGAGTATAACTACATCGGCCTTTACCAGGCTGCTTTTAATTTCTTTAACAACCTTTCTGGCTTTTTGCATTATTATGTACTCTGGCTGAAAGTTGTTTTCAGTATCTATGCCTATTTTGCTTTTGGGTAAATCTCTTACGTGACCGAAAGAAGCCAGGACTTTATAATCCTTGCCAAGAAAATTTTGCAAACTTTTTGATTTTGTTGGGCTTTCGACCAGTACTAGTTTCATATTTAATTGCGGTACAAAGCGTAAGTGTTGGCTCCCAAGTCTTTTATTTTTCCCTTGATCTCGAGCGTGGCTATCGCACTTGAAACAATAGCTGGTGTTAATTTTGTTTTCTCTATGATTTTGTCTATATATAACGCCTCTTCCTTTAGTGCGTCAAGTATAAGATTCTCCTCTGGATTGTCGCCGACAATCTTTTTTGATGTGATAGTGTTTGATTTTAATCCCAGATTTTCCAATATGTCATCGGCGTTTTCTACTAATTTTGCTCCATTTTTGATTAATAGATGACAACCCTTTGAATTTGCAGAGTATATTGACCCAGGAAAAGCAAATAATATTTTTCCCTGCTGTCTGGCATAATTAGCAGTTATTAAAGAGCCGGATTTCTCTTTGGCTTCTACGACCAAAACTCCTTGGCTTAATCCGGCAATAATGCGATTCCTCTGGGGAAAAGTGAATTTTGTTCCTTGTGTTTCTGGTGGGTACTCCGAAATTAAACAGCCGCCAGTTTCAATAATGTTTCTTGAAAGTTTAATATTGGTTTTTGGATATATCGATTTCTCGTCTATTCCCGTTCCTAAAACCGCAATGGTTGGTTTCTTGTTTTCTACCGCCGCTTGATGACAAAAAGTATCAATACCTGGCGCCATGCCAGAAACAATAATGAGGCCTGCATTTGCCAAGTCTTGAGAGATGGCAGTTGCAACCCGTTTACCATAGATAGAATATCTTCTTGTGCCAACAATAGCAAATTTCAAAGAATCTGGTTTTGGTAGTATTCCTTTGTAGTAAATTGTTTTTGGCGCGTTTTTGATCCTGCGGAGCTCTGTAGGATAATTTTTGCCCCCGATATTTATAGTTTTTATTCCGTCAGGAACAAACTTGTTTATGTTTTCAGTCATTTTTTGAGCGTAGCGAGAAAAACATTCATTTTTTCAATCTAGCATCTTATTTTTGTATTGCAAAATTTGACAATTATTTTCTATAGTTTTATTATGATAGCGGTTCTTAAATCTTTCAAGTAAGGAGAGGGAGCATGAATAATGCCACATCGCCAGGCGACACCTTTTTCCAAGTAGATGATCAGTTGACCATATTTTTCCCCGACTGGATGAAAGTAGGTTTAACCAGAAAGAATCAAGACGGTCAGCTCGAGTTTTTCCATCTGGACAAGCACAAGCTCAAGTCGATCTTGCCTCATCGGGGTCCTATGTTATTGCTCGATAGTATAGATATCGACACTACTGGGAAGTTTTTCTTGGGCAATCTCAAGGTCCGGGAAGAGATGTGCGAAAATCATGTTATTGGTAATGTTCCGATCTTGAGGGGGGTTGACACTCAAGAGATAGCCGCTCAGTTGCTCGGAGTATTTGTGTATCTTGCCTTTCCAGACTTACATGGTGGCGCATGTAAGTTAAAAAAGTGTTCTTTTGAGGCAGGAAGTTACTCTATCGCTGTTGGTGATCAGATAAGTATCAAATTAGCACCGACAGATGTTCATAGGACCACATCAAAAGGTAAAGACCTTATAAGCGTTCCAGGTTATTTGTTTGTGAGGAATCAAGATAACAAGGTCGTATGTAAGGTCAAAGACATTCAATTGGTGGTATATAGAACAAACAATGTTCAGTCGCAAGACTGAGCATTTTAATTTGTCTGGGTATGTTTTAATTTTTCAACGGCGTCAGACAACATCTGGCAATAAAAATTTAGCCTTATTTGGTTAATGTTGCCTGATTGCTCTTTGCCTAAAATATTGCCGCGTTTCTTAATTCAGAATCTCTTAGCACGACCCTGTATCTAGGTTTTTCTAATTTTCTAATTGAATTTGTTCATTGCTGCTTCTGGGCCATACGCGATCGTAAATAAAACTGCCTGGATTGTCTTTTCGATAACTTGCCCGATTACTAATTGCTCTTTTTTGCTAAATTGCTTAATGACAAAATTTTCGGCGTTTCTTGGCTTTCCAGATAGAGGCTGGATGCCGACTCTAAACCTTAAGAACTCATTGTTCTTTAGCGTTTTTATAATGGATTCTACTCCCTTGTGGCCAGCAGCACCTCTGCCAGCAGAGATTTTAAATTTTCCCAGCGCCAAATCAATATCATCATGAATAACATAAAGACCATTATTTGTGTTGAGCCTGTGTTTTTTTATTACATAAGCTATGGCTCTACCGGAATCATTCATAAATGTTAAGGGTTTTACTAGCTCTACTTTTTTATCAGAGATTGTTCCCCAAGAGTAAAAACATATATTTGTTTTGTTTTTTTGCCAATCTTGGAATGAATAATTCTTTTGTAATTCATCTACAATCAAAAACCCAAAATTATGCCTTGTTCTTTCAAATTTTTTGCCAAGATTACCCAAGCCAACTATAACAATCATAAATTTAATGTATTAAATCGGTTAATTATTGATTATATCACTCGGGTTGCGAAAAGCGAAAAAATTGCTATAATTACAGATTGGTTTATAATTCCATTACTTGATTAAGCCATGAAATCATTTTTTATATTTATCTGGGAGTCTTTAAAGATAATCATAGTAGCGTTATTGATAGTAGTTCCTGTGCGTTATTTTTTGTTTCAGCCATTTTTTGTGATAGGGCAATCGATGGTACCGAACTTCAACGAAGGAGATTATCTTATTGTTGACGAGATTTCTTATAGATTTGTTGGGCCACAAAGAGGAGATGTGATAGTTTTTAAATATCCAGAAAACCCGACACAACGTTACATTAAAAGGATTATTGGCTTGCCGGGAGAAACGCTAGAAATAAAAAACGGAAAAATAGAGATCGTGCCGGTTTCTAGTGCACAGATTACTTTAGACGAATCTGCTTATCTGTCGTATTCGGTAGAGACTGCGGGAGATATAAATATTGCCCTTGGTCATAATGAATATTTTGTTTTGGGAGATAATAGGCCGTTATCTTCTGACTCTAGAAAATGGGGGACTTTACCAAGGGAAAACATTATTGGTAAGGTTTTTCTAAGAGCCTGGCCTGTGAGCGTTTTTGCCCATATAGAATCCCCGAGTTATTAATTTTTCTTGATGTGTAGTTTTCAATATGAAACAAGCAAAATTTCAATCGCCAACAGGCATGCACGATGTATTGCCGGAAACCCAGAAGTATTTTCAGCGTATTTATAATGTAGTCGAAAATATGGCTAACTTTTACGGTTTTAAGAGAATAGATACACCCATCGTGGAAAACGCGGAATTGTTTTCCAGGGGAGTCGGTATCTCCACGGATATTGTTCAAAAACAGATGTATATATTTAAAACACGAGGAGACGATTTTCTAGCTCTTAGGCCAGAGGGAACGGCACCTGTGATGCGATCTTTTTTTCAACACGGAATGTTTAATCTGCCACAACCATTAAAACTTTGGTATTTCGGCCCCTTCTTTAGAGCAGAAAACCCTCAAGCCGGAAGATATCGCCAATTCTGGCAAATAGGACTAGAGGTTTTGGAGGAGCAAAACCCTGCGGTAGATGCCCAAATGATTCAGATTTTTTATAATATTTTACAAGAGCTGAAAATTAAAAACTTAATAATTGAAGTAAATAGCATTGGCGATAGTCAGTGCAGGCCTTATTATAAAAAGTTGCTTTCTAATTATTTGAGGGCAAGAGAATCAGCTCTTTGTGGTGATTGCAAGAAAAGATTCAGAAAAAATCCACTAAGAGTTTTAGACTGCAAAGATGAAAAATGCCAACAGATTAAGTCTCAGGCGCCGCAAATCTTAGACCATTTATGCGATGAATGTAATAGTCATTTCAAGGAAGTTTTAGAACTTCTTGAGGAGGTAGGTTTGCCTTACCGCCTGAATTCTTATTTGGTGCGCGGCTTAGATTATTATACAAAGACAGTATTCGAAATTTTTACCGAAACCATTACAAAAAACAAAGATCAAGAAGGAGAACAAGGAGACGAAAGTAGAAAGAGCTTGGCTTTGGGAGGGGGAGGTAGATACGACGCATTGGCGAAATTAATCGGCAAAAAGGATGTGCCGGCTGTCGGTGGGGCTTTAGGCGTTGAAAGAATAATTCAGGCAATGAAGGCGATTCCGGTAAAATTCCCCGCAGAACCAAATCCTCACGTTTTTTTGGCGCAGCTGGGGTCGTTAGCAAAAAGGAAAAGCTTAAAACTTTTTGAAGATTTTCGAAAAGAAAGAATTTTAATAGCCGAATCTTTCGGCAGAGATTCCTTGAAATTCCAATTAAACAAGGCCAATAAATTAGGGGCGAGATATGTTTTGATTATAGGGCAGAAAGAAGCTCTTGAGGGAATGGTGATAGTAAAAGACATGGAGTCTGGCAAGCAAGATAATGTAAAAATAGAGAAAGTGGTCAGTGAAATTAAAAGGAAATTAAAACGACACAAATAAGAAATTGATATGAGCGAGGAAGGATGTATTTTTTGCAAGATTGTTAAAAACGAATTGCCGTCCAGTTTGGTTTACGACAATCAAGACGTTTTAGGGTTTAACAACATTAGACCAGAAGCATTAACGCATTTAATTTTCATTCCCAAAAGACATATTGAATGGAAAGATGAATTTAGTAATGACGATTTAATGCTGATAGGAAGAATTATCGCAACGGCTAAAAAGGTCGCAAAAGAGAAAGAAATTTTTGAAGCTTGTAAGTTAATTTTTAACATTGGGAAAACCGGACATATTCCGCATATCCATTTACACTTGTTGGGCGGATGGAAAGGAGAAATTCCAATGAATAATATTTAAAAATGGTAGAAGTAAAAAAGAAAGACAAAGAAACGGTTCAATCGCTTCTTTACCGTTTTACCCGTAGCGTGCAAAAGAGTGGAATTCTGACACGCGCTAAAAAATCCAGATTTAAAGAAAGGCCAAAATCCCGAACTATGCAGAAAAAAGCCGCTTTGAGGCGAGAAGAAAAAAGAGAACAGTACAAAACGCTGAAGAAAATGGGTAAAATTAAGTCGCGACCTAGAAGGTAAAATGAGTCTTTTTGAACAAATCAAAGAGGATTTAAACAAAGCCGTAAAGGAAAGAAAAGAAACGGAGTCTTTGGTATTGCGTCAGCTTTTAGCTTCCGTTTTAAATAAGGAGAAAGAAAAAAGATATAAACTTGGCAGGGAAGGTATTGATGGAAAAGATCTTGATGATAAAAGCCATCTATCAGAGGAAGAACTATTAGAGGTCGTTGGTTATGAAGCCAAAAAGAGGAGAGAGTCTATCGTGGAATTCGGAAAAGGAAAGAGAGACGATTTGGTTGCTAAAGAGAAATCAGAGTTGGAGATATTAGAAAAATATCTACCCGCCCAACTAGGCAAAGAAGAGATAAAATCTATAGCAAAGGAAGTTATTGCGAAAGTGGGAGCTGAAAACCAAAAAGATATTGGAAAAGTCATGGCAGGGCTTATGCCGAAATTGAAAGGCCAGGCTGACGGTACTTTAGTCGGTCGCGTAGTCAGAGAGCTACTTTCTTAAAAAACTGTAGTATCTGAAACATGATAGAAATAAAGGACGTTGCAAATAGCCAGCTCAGCAAAAGATTTTTGGAGAAAGTAGCACAGAAAGTGCTTCAGGGAGAGAAAGAAAAATTAGATATATCAATAGTTTTATTAAAGCAATCAGAGATTAGGACTATCAACAGAAAATACAGAAAAAAAGACGTGCCAACTGACGTGCTCTCATTCCGTTACGATAACGCCGGAGAAATAGCCCTTTGCCCTTTTATTATAAGAAAATACGCAAAGAAGCTAAAAATTACATTCAAGGAGAATTTATCTTTAGTGCTGATTCATGGCATATTGCACCTGGTTGGGTATGATCATGAAAAATCCATCAAAGAAGCTAAAAGAATGGAGATTAAACAAAATTATTATTTAAATAAGCTAACGTAATCAACATTACATGGCCAAAAAGCGCATATTTGCCGGGTTAGATATAGGCGGTAATGGGGTAAAAATGATAATTATCCAGCAAGCTGGTGAGAATGATAATTTTCAGATTATTGCTCATTGCCAAGAATCTTGTTCTGGTTTGCGCCGAGGGGTTGTTATAAATATTCAAGAAGTATCAGAGGCGATTATGTCGTGTGTGAAACAATCCGAAGGGCAGTTGAGTAGAAAAATAAGGAGCGTGAGTGTAA
>Ga0209210_1000359_pt1 | contig 49738 bp, 51 predicted proteins | sample RifGroA1_FD_183991 | JGI IMG/M metagenome (GOLD analysis project Ga0209210, IMG submission 183991) | Contaminated groundwater microbial communities from Rifle, Colorado, USA - Rifle Groundwater A1 (SPAdes) (version 2) | ecosystem: Environmental > Aquatic > Deep subsurface > Groundwater >...
ACAAATCGGGAACAATTCTGTTTCCCCTAGGAGGCTGCGAGCGGTGACCTCCAATTCTGTTTGTGTTGAATGAGTGCTCGACTCGCAGCCTCCTAGGGGAAACAATGTGCTCTACCTGCCTGCCAGCAGGTTCGCTCCGCGCATTTCAATAATAAAAGAAGCGCGAAAAAACACAATGAACGGGTCCCAAAAGCCGAGAGTCCGTGGAGCGGGTGGGAGGCGAAAACCCAAAGCCCCGCCGAAGCGGGGCCGGGACAAACAGATGGATGGATAGTCTTTGAAGCGAACTTTAAAGACTACTCACACTCATTCCCTGGCATTATACCAAGGAGCCACAGGAAAAGCAAGTCCCGTTAGAAGCGGGAGCTTCTAACGGGATCAAGCCCCCCTACTGAAGCGCGTACGTGATGCTTACCGTAAGCTGAACCTCTTGGCTCCCCGGTTCTATTGAAGGAAGCGGCGCCATGTCCGCAGCTCCTCCAAGTCCGAATTTCGCTTCGCTCCGCGCGTAGATCGGCTGGAAGCCGCCCGATGATTCGCCAACCGTTATCACTCTGCCTAACCGCGCTCCGCTTAAGGAAACGATGGCGGATGCCTTCGCACGCGCCTTCTCGAACGCTTCCTTGCGGGCTTCCGTAAGGAATTTCTCCGGGTCATCCACGGTAAACGTAAGCCCCCCTATCTGATTTATCCCCAACGACGGCAATCCCCCGATAATTTCCGCAATCTTCGAAAAATCACGGATTTTTATGTCCACCGTCTGGGTAAGCGTGTAGCCGGAGATGAATGTCGTCCTCTTATTTTTATCATACTCGTACCGCGGGGAAAGGTTGTATCCGGATGTCTGAACATCCTTGGAATCAATGCCTTTGCCCTTCACGAAGTCGATCGCGGCGGAGATCTTTTTGTTGTTCTCCGTAGTGATGGTTGTCGGGCTCACCCCTTCGGAAACCACCGAGAAAGATGTCCTGGCGATATCCGGCACTATGAATGTCTTTCCTTCGGCGGAGACGGTGATGGTCCGAACGGGAGCGAGCGACTCGCCGAACCGCTTTATGGCGGGCATCACGAAGAACAGGAGGTTTACAACAATTCCCGCCAAGAGAATATCTAGCAGAATCCAGAAGTATTTTTTGAATTTTACATTGTCATTTTCCATTTTGATTTTTGATTTTTAAACTCAGGAAGAATTTACTTTGATGCAATTTTTATGATCCGTTTAAATTCTTCCGGTTTTATGCTCGCGCCACCGACCAAGGCGCCGTCTATATGATTACTGGTTATAAAACGCTTGAGATTCCCGGAACTTACGGAGCCGCCGTAGAGAACCCTTGGGGTAGTAAGTAGTGAGCCCGCCCGCCTTTGAGTCGCCGAAGGCGATTCGGGCGGGTAGTAAGTAGCGAGTAGTTTTTTAATGAAAACGGCCATGGCGGATGCGCCCTCCGGAGTTTCCGGTTTTCCCGAGCCGATCGCCCAGATCGGTTCGTAAGCAATAATTACATTAGCAAATAGCGAGCTCCGACGTTTCAGTCGGAGCCCCGACCCGTGGGCGTCGGGGTAGTGCATAGATAGATCTTTCCGGAGTTGCGATGCTACATACTTCTTCGCGGCGGCGAATCCTTTTTTGCGCACCGCGAGCGGCTCCCCGACACAGAGGATCACCTTGAGGCCCGCAAAGAGCGCGGCCTTTACTTTTTTATTTATCATCTCGTCCGTTTCGCCTTGATATCTACGCCGTTCGGAATGGCCAAGAATTACATAGCTCACTCCAATTTTTTTGAGCATCAACGGAGAAACTTCTCCGGTATATGCACCCTTCTCTTCCCAAAAAACATCCTGCGCGCCAACCTTTGCTCTTGAAACATGCCTCCTGACACTTGACACGTAGGTATATGGCGGGCAGATCACAACGCCTTTGGCGTCGCTCGCCTTTGCGAGCGCGAGCGCCTCGCGTTGGGTCAAGGGGTGCATTTTCCAATTCGCAACAAGTATTTTATTCATAGTGGATGGATTCATTTTCTCCCGCTTTGCGGGATTGTCCCGCAAATCTCCGAAAAGCAAAGCTTGAGGTTAGATTTGCGAGGATCCCGTTTGTTCCGCCGATGCGGAACAGTTGCGGGACGATTTGTACCCCCTCTCCGTCGGCTGACGGCTCGGGGACAAATCGGGAACAATTGGCAACCAAAAGTTTCTGCATGATGCTTATTATAACACGCACCTATAAAGAGCGAGAAAAAATACTGCCATTAGGCAGTATCAATAAAGGCATTACGCGCAATAGTAAGCTAGCTTCCAATTCCAAGTTTCCGCTCTATCACCTCCAGGCGGCCAGCATGCTGCTCAAGAATGGTATGCTCAATGCGGTCAAGCTGATTATGTACATTGGAGAACTGCTGGTCCATATCGGCGCGGAGCTCCGAAACCTGCCTGCCCATACTATCAAACCGCGTACCGATGGCCTCGTTTATATCAGCGAGGGTACTCAAAATATCATTATCATTGTCCTTGGACATATATTAATCGTAGTGTGATGAACCTAGCAGTCAAGACCGAAGCGGTGAATAACTATTTCAGAGCCGAGCCAGCAAACGCCCAATTCAAACTCGCAACCGAGCAGAAATCGCAAAATGGTCAAAATACGGGAGTAGACTCTCAAAAGTGCTTCCGTAGGCAGCTCCTCCAAAGACCGCATCCACGAACACTTCTCTGGCGCGTGCGATCTCGCGCAACCGTCCGCCCTTTCTCCAACGCGGGTCTTCAAGCGTAAGATCAAAAAGCTCCAGTGCCCTGTCCACCGCGCCCCAAAAAAGTTTTTCGTCTTTCCCCTGCCAGTTGAGCGCGCGGCTCACCTCGCTTCCGATATTCCCCATCTGCTCCGCGAGCGAAAGTTCCTGCCACCGGCCAGCCGCAAGCGTCTTATGGATCGCCATGCTAATTTCGCACAAGTTTATCCACCACCTCGACAATTTTTTCGCGGATCTTCTGGTCCTCCACGCCCCGAGAGCGATTCCCGTGCTGGGGCTTCAAATTGATCATGGAATCGAATTCTACCCAGTCTTTCCCTTCTTTTTTAGGATACAGATTGATCCCCCACACATCTTCCCGTTTTGATCCGCACTGCTCCGTCAAAACCGCTTCTTCGTCCGCATGCAGTTCCCCTCCGATAGCCATAATGCCATTCTCTATGTCCACAACGGCTTTCACCATATCGCCAAATCCGCCGCTCGCGATATCCGCAAGTTCGCTTTTCGTAATGCTGTCACGGATTATTTTTATGTCCATAGCGCTTCTAATTAGCGACGAGAAGTTTGTGGCATGTCTACACTATTTTACTATTTTACAATACCCTACTACTCACTATTGTTTGATAAATGGCTGGAGGTCAGATTTAACGAGGGTTCGTTTTATGTCAGTTTTGGCTATAAGCGATATTAAAGGGTTGGTTGAATTTTTTGGATTTTCCTCATCGGGGATAGAAAATCCGATATACTCAACCTTCCTTTTCTTTCTGAACCGAACCCAATCTATCGCAGGTATCAAATCCGAATCTGAACTAACGAGGACTGCGGTATCGTATTGGTCATCAACTGCTCCGACAATAAGGTCTGTTGCCAGTTTAACATCAACACCCTTTTCTCTTAACCGCTCAAAAGTTATCTTTTTAATGCCTAATTTCTGTAATTTCTGATAATCAACCACGCGGCTATCTATTGGTATTTCTTACTGGTTTTTATTTCCCAATTCGCATTTTTCAGGATTGTGAAAAGAGATGTTTGTTTCGCCATAGCTTCTTTGCTTCTTACATCACCCTCTTTTTCTCGGACAGTGCCAACATAAAATCTTTTGCCTCTGTTGGAGATTGTTCTGCCATTAGCTAAAAAGGTTGCGAACTTATCAAAATCAAAGGACACCTCCTCAATACCAAGTTTTTTAAGCACCAAGTGATAAAAATTAGCTCCGTCAATAAATATGCAAACTTTTTCCATCTTGTTACTATACCCTAAAATAAAAACCTGCACACTACCTTTCGGCAGGCGCAGGCGACTTTCAAGTAGAGTATACACCCCCTACTTATGAAAGGTCAATGAGCTGGGGACAACCTTGTTATTATACCCTTATTTTTCAAGCTATTTTGCGTTTCTGATCTTATATTGACAGCTTACCCAATCCCGCTACTCACTATATTTATAGTTCAATAAATCCATCAGATTCAGTATGGCAGTCGGATCTCCTGTTGGAGCGTGGGCAATTTTCTCCTCAAGAAAGGTTGGCAATACCGACATCAAACCTGCGAGATTGTAGATTAGTAATAAATAGACGACAATAAAAACCCTTATTGCAACTTTTATTCTTTTTTCAAATGTGATATCAGTATTTTCCATTTAGAAGTTATATTTTACCGCACTCCGCTACTAACTATGTTTACTTTCTAAATTTAGCCACACTCTTTTTCGCGAGCGCGATTGCTTCTTTTTCGGTAAGTGGGTGCATTTTCAAATTAGCGACGAGAAGTTTTTGCATAATGTTTATTATATCACGCGCTTAAGAAGAGTGGGAGGCACCTTTCTGTAATATCTTTACGATTCGAGCGCGGCGGGAGGGCGTGGTGGGAATTCCGCCGCGCCCTCGCGGGAGGCCAAGTTTTCACCCGCAAAGGGGACTTATTACTACAAAACCTGGAAAATCTTATTTTGATTTTGAGATATCATAAGTATCCATATTCCCTTATCGAATGAATTAGGCTTATTCTCTAATTTCTTTTTTAGTTCTTGGAGACAGATATCCCAGTTCCACTCAAGCGGAGAAGCATCGCGAAGAACCAGTGCAACGTTTTTGCCGTAGTTCTTGGACATTTTCTCGGAAATTCTATTGTAAGCGTGTTCCATCACATTGCCCGAAAGCGCACTCGCGGGGCCCATTCCATGTTTCCGTACATACTCAAGGTTTTTATGTTCCGATCTGCCTAGTGACGCTTTTATATCATTATCTCGATCTTCTGTTAGCGTTACTTCAAGGTTCAACTTGTTCCCGCTTTTATCCTCACAAATAAAATCAGGTTTATCGGAATGTTCTTCAATCGCAAATGTCGTATTGAAACGTATGTTATACACCTCAATAAATTTTTCTGCTGTGAATTTTTCAATTCGTTCTTTTTCTGTCATTCTTTTGATGCACTAGAAAATTTTTGATAAATGGATATCTTTAGCATATTTATTATTTGAATGCATTTGCTCTATTGAGGCAGTCTATTCTTACGGATTCTCTTTGGGTGTCTAGCTTCTGGATTTCGAAATTTGCATCATTGGTTAATTTCTGAATCGCATTATTGACATAAGCCGAAGAAACACCCTTCTTATTGCGAACATTTTCAACATCCGCGTAATACTGATTTTGTACGGCAATGATTTGGTTATCAATTGAGTTCAGGCGTTGCGTACAATCCGCGATAAGAGCGTTTATTTGATCAGTCAGTGCTTGTTGCGCCGTAGCTTCACGCTGGAGCTGTGCTTGTCGCTCTAGGGTATAAGCATCTAGTTTAGAGTTAAGCAACGTCCGCTGTCCTTCTGGGGTCATATATTGAAGCCCCAGGGTTTTCAGAAATTCATTGTAGATGTTCCTTATCGCCACTTGATCCTGATAGGGAAGACTTGAAATATCGCTTAACGGGATAGGCGCATAAGTTTTTCGCACTATCTGATTTCTTCCCATCTTAAGGTCTTCGATGATGGCTTTTGCGGTGTCTATCGGTATTGCCAGTTTTATTGTTTCTCCAATCGCAATACCTTTTATAGAACTGCCCAATACTGCCGTGTTCACACCTATAACCTCCCCATACTTATTTACCAAGGGGCCACCGCTATTACCTGGGTGAATTTCCGCCGATGTTTCTAAGTAGGTTGAACTTTCATCGCTGATTCTCCTTGAGATTGTCCCTTCTTTGAAGCTCACATCTCCCTCAAGACCGAAGGGATAGCCAAGAGTAAACACCTCATCTCCTTGAGCTACCTCATCGGAATTTCCTAATTCTACTTTTGAAAAATTACTACCACTAATTTTAAGAATTGCTAAATCAATATTTTCATCCCGCCCTATAACTGAAGCAGTTAGCGTTCTCCCATCCGAAAGTTTAATTTTTGCGACAGAAACATCCTCGACTACATGAGCATTGGTTAGAATGTATCCATCTACATCTATAATCATTCCACTACCCACTCCCTCGGTTGTTTCGATAAAGACGGTCGCGGGTTTGACACGCTTAATGATTTCAGCGTTAGACAAGGTGGTTCGTTTTATCGGGACAGCATTTATCACTTCTTTTTTGGGCGCAGGGGGTTGTGCTTGAGGCTTAGAAGAAGACAACTGCTGTTTTTTCAGTTCCTCAACCTCCTGTCTTAATTTCTCAACTTCCGAAATCTCTGGAGTGCTTGTGGGGGTGCTCGTTGCTTGGTTATCTTGAGTAACAACATTTTCTGGTTGCTGTGGGGTATTTCTGCTTGATGACTTTGATATTTGTTTGACTCCAATATATCCGGCTCCGCCGACCACAAGCACGCCGACAATAATGGCGATCAAAATTGGTATTTGTATAAATCCTCTACGGCTCATTTCGTTGCCCTTACTTTACCACTATCTGTCAAGAAAACAAGGGGTACATTCAACTCTCAAGTGCAACACCGGTTAGTTCATAGAATACCTGATACGGCGTCTTCCAGCCAAGGCGCTTCCTCGGCCGTGAGTTGAGCAACCGCTCGACCAAGCGGATCTCTTCTTGGGTCACCGTGCGAAAATCGGTTTTCTTGGGGAAGAATCTCCTGATGAGCCCGTTCGCATTCTCATTCGACCCTCGTTCCCATGAATGATACGCATGGGCGAAGAAAACTTGTATACCAAGCTCTTTTTCCAGCGCTTCATACCCGAGATTTTCCGCACCGCGATCCCGCGTGAGAGTTCTGCGCACACAAGGCGGCAGATTTTTGAATCGTTCCATCGTGATGCGGTTCGCTTCCGTCATGGTGCGATCGTGCGCCTTGTCGATGAACACAATGCCACTCTTCCGTTCCACGGTTGTGCGCAGTCGCACGGGAATCGTGGGTGACGCGATGATAGAATCGTCTTCCCAATGGCCAATGCGCTTTCGCGCATCGACTTCCTTTGGGCGCAGATCGATCGATGGCAGCGGCCCTTTTTCAATACGGTACGGTTTGCGCAATCCTTTTTTCATCCTCCGTTTCCGGTGCCGCGCGAGGTATGGACGGAGATCTTCCTGGCAGGCATAGAGCAGGCCTGAAGCCTTGCTCACGCGCGCATATACGAATTGATATATGGCCTCATGCGAAATATTGATGCCGATCGCATCATTCGTGGTCGCCGCAATCTGCTCGGGCGACCAGCCGAGTTTGAGATGCGATACGACATATCCTCGAAGGTTGCCGTTCTTCAGTCGTTCTTCTCTGCCACGGCGCGTGCGGTGAAGAATTGCTCGTTCATGAGCGAGCCGCGGCGCGTACAAGAACCGATGCGGTGGAAGATTGCGCCTGATTTCCCGCGATACCGAGGACGGAGACCGGCCAAGCTCCCTTGCGATTGCCCGATATGACTTCTTTTCCCAGAGTCCCTGCTGTATTTTTTCCCGTTCTTCGACCGAAAAATGAAGATATTTCATACACTTCGTATTTTACCGAAGTGTTGCACTTACTTGTTGAGCCCAAGGAGGCGAACCAAAACTTGTTGGCTTTTCCTACGTTGTGCAGAATACTTGAATTAGTCCGAACCGCTTTCGCCGCAGGCGGGGAGCCGCACGAATGACAATTTCAAGTTTTTCTTTGGCGAAGTTCGGATTATTGAAATTCGCTAGAATTTCAAGCTTGGCGGTAAATTCTTTGTTCCTTCAAATTAGTAAAAACGAAAAGGCCGCTGTTCGCTTTCGCTACTAGGCGGCCGCGTGGGCGAGAACGACCTATTACTTAGTCATCCCCACCATCTTCTTGAGCCCTCGCAAGAGTCCCTTCCTCGGCTTTGGATTCAGGTCGTTGCTGACATTCCAGCTGACACCTGAATAGATGAGGTGCATGATGCGATCGCGCAACTCCATCACATCCTTCGCCGCAGTTCCCTGCACGGTGACGGCCAGGTTCCGAGAGCCGAACTGCAGACGATGCTGGTCGTCCGATTCGGACTCCCTGAATCCGTTACGGCAGACTTGCCCTTGTGCATTGCCGAGATAGAAAAAGGCTTCCACCGGCTCTCGGGGACCACACCATCCTACCAACGGATCCGAAGACGAGACATGAAGCTCCGTTCTCCAGCTCACGGCCATCCCCTCGGGGATGGCGTAGTCACTCGACAGAGAGACCAGCTGGAGCTTGCGTGCGACGACTCCGTCGCGATTCAAAAGAACTAGACTCGACATGACACTGCTCCTTTCTTCTTTGCGTCTTGAGTTGACCCAAGATCGCTGAGTGAAACGAACAAGCCACTACAGCACGTTCTAGAACTATGGTAGCATATATCAAATCAAAAGTCAATAGCAGCCGAAGATAAACAAAAACAGCCTTGTTTTCAGGCCGTTTCTTAACCCTAAATCAAATGATCAGAATTTTTCTTTTCTGCTTTTGCCAGAATCTGGAATTTCTTTTTGCCCCGAAAATTCAGTACAAACTGGCCGCCGAGCGAAGCGTGGCGAACCAAAATTCTTCGACTTTTCCTAGGTGGCGCCCCTGGGATCCTGCTGGCAGGTAGGGAAGCGAACATCTCCGCTATTTGGCGAAGAACTTAATTATCCAACCCCTTCTCCTCGTTAGAAATTATTTGTCGCGTATTCTGAATTTAGCGCGAACCCATTTTGAGAGAAATTTCTGACTGCTCCGCTCGGGTGCGGCGGAAGGAGGGGGTTGGGGAGGGAGGAATTCCGCCGCACCCTCGCTTCGGGAAAATTCGCGCCGACAATTGCGAAAACAAATACAAGTGAATAATAGCGAAAATAATTTGTTTTCGCAAAGGTTTGTTCTTTGAGATTTGAGAAAAAGAAAGCGCCTTGCGGGTTCGTTGATACGAATTTCCGCAAGGCGCTGGTGAGCGAGCCGTAGCTCGCGTTACTTCTCGGCCTCGGGCTTCTGGGTGAGTTCCATGTTGATGATGATACCCTTGACCGCGAGGGGTTGGTTGGAGACATGGACAATCTGGCCGCCGGAGACGTAGTGCTGGTGATACACGCCCTTCGTGTCCCACCAGTAAAGATACTCCGAGGACGAGCCGTAGGTACCGTCGTCCTGAAGCACCTCCTGCGTGATCATCGTGTTGCCATTGAAGTCCACGCCGAATCCTTTCGAAGCACCGCCCCAGTTGTCCACGACTGTCGTGGGCGTAAGACGTTTTCCTCCGCTCGTCACCTTGCCGCGCACAGTCGAGTAGATGATGACCTGCCCGCTGTAGGCCGAGATGACGTAGAGGTGCTTCACCGAACCGGGCTTGTTGTCCTCGACGAGACGTTCGCGGATGTTGCGCTGTTCCGAGGTCAGCCCGTCCGGTCCCGTCGGAATCTTGACTTCTGCCTTGCCGACGCCCGAAACGGATTGTGGCGCAGGCGTACACCCGACGAAAAAACCGAGCACGACGACCGAGACGAGAACTGCGAGTGTCTTCTTCATCTGTGTTTCTCCTTTCTTTCGTATCTGTCGTTACTGGGTGGTGTACGGCTTGAACTCGCGGGGAAGCGGCTGTTCCGCGCCCTTCGGGAGTTCGCCGACATTGGCGAAGCGCCAGTTGAACTTGGCCATCTGGGCGTTGTACTCGGCGGCAAGCGAGTTGTAGCTCGCCTTCACACCGGCAACTTCCGACGACCAAACGTTGTACTGCTCGCGGTCTTCGCGCGGCCACTTCTGGCGAGCGAGATCCTTGTAGGTCTCATTCATCGCCGTCATGCGTCCGTCGTAGACCGTGATGTCCGCCTGCTTCTTCTCGAGTTGCGCGGCCGCGTCCTTGAACCACTCGTACTTCTTGAGCATCGCGCGAGGCCCGAATTCTTCCTGTGTGACCCTCGCCGCTTCACCGAACCAGCCGAGGCCGTATCCGATGACCGAGACAAAGATGCCGAGTGCGAAGACCGCGAGGATGACCTTGACGGCAATCGCCATCGGGCCACGCTCCGTGGCTTTCTCGTAGTCCTGCCATGTCTGCTTCATACCGATCCTCCTTTCAATGTGCAAGTTCTCTATGACACCGTGCCACAGAGGTATCAAGCACTATGCCTGATTACGATTGCTAATATAGCATAAGCAGTTCCTGAAGTCAAGGGCGCGTGGCCCGAAACAAAAAAAGAACCTCTTGCGAGATTCTACTCAAAATCCTATGAAATTATTCAATCAATTTTTAAAAGTTATCGGCGCGAATTTTCCCGAAGCGAGGGTGCGGCGGAATTCCTCCCCCCCAACCCCCTCCTTCCGCCGCACCCGAGCGGAGCAGTCAGAAATTTCTCTCAAAATGGGTTCGCGCTAAATTCAGAATACGCGACCATTCAAGACAAGTCAAATTTTCCGATGAGGTTGCCTCGGGGCTTCGCCCCTCGGCATCTCCGCGTCCCACAAAGCGGGACGCGGCAAATCCCCACGGTTCAGAAAAATCCATTTGGACTTTCCGGTTCTGGAGGAGGCGGTTCGGGTGCGCGAAGCGCACAACAAATAAATTTGTTTCCAATTTTTTAACCAATCAATAACATGAACAACCCTAAATACTTTCTCTACGCTAGAAAATCTACCGAAGACGAGGAAAGACAAGTGATGAGTATTGAAGCCCAATTAGCGGAGTTGGCAGAATTTGCCAAAAGAGAAAATCTTGAAGTTATAGAGAAGTTTATCGAAAGTAAAAGCGCAAAGAAGCCCGGGCGAGAAATTTTCAATGAGATGATAGATAAAATACATGACAGCAGAGAACCTGTTGGTATTTTGAGTTGGCACCCCGATCGTCTTGCTCGAAATTCCGTTGATGGCGGACAAATAATTTATCTCATTGATACTTTGAAAATAGCTTCTTTGCGCTTTCCTACTTTCTGGTTTGAGCCAACTCCGCAAGGGTTGTTCATGTTGCAAGTGGCGTTCGGTCAAAGTAAATACTACTCTGACAACCTTTCGGAAAATGTGAGGCGCGGTATCCGCCAGAAACTCCGCCGTGGAGAATGGCCCTCAAAAGCCCCGTTGGGTTATGTGAATAATCCGAAAACACGGAATATCGAACCTCATCCAGTAAAAGCGAAAATTATCGAGAGGGCTTTTGAGGAATTTTCCGAAGGGAAATACACGCTTGAAAGTTTAGGTAAAAGATTGGCGGAGTTTGGCTTGGAGAGTAAAAACCGAACGCCACTTGCCAAAGCGACAATTCAAAGAATGCTTATCAACGTTGCCTACATTGGACTTATCAAACATGGCAACAATATTTACGAAGGCAACTATCAACCAATTCTTCCTCGGCAACTGTTTGAAGCGGTGCAGAAGAAACTCAAAGAGCGAGCACGGCCGAGACATAGCAAGAAGCGGCACGATTTCCCATTTGTCGGGTTATTACATTGTGGTGAGTGTGGTGGCATGATTACCGCGCAATTCGCCAAAGGCAACGGTGGGATTTATCGCTACTATCGTTGCACAAAAAAATTCGGCTCGTGCTCGCAACCCTACATCAGCGAAAATCAGTTGGCCGGACAATTACAATCTCTGCTTCAAACAGTTGCCATTCGCGATGATTGGGTAGAGAAAATGTTGGAGCAAGTTGATATTTGGGAAAAAGAAAATTTCCAATCATCACGAACTTTTGTCCAAAATCTGGAGAGCGAGCAAAAAGCAAACCAACAAAAACTAGACAAACTCGTTTCTGCTTATCTTGACGGCGACATTGAAAAAGATATTTATCTCGAAAAGAAAGAAGGCCTAATGAAGCAAAAAATGTCCTTGCTCAAACAAAAAGAGGATTTTGGACAAAAGAGAAAGAATTGGGTCGAACCATTGCGAGAATGGATAAAATCAAGCAGTGAAGGCGAAATTCACACAAAAAGCCAAAACTACCACGAACTAAAGCGAGCTGTGGAAAAAATTGGAACGAACCGCCTCCTCCAGAACCGGAAAGTCCAAATGGATTTTTCTGAACCGTGGGGATTTGCCGCGTCCCGCTTTGCGGGACGCGGAGATGCCGAGGGGCGAAGCCCCGAGGCAACCTCATCGGAAAATTTGACTTGTCTTGAATGGTCGGAGAGCCGGGAATCGAACCCGGACTACGTGCTCCCAAAGCACGCGTACTACCACTATACTACTCTCCGTCTATTTCTAATGGGACACTTCCGATACCTGCCCACCAGTTTACTCACACTTACTAGCCTCTTCAAATTAGCGGATTTTCGAAGTAGAATCAATCCGAACTTGCCCTTGTAGTTCAATGGACAGAACGGCTCCCTTCTAAGGAGTAGATCGAGGTTCGATTCCTCGCAGGGGCACCAACAACAAAACGAGATAGACTTTTTATGGTTTATCCCATTTGTTATTCTGATGTTGTTGAGAGAGGAATCGAACAGAAGGTGGGGTCGGGAGGAGGTAGCGTCCTCCCGTGTAGGAAAACCGCGAAGCGGATGTTAGAAACCGAGGGTTTCTAAGGAGCGAAGCGACGTTCGCTTCCTCGCGGGGGCACATGGAAAAATGCCGGGCACTTAGCTCCCGCCAGCTGGCGGAGGTAGACCTGCCTGCCCCGTTACATTTGGGCAATTAGCTCAGTGGTAGAGCGTCTCGTTTACACCGAGAAGGCCGCTGGTTCGATCCCAGCATTGCCCACTGCCCAAATGTAACGGGGTGAAGGAGTTAGATAATCGAGTTCTCCGCCAGCTGGCGGATCGGCGGCCCGACATGGCATAGATATGCCCCGCGCGCGCTTAGCTCAGTGGCAGAGCACTGCTTTTACACAGCAGGGGTCGTAGGTTCAAATCCTACAGCGCGCACAAACATTTGCTTGACAAATTGCAGGTTTTGGGGGTACTGTGGGTTTAGTAGCCAATCTCCGGAAATGGCCGGGAGGAGGCAACAACCAAATATGCCTGAGGAGGCATGCAGAGAGGAGAACGCCATGAAGCGCACGTTGCTCTTGGTTGTGGTTTTGCTCGCGGTCGTCGTAGCGTTCACCGTGACGGACCGCGCCACGCGTCCCGCCACGCTCATCGCGACGGCGGATGCGGCCGAGAAGCCGGAGCAGACGGCGAGCGGGAAGATGGTCATGTGGGTGGCATCGTTCGTGCCGGGAACGCGTATCTCCTGGCACACGACACCGTTCGTCACCAAGCAGCTCTCTCCAGGAGAAAGCATCGAGAACGCGAGGGCCGACATCGAGAAAGCGATGACGGTCCACGATCTCACCATGCCGAGGGATGAGGTAGCGCAGAAGATCATGAAAGACAATGCGCTCGCCGAGTTCAACGAGTTCTTCGATTCGACTCCCAACGCCTTGAGTGTTCTCGAGGAGCGGGCGAACAGGAAATACGATAGGTTGTTCGGTCCCCCGACTACTGCTTCTGACGGCCAGCGGTTCCTCATTGACGATCCGTTCGCACCGACTCCCCAGCCCCCACACGGCGGTGGACCTGGCGGAGGCTGGAGCTGCGAGTGCTACTGGGGACAGCCATGCCCAAGCGGCTGTTGTTTGACGAAACTCTTTGACAGCTGTGTCATCGCGGCCTGCATGGACTGCGTTCCTCGATAACGATACTTCTCGCAACGAAAGGGGGGATGCACCGTGAAGCGGCACTCCATCTTTATTGGAATGTTGGGCGCAGCATTGCTTGCGATCGGAGTCTTCGCTCTGACTGACTACGCCGCACGCCCTGCTCCGTTCATCAGAACGACCGAGGAAATCAAGAGGATCACCTACGAGGAGGTCGCTCCCTACCTGGATGCCATGATGGTTGCCGAGGGAGGAATGATCTACTACGAATGTAAGGGCGACAACCTCAGGATGGTCCCCAACAGGCGCGATCCACTGGAGACGCTCGCAAGACGCGCATCCAGTAGGTTTTTCCAAGGTACCCGCGCCATTTCTCACCATCTCAAGGCCAGAGGGATTCTTCCTCCCGCCAATGGGAGTTCTCCGTGGGGAGCCTTCTCTCTTCCCGAAATCAAGGAAGAGATACTCCCGTTCTTCGAGGAAGCGAAGCAAGCCGCAGTCGCCGAAGAGCTGACGAAGGAAGGTGACAAGACCCAAGCGGACGCTTCCACCTCAACAACCGGCGGATAGCAGAGCACTTAATCAGCGCGCGGCCACACTGGAGAAGCGGTCACGCCAACAACAGGAGTCATAAGGCAGGACACAACAACACGTCCTGCCTCTTTTTTATTCCACTTCGTTCAGCTTATAGAAATTTTCAAATAATTTGGCTACCAGAATCGGCCCGGTACCTCCCGGGGTTTTGGTATAAGAGATATTCTTCCCGTCCGCGCCTTCGGGGTCAAAATCCCCCGCGATCTTCCCGTCAATTTTCGAAAAACCGAAGTCAATGACCGTCGCTCCCTCCTTCAATTGTTTAGCGCTAAACAATTTTAGGTGCCCGGCACCGCTTATCACGATATCGGCATCATGGAGCCGTACCTCAAGATCATTCACCTTGCTATCCAAAACCGCAAGTTCGCCCACGCGGTTCTGAAGCCAGAATCCGACCGGTTTTCCGATTAGAAAACCCGTGCCCACCATTGCAACCTTGAGGCCGCGGAGATCGCGGCGCTCCATATTTAAAATCTCTTCCACAACCGCAACCGAAGGAGGAACAATCGGGCTCCGGCCTGAGTAAAACGCCCCCAGCGCCGCCTCGCTTAAAAGATCCACATCCTTTTCTTTCGGGATCGCGTTTAGCGCATAGTGCTTGTTCACGCCTTCTGGAAGCGGGAGCTGAACGATAAATCCGCCGCAATTCTTCGGCCGCGCAAGGCGCCCTATTTCCGTGCGCAATTCATCGGTCGAAATATCCGCGGAGAGAGGATAGAGCCGGAAATCTATCCCTAACTCTTTCCCGACTTTTTCTTTCTGCTTTAAAAAATTTACCGATGCGGGGTCATCACCCACAAGCACCGCGCCGAAGAACTTGCCGGCTGAATGCCGCGCCTTGAGCTTTCCGATAATTTCCTCTGCAACTCTTTTCCCGTCGATCACCATAAGAGAATCAATCTATCCCGGGAACCGGAAATGCGTTCGCGAACTCTCTAATTTCCTTTCCCACCAATTGAACCGTCGAGTTTCCGGCAAGTTTTTCGGAGAAGTCCCTGACCGCCTGCGCGCGGAACATTTTGTCTTCCGGAAGCACGGTGTCCCGGAACTCCTTGATAATGCGCGCGATCCATCCGGCGATCTTTTCCATATCTTTTTCTTTCATGCCGCGCGAAGTCAATGCCGGCGTTCCCAAGCGAACTCCGGACGGATAATAGGGTGGCGCGGAGTCGTTGGGAAGCGGGCTTTTGTTCGTGCTTATCCCCGCCGCTCCAAGTGCTTTCTCTATAAAAACGCCACGGCCCGGCCCGAATGGCCGAAGGTCAATCAATAGAAGATGATTGTCCGTGCCTCCCGAGATAAGCCGGATCCCTTTTTCGGCAAGCGCCGCGGCAAGCGCCTGCGCGTTCTTCACGATTTGCGCGGCGTATACCTTAAACTCCAAACGAGCGGCTTCACCAAGCGCGACCGCGATTCCCGCGATCGTATGCTCGTGCGGCCCCCCTTGCATACCCGGAAAAACCGCCTTGTCTATCCGCTCCTTGAATTCTTCTTTACAAAAGATCATCGCGCCCCGGGGGCCACAGAGTGTTTTGTGAGTCGTCGTCATCACAACGTCCGTGAACGGAAAAGGCGATGGATGCACACCGCCAACAATAAGCCCGGAAATGTGCGAGACATCACACATCGAGATGGCGCCGGCTTCTTTCGCTATCTCGTGCATCTTCTTGAAATCGATCACGCGCGGATACGCAGTGTATCCCGAAAGAAGGATCTTCGGCTTGTGTTCCTGCGCAAGCTTCCGGATAGCATCATAATCCAAGCGCTCGGTTTTCGGGTCCAGTTCGTAATGCACGAACGAGAAAAGCTTGCCCGACAAACTGACCGGCGAGCCGTGGGTCAAATGCCCTCCATGATCGAGGCGCAACGACAAAACCTTGTCCCCGAGTTCCAAAAGTCCAAAGTACACCGCGAGATTCGCGGGACTTCCGGAATACGGCTGGACGTTCACGTGATAGTCGAAAGCGCCAAAAACCGCCCGTGCCCGATCCTGGCACAGCCGTTCCAGCTCGTCCACGTTTACGCATCCGCCGTAATACCGCTTCCCCGGATAATTTTCGGCATACTTGTCGTTCAGAATGCTCCCCGCCACTTCCAAGACCGCAGAGGACGCATAACTTTCAGAGGGGATCATCTCAAGCCCCTCTTTCTGGCGAAGTTTCTCCTTCTCAATAATGCCGTACACTTCCGGATCGAGGTTTTTGAGTTCCTGATGCATGGTCTCATCACAATAAACCGACTGCGCGGTTTTCGCAACCGGCAGAAAATAAAACACCCCCGATACAGAGGAGTAACCCCAAGAAATCCCGGCGGAAAATTCCTCCGTGGTTCGCGAAGAGATTAAGAGCGCCGGAGGGACCTAATGAAACTCACGGAAAGCGCGGGGAGGCGCGCAAAAAAATTGCGGGCTAATACCGCTTTTGCGCGAATCGCGCGAAATGCCCGGCAAGCGCCGAGAAAATTCTTGTCGGCAAGAACCCCCACGGAAAAGAGAAGGGCAAGCGTGATCACGTTATCGGCAAGATGCGCAGTTTCCTGTTGCACGGTCAGTCCCCCCAGGCGCCGATCGGCGAGTATTTCCGCAACAAGCGCATACACATTGACCAGCACAAGAAACGCAATGATCATAACTCCCGTGCGTGGCAGATAATAATACTCTCCCCGCGCGTGTTTTTGGTCGTGCTTTAATATCCGCGCCAACATGCGGTGCTTGAGGCGCTCGCAATCAATTTCGGGAACTTCTCGTTCGAGAAATTCCTTCATCAGGAATTTATGCATAAATATTCGCTCGGTTGCTATTGGCTCAAGATTGGCGATGCGGATAATGCGCCAAGGACAGTCCCGGCGCTTCTCGACCGGCCTCCTCTCGTAATTTTTTCCCCAGGAATTCCCGCCCGCGGTGAAGCCGTGTTTTCACGGTATTGACCGGCGCGCTCGTGATAATGCTTATTTCCTTCACGCTGAAATCATTGTAGTAGAACAGCACGGTGGCTTGTTTATAGTATTCCGGCATTTCTTCAAATATTTTTTTGAAAACCTCGCGATTCTCCTGCCGTATGATCTCCGTGTTGATGTCGTCAGTGGAAACGAGTTCACTTATCAAAGAGGGAGAAGACCGCTCCGGCATCTCACGGCTCCGGATAAGGCCGATCTTCCGCGAATTCGATACCGCCACGTTGTGGGCTATCGAGAAAAGCCACGAGGAAAACTTCTCGCGATTTTTGCAGTATTTGAGATTCGTGTACGCTTTATAAAACGTGTCCTGCAGATAATCCTCGCAATCCTCCCTGTTTTTGGAGAAATGCCAAAGGTATCCGAACACCTTGGGGGCATAACGGTCGAACAGCACGCCAAAAAGGCTCGTGTCACCCAAAAGAACCTTATCAACAACGGCCGCGTCCGACGGCACAGGGATACCCCGGGAAGAATTGCGGCTTCTTCGCGCCTGTTCCGCCTGCCATGAGAAACGCAACTCGTTATTCATTATGTCTCAAGTTCCGTCCCTAGGAGCACCGGCCCGTACTCCCAACCCCTATAGTATAGTAGACGAAAATGCGGGGAAAAGGTTTCACCAGGTTCCTACTACACAAGTAAAAAGCAATGAAAATGGACCCCGAGAGAAGAGGGCAAGAAGTCACGCCGGGAACTTTTTAGAGCATAAAACGCGGTAAAATCCCGTCAAACCTAGGAACGCTTTATGTGTGAGAGGGCATATGAGAGCTCGGCCTCCGTCTTCTTTTTTGGGTTCAGGATACCAAGCGGGTCGAATATGGCCTTGATCTCCTTGAAGATCCCGAATATCTTCTCGCCGTACATTTTCTTTAAATACGGCCCGCGGACCAAACCGTCGTTATGTTCCGCCGAAAGCGAGCCATGATACCGGAGCACCAGATCGTACACCTCCTCCGCCGCGCGCGGAATTTTCTCCCGTTCGGATTCCTCGGCGAGATTCATAAGCGGAATGATGTGGAAATTCCCATCCCCAACGTGCCCCGCGATGGTGTACATAAATTCGTGGCGGTCAAGGATCTCGTAGAGCTTCGGCAGGAATTCGGGGAGATATTCCGGAAGCACCACAAGGTCATCGATAAAGGGAGCGGTTTGTTTCCCCAAAACATGGTGCCGAAGAAGATTAAAACTCTCCCGCCGTATCGCCCAATACTTTTTCGATTCCTCCTGCGTTCTCGCAATTCGCGTTTTCACGCCCAATGCGCGGACCTGCCGTTCCAACGCATCAAGCTTCGCGTCCACCTCGCTCTGGCTCTCGCCCTCGAACTCCGCAAGGAGAACAAGTTTCGGAAATCCTCCTGTCGCGACCATCCAGAATTCGGGGAGAAATTGAAGCCCAAGCGAAACCAGATTTTTCGATCCCAAGAGTTCCAAAAAACCCGGGAGAAATCTGAGCGCGAGGCGGAGCGTGTGGTCATCGAACGATTCAAAGCTTGTGGGCTTAAATGGCAGCACGAGATTTATAATATTCGCGAGCGGGGCAAGATCCCGCTCGAACATCACGAGCATCCCCGCATACGGCTTCGTCTTCACGAGCCCCAACGTCGCTTCGGTGATAATCCCCAGCGTCCCCTGGGAACCAACGAACAGGCGCGGTAAGTCAAATGATTTTTTGTCCCACACGTCCCAAGTATTGTATCCGGAAGAATTTTTGGAAACCCTGGGCTTCGAGCGTTTTATTAAATCATAATTTTTATCAAGAAGCCGGAGGGTCTTCCGGTACGCCTGCGCCTCGAACCCTTTCCCTGCAATCTTTTTCTCAAGTTCTTTCTTCGAGAGCTTCCGCACCGTATATTCCTTCCCGTCGGCCAGCACTACCTTGAGAGAATGAATATAGTCATCCGTTTTCCCGTAGATCAGGGATTTCTCGCCTCCGGAATTGTTCGCCACGATCCCCCCTATCGCGCAGAGTTCCTTTGAGGCGGGGTATGACGGGAAAAGGAGCCCCTTCTCGAGGGTTGCTTTTTCAAAATCCCGATAATACGCGCCCGGCTCGGCGGTTCCCCCTCCCTCCGCGCTCACTTCGCCCACGCGGTTCATATATTTTGTAAAATCGAGCACTATCGATTCGCCGATCGAGCCGCCCGTCATGTCGGTACCCGCGGAGCGGGGGGTAAGCGAAATATCTCTCCCCCGCTTTTTTTCTTTCGAGACGAACGAAACGAGCGCGCCTATGTCCTTTGCATCGCGCGGAAAAACAACCGCCTGCGGGCGGATCTCAAACAAGCTCGCATCACGGCTGTACTTCGTGAGCGTCGCCTCGTCGGTTGCAACATCGCCTTTTAAAAATGACTTCAGTTCTTCGGGAAGAGCCATGTCTTATAAAGAATAACATGGCAGAATATTCTCTTGTATTAAAAATTAACGAGCGGGTACCCTAAATAGAGTCCCACAGATAAAGCCGTGGTACCTCATAATTACCCTCCTTCGCTCTTTGAGCTTCGGAAGGGTTATCCGCCTTCTATATCATAATGGCGAAATCCCGCCAAAACAGAAAACTTGAATTCATCCACGGACAAGCCCGCAATCTTCTACGAAGGCGGATAAAAATGCAAAAGGGGATAGCTCCGAAGAACTTCCCCTTGCGTGTATGAGTGCTGCCGACTTTTTAGGTCAGCCATGGAGTAATCTATGTAGTTTTCGAAGATCTACTATTATTGTAGCGCAGTGCGGCAACGAACAGAAACCGATGCTGTGGATAACTCCATTCCACTATTTCCTCCCTTGGGAGCCATGGTTCGCCTACTCCAGCGGCAAATTAACTGAATAGATAAGGCTTAAATCTCCGGCCCCTTGGTCTTGAGCAATAATTCCTTAATCTTATGGTCAAGTTCCTCAAAATCTACAGACTGATTAAGTAATTTTTCCTTGAGTTCCCCAAAGGAAACTGCCATTAGCTCATGTTCTCTAATCGCATCCTCTATCTCATTAATGTCTAGCTCTCGAAATCCTTCTTCCTTGGCAAATTTATTACTTTCGAGCGTGTCTTCGTGCTCTTTCTTCAGTTCTTCTATCAATGCTTGATTCTCCTTTATGGCTGCTTCGATCTCTTGAATAGCACGGTCAACTTCCTTTTTATGCTCTCTTGGTTCAGAATATTCAAATTTATTTTTGTCCTCGGTCATGAGCAAATTTTAGCATTTTCCGTTCTGGATTCTGACATGTGCCATCTGGCATTTTACATAACCCACTGCACACGGCCTACCGTGCCGTCGGTGAGGCGCACTTTTATGCCCCGAGGGTGTTCCCCTCTCGGGGTAAGCACGTCCTTCACAATTCCCTGCGTGTAGTTATCGGTCCCGTAATTCTTCTTCTCGATGATCCACACCGCGACTCCCGGCTTTATCTCGCTTCGCGTCGGAGGTTTGCGATTATCCGGCATAGATGGATTGTTCTTATGCTATTTCAGCCCGATATATAGAGCCAAAGCAAGCCCTACTCGGTGATTTTCCGCCATAATTCTTCGTCAACTTCGAGATATCCATTCTGCATATTTTCCTTTCGCTCCTGTGCGGCTCTCTCTCCGGGAATATATATTTCCTCTACCCCTGGGAGTTTATTACCCTTTTTAATTTCCCTAATAAGCTCTGAGTTCGATTTTTTGAATTGATCAACATTCGTTGTTATGGCCGGATTCATTACGAGAATCATCGCCCCGCGAGTTACCGATTGCGCATCGCTATTTTCTATAGTCTTAAGATTATTGCCAAGATTCTTACCCATATCCCGCCCCAGAAAAGATCCCGTCATAATTTCGATGAATAATGCCAGCGAAAAACCCTTATAATCCCCGGCCGGTAGAGCTGAATACGCATCGTCGGGCCTCACCGCAAATTCTCCCTTGTTGGTGTAATAAGAATCTTTGGGTAGTTCCGTATTATTCTTTTTCGCTTTGCGAACTTCGCCCCAGGCGTGTTTTGAAGTTGCCATGTCAATTATGATGGGCTGCTCATCTGTTGGAACTCCGATGCCTATCGGATTTGTACCGACCACCGGATCGTATCCTCCCGCTGGCGCAACCATTGCTTTCCCGCCGTTATTAATGACAAAAGCAACCATGTCGTGATCTGCCACATATTGCGCGATGGCGCCGGGACGAAGCCATGTTTTCATATTTTTTATTAAACCGACTGCCACACCCTCGTCCGCGGCGATTTTAATTAAGTCGTCCGCAACAACGCGGCCGACATACGATCCCGAAATCTCACCGGCGTCCACGACAATTAACGCGTGCTTTTTTGTAAGAATTTTATATTTCGTTTTATCGAAGCTCCCTACATTTTCCAAGAAAGACGGGAGTGCCATCAAGCCATGGCTTTGCCTGCCCTGCAGCTCCCCCTCTAAAAATTCTTCAACTAATATTTGCGCGGCATCTTCAGGAAAATTGCGCCTTATAAAAGCTTCTTTAATTTTTTCTCTTATTTCCGAAATTGGTATTCTCACAATTCAAGTATACCGCTTTTCGCGGCGTCTCCTAAAATTATCCAGAGGGGGGTCCTCTGGCGGCTTATCCTGCCCGTCCGTCCGTAGTCCGCCAGTTGGCGGACGGAGGCGAGAGAGCAAGATCGAAGGAATAGGATTACTGCGTCCTCCAGAACTTTATGGGGAGGAGGAGAGCCTGCCTTCAAACCACTTAACGAGGATTCGCTCTACTTTATCTCTAAATTTGCCCTCTTTTATACTATGAGGAGCATCCTTCATAAGAACGTGAGTTAATTTAGATTTATCTCTTACTGCGTTCTTGTAATTTAAGACCGTCTGATGAGGAATACTGTCGTCTTTTTCAGACTCAATAAGCAAAACACTTCCCATAAAACCGCGCAATGCCTCTAGGGCATACGTTTCCGTTGGTTTCCTTTCTCGAGTTCTCCACTTCATGATGTTGGGGTCTTTTCCACTTATAATTTTCTTTAGCATATTAAATGTTTCGTTTTGGTAATCTGCAGGAGCACGCAATACAAGATTTCTAACTTTTCTTTTCCCCGACAAGAGAGCGACAAGATAGCCACCAAAACTTGATCCCACTGCGCTTATGTTCTCTGGATCTACGTCTTTAATTTTTGAAAGATAGTCATAGGCCGCAACCACATCACTTAAAAAATCTTTACTAGAAAAATTATTTCTATCTCCTTGGCTCGTCCCGTGACCCCGTAAGTCGAACAATAGACATACATATCCTGAATCAGCTAGGGATTTAGCATATTGGAAGCTGCTTTTTCTTTCGCCTGTCCAGCCATGAACAAAAAGAATCGCGGGGTATCGATCTTTTTTATGGGAAGGATAAAAAATTGCCCCTTCTAATCTGAGGTGGTCGTTAATCAAAAAGAAGTCATGCATAGGATGAGTATACAGCATGGGTGAAGACAGAGAAAAGTCTCAGCTTATTAACCGTATCACTCTTGATACTATTTGGGGTGAGCGACGGGAGTTGAACCCGCAACCGCCAGTGCCACAAACTGGAGCTCTACCAATTGAGCTACGCCCACCATTCACTTAGAAAGAACAAGCCGGCGCACATATCCAAAATCCGTCTTCAGCTCCCCTGCGATTTTCCTGTAAGACCACCCCCTGCTTCGCAGTTCTCGCGCTTTTTTAATACGCGATTTTTTGAGCTTCCTTTCGTCATCAATTTCCTTAATCCTCACCGCCAGATCATCCAACGCCTTCTGAGCCTGCTCTCTCTTTACTATCAGCTTATCAACAATGCGAGATAATAAATAGTGGGTCCCTATGTTATTGCCCGAACTGTAAAGCCACGCGTCTTTCCAATGATCCTTCCGCTTAGCGAGAGAATATACATATCCTCTCCCCACAAACCCACGGATTTCTTCAAGCACCTGGCGATTCGTCTGGCTTATATAGACGTTATAGCTTTTCTTCCTTTTGGTAATACTACCTTCGCCGTCTACAAATCCCGCAATGTAATCCCACGTCATATCATTATTTTACCGTACGAACGTGGTCAGCGCAATATAGCAGATATACACAGAACCACGTTGCCGAGCCTTACCGCCACTAAGCTATGGACACCATCCTAAACATTATCCTACCTTTCAATCAACACTATAATACTCCTCCGGAGCAAAATTTCAACCCCATTAGATGGTGGCTACGCCTATCTAACGGGGTTGACTCGCGTTTATTTCTCAATTAAAATTACAATCACCTTATACACCTATGTCCAACTTTTATAAAAACATCCTCTGGGCGATCGCGACCCTTGTCTTCATCTCGCTCTTCTTCTCGTTTTTAGTCGGCACCGAAGAACCCCCGAAAGAGATGTCCCTGAACCAACTCGCCGACAAGGTGAACGCGGGCACGGTAAAAAGCATCAGCGTTGGCGGCGAAAATCTCAATGTTGAACTTAGTGACGGGACGAAATTCACCACGAAAAAAGAAGTGGAATCGAGCATCTCCGAAACCCTTAAAAACTTCGGCGTGGAGCCGGCGGCTCTCCAAAAAGTGGACGTAGTCATCGAAAATCAGTCCGGCTGGCAGTTTTGGGCCGGGATGCTTATCCCGACGCTTCTGCCTCTTTTGATCATCGGCGTCATTTTTTGGATCATGTTCCGGCAGGCGCGGACAGGCGTAAACCAGGCGTTCAATTTCGGGCGATCGAGCATCAAACTTTCAAGCTTTACCAAGGAGAGGATCACCTTCAGCGACGTCGCGGGGCTCAAGGAAGCGAAGGAGGACGTGATGGAAATCGTGGAGTTTTTGAAGAACCCAAAAAAATTCTCTGATCTCGGCGCGCGCATCCCGCGCGGCGTGCTCCTTATGGGCCAGCCAGGGACCGGGAAAACCCTGCTTGCCCGTGCAGTTGCCGGAGAAGCGAACGTTCCGTTCTTTCATATTTCGGCGTCCGAGTTCGTCGAGATGTTCGTGGGAGTAGGCGCTGCCCGAACCCGGGACGCCTTTGCCACAGCAAAGCGGACCGCACCCGCAATCCTCTTTATTGACGAAATCGACGCCGTGGGGCGCCAGCGTGGCGCGGGATTAGGCGGCGGGAACGACGAACGGGAACAGACTTTGAATCAAATTCTAGTAGAGCTCGACGGCTTCGACCGCGACACGCGCGTAATCGTGCTTGCGGCGACGAACCGTCCGGATATTTTGGATCCCGCCCTCTTGCGCCCCGGGCGCTTCGACCGCCGTGTAGTGCTCGAGCTCCCAGACTTGAACGACCGCGAAGCGATACTCAAGATCCACGCGCGCGGAAAAGCGCTGGACCAGGGAATTGATTTCAGGAAGATCGCAACGCGCACGCCCGGATTCTCCGGCGCCGATCTCGCTAACCTAATGAACGAAGCCGCGCTCTTCGCGGCAAAAAAGGGGAGAAAAAGCATCTCGCAGGATGATTTCTACGAATCGGTGGAGCGGGTGCTCCTTGGGCCAGAGCGGAAAAGCCGCGTTATCTCGGTTCACGAAAAAGAGATCACGGCATACCACGAAGGCGGGCATGCCATTGTGGCTGCATCGCTTAAAAATTCCGATCCGGTCCACAAGGTTTCTATCATCAGCCGCGGCATGGTGGGAGGATATACCCTGAAGCTCCCCCTCGAAGAACAACGGCTCCGCACCAAGTCCCAGTTTTTGAACGACCTCGCCGTTATGATGGGCGGATTTGCCGCCGAGCAGATCACCTTCGGCGACATTTCAACCGGCGCGTCGAACGATCTCCGCGAGGCCTCGGAACTTGCACGCCGGCTTGTTACGAAATACGGAATGAGCGATTTGGGTCCTATGACCTTCGGAAAAACCGAGGAGCTTATCTTTTTGGGACGGGAAATCGCTACTGAGAAGAACTATTCGGAAAAGATCGCCACGGGAATAGACAAAGAAGTGCATGGCTTTATCGAACGAGCGCACATAACCGCGCAGAAGATCATCCATACCAACAAAAAAGCGCTCGACAAGATAGCAAAAACGCTTATTGAAAAGGAAACGCTCGAACAGGAAGAATTTTACGCGCTCCTCAAGCCATTCAAGATAAAACTGATGGTGGCGGCTTAGAATAAAAAAGAGTCCCGCCTTGGCGGGGTTCTTTTTATCGGCACGGAAGGGACCCTATGGCGCTCCCAAAGAGCCCTCGTCTTTTGTTTTGAACCACGTGAAAATGTATAGAAGCAAAAGAATGGCTCCGAGAATGAAAACTTTGAGTAAGGCATCGAACTCTCCATAATTTTCGAAGAGCGCATTTAAAAACACAACGTCGGCAGAGAACAAAAACCCCAAGCTCACGGGGAAAACAAACGAAACAATTATCCCCAACAAGAGATACGCTCCGCCGAATAGGGTAAGCGCAGGCCAGTAATCGAGCGTATTTTGCTTGTCCAAATAATGCGCAGCCGAATACGCAAGCGCCACGCTGAACAAAAATATAATAATTCCGAAAATGAGCTTGAGGAGCGCGTTTGCGAATTTTTAGCAACGGAATAAATAGTATGCACATTCATAATTTCATGCTAGTGATTTTTTACTTGGCAAAATTATTTTTCTTTGCGGTATTATCCAGGACAGCGCGGATTTCCTCACTGACAAAATTATTGTCCAAAATTCTTTTGAGTGCGTTAAGCTGTCTTGGCAGGATAGATTGTCCGCACAATTCTTGCGCTCGATCGGCAACTTTTCCTATGTCGTCGAAAGATATAACCATATTCGCCAAACCGACTTTTTTAAGGACTTCGGCGCACCCCATCGTTTCGCTGACAAGAACGGGAATGCCAAGACATGCCGCTTCCATGGGGACATTGCCAAAAGTCTCGAAGGTAGACGGACAGACAATCAGGCCCTGCGAGAGATAAAATTTTTTCAATCCTTCTGCGGTCATGGAGGGCAGGAGTTCGATTGTTTTCGGCATGGTTTTCAGATTCGCATCAGGATTAGTGACAAAAGAAGCGGTGTGCCGCCATTTCCGTTTTTGCAATTCAAGATGCAATTCAAAAAATTTATTGAAATTTTTTATTCTTGAATAACGGCCTGCCGCCGCGATCCTTCTTTCTATCGAGGCATCAACTGCGCTGGGATCGGTAAAGATGCTTGCCACAGGATTCGGAATAACGTAACTGTTCTTTATTTTGCCTTTTACGACCAATTCTTCTACTGCCTTCTTGCACAACGCAGATGGAAAGATTATGTGCGAGGAATTTTTAACTACGGATTTTTCCATCGACAAAAAAAGTCTCCTTAATTTATCGGGATAGTGTTCCGTTTCTTTCGAGAGTACGCCGGAATACCAAAGAATCATAGGGATATTCTCCTTTTTGGCGGCAATGGATATGAGCCACGGCAAATAATAAGTGCCGCTGAGCAATACCACATCCGGATGGGTTTCGTTCAAAATGTCCCTGAGAATTTTTATCGGTTCTTTGTAGATGTTTTCAACATCTCTGAGCGTCCTACTGCGTTTGAGTGCATCCATCAGCGGTAAATGATGGATATTGAGGATGTGATGATCAAATACTTCCGGATCAAAATGCCTGAAAAGCGCAGGGCCTTTCATGTATATCCGGCTGGTCAATTCTAGACCGATAAACTCATAATCAAGTTTGTATAAATAATTCACCAGATTAAGGTTGGAAGAGGTGATTCCTCCGACATTGTCTCGTGTTAAGTTTATTGCGATTTTCATAGTCATTTTTTATTTCTGTGCTCTAAATTTTTCCCCGCCTGCGCCGAGGCTTCGGCGGGCAGGTCAGCCGGGGAGATTCCGCCAAAGACTTTGTGCGGAAAATAATTCCAGGCATCGGTTACCAGCTCAATCACGTTTTGAAGCTCTGCCGCACCCTGTCCTGTATCAAACATAGCAATTATATCAGTTAAGCTTGCCTGCCCGTCCGAAGCTTTGGTGTAGGCGGGGGACGACCTGCCTACCGGCAGGCAGGCTCGGTTCTCAATAGCTTCCCGAGACGGGAGGAACCCCGTACTTTCCTCCCGACCCCTCCTTCGGTTCGAATCCTCCCTATATCATTAGGATAACAAAATCCCTACCAGTTGATAGGGATTTTGTTACTTGTGGGTGCGGGAGGATTCGAACCTCCAACCGTTCGTGTATAAGACGAATGCTCTGCCGTTGAGCTACGCACCCCTATTCTTATCGCGCTATCAAGCTGTCGAATTTCTCCATCTCCTTCACCGCCTCACTGTTAAAATGATTTATCGCCGTGACTTCATTATTGATCTGCTCGATAATGTTCTGCACCTGGTGATTCCCGGGATATCCCATAAAACGGCCCCGAAGCGCACCGAGGAGCTGTTCGAGCCCGGCGCTGTAGTTGATGAGCCGGCTGATCAGGGCCAGCCGGTCCGTAATGGCGGAGAGCGCCGCCTGCTGGGCGCCCACCGGCCGTATGGAGGGAAGAGCGAGCGTCATGCGCTCGATTTCCTTCGAGAGATCAACGGCTTGCGCCCGGATCTCCTGGCTCTGCGTGAGCATTCGGGAAGTGATATCGAGCGCTTCGGAAAATTTTCTCTCGCCTTCGAGCTTGTTCACCCTCGCAAGATCGTTCGCGGACTCGCTCGAAAGGCGGATGATGTTCTCCGCGATAAGCGCCCCCTGAAGGCGCGCGTCCTCGAAATCCGCAGGCACCGCGCTTGAGCCCCATAAAAGGCTCGAGGCAAAATAGCCGCCAACGACGATTATCAAAAAACCGATGAAGATCTTTGCCTTCCGAGAAAAATGGAACATTTCTTTCTTTAGCACAAGTAATTTCTACTCTATTTTATTGAAATAATCAAGCAAGAATGATACAGTATATGACGTTCTCGCCTCCGCGATCTTAAGCGGGCTTGCCCGCCCCTGCCTACCGGCAGGCAGGAAAGCTCTCGCTACGGCGAGCAAAGGCGGGCGTAGTATAGTGGTAGTACGGGACCCTTCCAAGGTCCAGGCGTGGGTCCGATTCCCATCGCCCGCTCAGCAACAAACCAAAACGTAGCCGGGTATATCTATAAAACACGCCACAGCGTCAAGTCTGGCTTCTACTTTTCGTGAAACCGGAAAAAATCCTTCTTCCCAATCTTCATAACAAAATCCTTCAATTCAATAGTTTCCAACGGATCCCTATGCGCAACGCCGTCAAAATACACGCCTCCTTGAAATATCAATCGGCGCGCTTCGCTTTTGCTTTTTGTTTTTCCGGTAAGGAGCACAATGTCTGTGAGGGACAGCCGAGTTTTTGAGATTTTGATTTCCGGCATTTTTCCCGGAACCTCCTTTTTTGAAAAAACCTTTTTAAATTTCTCCTCCGCGTCTTTTGCTTTTTTCTCTCCGTGATACAACTTCACGATTTCAAACGCAAGGCGCGCCTTTAAGTCCCGCGGTGAGAGTTTTTTTGTAAGCTCCACGATTTCGTGTTCATCCACATCCGTGCACAACGCAAAATATCGCCCCATCAAAACGTCCGGCAACGACATAATCTTCCCGAACATATCATCCGCGGCATCATCGAGTGCGATATAATTGCCCAAGCTCTTGCTCATCTTCTTTACGCCGTCCAGGCCCTCAAGAAGCGGAGTGGTTAAAATATCCTGCTCCTTCATCCCAAAATGGCGCTGAACCCTGCGCCCCATCAAGAGATTGAACGTCTGGTCGGTCCCGCCAACTTCCACGTCGGCCCTAACCATCACCGAATCATATCCCTGAAATAACGGATAAAAGGTTTCAAGAAGCGTAATATCATGCCCATCATCAAGCCGTTTTTTGAACTCCGCACGGCGCAAAACCTGCTGGATACTCCCCGCGCTCGCAAGCTCGAGAATTTTTTGAACGCCCGCCTCCAAAAACCACTTGCCATTATAAACAATTTCCGCTTTTTTGACGTCAATAACCTTCCCCGCCTGCGCGAGGTAATGGCTCATATTCTTTTTTATTTCCGCGTCGGTCAGCGGCTTTCGCGCATCGGTCCTGCCGGATGGGTCGCCGATCTTCCCTGTAAAATCACCAATGATCAAAACTATTTTGTGCCCCAAGTCCTGAAACTCTTTGAGTTTCCGGAGGATTACCGCGTGCCCCAAATGAAGATCGGGTGAGGTGGGATCAATTCCCAATTTCACGCGGAGTTTTTTCCCGGAAGAGAGCACTTTCTCGAGATGTTCTTTTTCGATCACCTGTTCGACGTTATGCGATAAGAGTTGCTTAATTTTATCGCCGCTGGATTGCATAAAATCATTCTACCACACCCGGCAGTAGAAACTCGACCAAGAAATTGACTCATAGAGCAGTCGAGTTTTCACTGCCGGGCATACCCGGTAGTGAGTCGAGCACCGCAAGGCCCAACTGCTTTCCTTAGGACAACATGGATATCTATATAAATTGTAGACTTGAGGAAATGTGCTACTCATCGAGAGGCCTCATAGGAAACGGAGTGCTCGATCTACTACCGGGAATAAAAACACCGCCGGGAAAGCGGCGGCTTCGTTACTCCGCAACTCCCGAACTGGCTTACTCTACTTCAATATACTTCCGGCTCTCCTCATTAAAAACAAACCCTACTTGCTCCAAATCCGCGTCAAGATTCTTGGCTCGTTCTTTTTTAAACTCCTCGGAGGCGCTACTGGCGACTTTCCCTTCGCGCACATCAGTAATAAGCCCCAGATAATTGCGTATTAGGTTTTCGGTTTCCTTCTCAACCTTCCCTGCGGTGTCTGCATCATTGCCACGCGTTCCCAGGCGCGCACGCGCTAACCCGCGAAGACCACCAACGACCGAATATCCTCTCGCTAAGCGCCATGCAAAGTCAGCTTCTTTCACGTATTTCCCAAGCTCATTTTCTCCAAAAAGGGAATACATTTTTGGAAAATCCCTATTAGGATCGTTGATAATGCCCTGCTCTAGAACCTCGGAAAAAAATCCCGCAACGTGAGCCACCCTGCTGGGTTTATCGGTTTCTTTCCCGTCAAGTATCTTTTCTATCTCCGGCTTGGCAACGATCCGGCTTACATCCACAGCACCCAGAAGAACTTGTTCCCTCTCTTTTTCCACCATGGAACCCCAATCGGCATTCCTGTGTTTTACGCTCCAGGCGATCCTTTGGACGGATATTCCCTGGATCGCTTTATCAAGCAAAATTTCTCTTGCTCTATTTTTTTCGGCTCCCGATTGTGCTCTGAAAGCTTCCAGTGCCTTTTCCCCCTCTTCCGTGGCAACCCAGTCAAGAAACTCCTTCGTACTGTCCGCACCGCCTGGAGCCTTTTCTAAATACTCTTTATTTCTAGCTGCATCGCGAAACGGCTTTTCCGCATGCGCGCCCTCCCATGCTTCATCCGTGTTGTGTATAAGAGAATCCTGTCCTGGGTCAATTTTCTCTTTTGACCCTGTTTCAAAAGCATCTCTCTCAAAATGGTCCCTAGCGTCTTTATCTAAATTGCCCTCAAATCCCCTTCCTTCTTTCATGAGATAAATATATCACAAAACGAAGAAGCGGCGCAAATCTGCGGCCCCCCCCTAAATCCCCGACACAAGTCGTTTTCCCAACCGCGAAAGCGCTCATTCATGAGAACCATAAGCGGGAATCCTCTTCCCTACGGCGAAGGCGATTCTTTTGGCAATGGCTCTCGGAGACATCCCATATCTGCGACTTTTCCAAAAGCGGAAGTTCCTCTTTATAATGACCAGAAGCAACGGCGAGTAAAAACTTTATGAGCGGTCTGCGGATTTTTTGACCACACCGCGCACGGTCGGAAAACCGAGTACATAAATCATTATGTGCTCGGGCAAACGGGAACCGTACGCGGTATTCAAAAAATCAAAGATGGCGAGTATGAAGTTCTCTCGCCGGAGCGGGTCACTATAAAGAGGAACTGGAGCTACTTGTGGTTCTTTATAATCTCATCCACCAACCCGTATTCCTTCGCCTCAAGCGGAGTCATATAAAAATCCCTATCGGTATCTTTTTCGATTTTCGCAATGGATTGCCCGGTATGCTTCGCGAGAAGCTGGTTGATCTTTTCTTTGATCTTCAAAATATGCCGCGCGGTAATTTCAATTTCGATCGCCTGCCCCTCAACGCCACCCATCACCTGGTGTATTAATATCTCCGAATTCGGAAGTGCAAACCGCTTTCCTTTTTTCCCCGCGGAGAGAAGCACCGCGCCCATCGAAGCGGCAATGCCGACGCAAATCGTCGAAACATCCGGCTTCACGTATTGCATGGTGTCGTAGATCGCGAGCCCTGCGGTTACCGAGCCGCCCGGAGAATTAATATAGAACCTAATGTCTTTCTTTGAGTCCTCATGCTCCAAGAAAAGGAGCTGGGCAATTACGGTATTCGCCACCGCGTCGTTGATCGCCCCGCCCAAAAAAATAATGCGCTCCTTAAGAAGCCGCGAGTAGATATCGTACGCACGTTCTCCATATTGGCTTTTTTCAATGACAGTAGGTATTAGATTCATGTTTATTTGGGATGTTTGATAATGTTGAGTATTACATAAACATCCTCCCTGATCTGAAAATAAAAGCGGTAGAAGTCATTGACCCTCGCCTGCCAGATACTTCTTGTTTCATCGTATTTTTTGGCATGAAGCGATGGGTGGCGGACATTTTTCAAAAGAAATACGAGCTGCTTTTCAAATTTTCTTTTTGTGACTTCCGGCAACTTTTTGAATCGGCGCAGAAAAGGGTTAGTAAATACAACTCTCATAACTGCCTGAGGAATCTGATTGCGGTTTTTGCGCTGGAAAACGGACCGGCGATCTTTTTCTGCTCTAACGCGCGCAGGCCATCGGCAATGGCGCGCTCCTCGCGAGACAAGGAAACAGGCCTTCTCGGTCTAAGCGCCTTGAGAGGAATCTTAAGCACAAGGTAATCTTTTGTTTTTAAAATGGTAAGTTGGCTCATGATGAAATTATGATAGAAAAAGATGCGGGTGGTGTCAATTTTTTTCTATGCGCGCTCGCCTTATTGCCTGCCCTGAGCGACTCGTGGTGAGCGAAGCCAAACCAAGTCGAAGGGAGATTTTTCGATGACGGTTGGGGTGAGATTCATGGTATTAAATTCCTAAAGTCCCCCAATGCCGCCACCACTCATATCACATCCTTCGCCTTCATGAATCGCGTCTTCAAATATCTCGGCAGTTGGCGGAAGACCCGTGCCACCAGCTTTCCCGCCTCTTGATTTTTCTCAAATCAACCTCTTAATTCTTTCCTCCTCTTTTCTCCCCTCTTCAATAGAATCTAAGATCCGCCCTATCTCACCATTAATTATGTTAATTGCTGAATTTCTATTTATAAAACCCTTGTGAAATCCTTCCAATGCGTCCTTAATAATGCTGGCCATACGATCAGGGGCGCCCTCAACAACTCTCCCTATTCTCTCCTTCTCGGCCCTTATCCCCACCTCCTGTGGCGTTTCCCCTTCGCGCGGCTCATTCGATCTTAAAATCTTTTCCCCCTCTTGTGCCAACTTCTCCTTCGCCGCTTGCTCTTCGGGTGATTCATCATATAGCTTTGGACCTCCTTCAAAAGGATTTGCCATAAAGATATAATATTACAAAAATGGCACCAATAGCAATGCGACGATGTTGATTATCTTAATCACTGGGTTAATGGCTGGACCCGCGGTGTCTTTGTAGGGATCACCAACCGTGTCTCCCGTCACCGCCGCTTTGTGTGCCTCGCTTCCCTTGCCACCGAAATTTCCTTCCTCTATATATTTCTTCGCGTTGTCCCATGCGGCACCGCCGGTCGTCATTGAGATCGCAACGAATATTCCCGTGATAATAGAACCGACAAGAAGACCGCCCAGCGCCTCCGCACCAAGCGTAAAGGCAACAATAATAGGAACCACCACTGGCAGAAGCGCGGGCACTATCATTTCCTTTATCGCCGCCTTGGTTACCAGATCAACGCACTTCGCATAATCCGGCTTCGCGGTCCCCGCCATAATACCCGGAATTTCTTTGAATTGCCGGCGCACTTCCTTTACCACGCTCCCCGCCGCTTTCCCGACCGCCTTCATCGATATTGAACCGAAAAGATACGGTATAAGACCGCCGATCATGAGCCCTATCATTATTTTTGGATTGCTAAGGTCAAATTGAACATCCTCAAGGCCGATGCGCCCCTTCAAGTCCTGCACATAGGAAGAGAAAAGCACAACCGCTGCAAGACCAGCCGAACCGATTGCGTATCCCTTGGTCACCGCTTTTGTGGTATTCCCCACGGCGTCAAGCGGATCCGTTATATCACGTACGGATTTCGGAAGTCCCGCCATCTCCGCAATACCGCCGGCGTTATCCGTAATGGGCCCGTAGGCATCGATCGCGACAATAATCCCCGTCATTGAAAGCATACTCATTGCCGCAAGGGCGATCCCATAGAGATTCCCCGCCCAATACGCGGCAAGCATCCCCGCGGCGATCACCAAAACCGGAAGCGCAGTGGACTCCATTCCAACCGAAAGGCCGGTGATGATATTCGTTCCATGTCCGGTCTCCGATGCCCCCGCGATGGATTTTACCGGACGGAATTTCTTTGAAGTGTAGTATTCAGTGATCAGAACAATAAGACCAGTAACCAAAATGCCTATCAATAACGATGGGAATATATTTACGAAACCCAAACAATCCGGAGGTTGGGGCTGAACGGCATTACCGAATTCGCCCCGATTAAGGCCGCCACGACAGATTGTTGCAGGTAAAAAATAAAACCCGATAAGCGCAAAAACGCTCGTCGCAACCAATCCTTTATATAGAGCGCCCATAATGGACTGGCTCCTCCCTAATCGGACAAAAAACATCCCAAGAATCGAGGCAATGACTGCAACTCCACCTATCATAAGAGGCAAGAGCACCGCGGCTTCCGAACCCGGAAAGGTGAGCGAGCCCAAGATCATCGCCGCTATCGCGGTTACGGCATACGTTTCGAAAAGATCCGCCGCCATTCCGGCACAGTCGCCCACATTATCGCCCACGTTGTCCGCAATGACTGCTGGATTCCGCGGATCATCTTCGGGTATGCCCGCCTCAACTTTTCCCACGAGATCCGCGCCCACATCCGCGCCTTTCGTAAAAATTCCTCCGCCCAATCGCGCAAAAACAGAGATCAAGCTTCCGCCGAATCCAAGGCCGACAAGCGCCACAACGTCGTGCGTTACGGCATAAAACCCGGCGACCGAGAGAAGCGCGAGCCCCACAACAAGAAGTCCCGTTACGGACCCACCTTGAAATGCCACCGCGAGCGCCTGCTTCAATCCCGACTTCGCGGCTTCTGCCGTCTTCACGTTCGCGCGCACGGAGACATTCATTCCGATATATCCCGCAAGCCCAGAAGCAACCGCGCCGATTATGAACGCAACCATTGTTTTCCAATTCACGAATGCGTACAAAAGGATCGCGACCACTATCGCAACAACGCCGATCGTCCTATATTGGCGGTTCAGATATGCCCGCGCGCCAACCTGGATCGCTTTCGCGATCTCCCGCATTTTGCTGTCTCCGTCTTGATAACGCGATATCCGATATGCCAACACGCCGGAAAAAAGAACCGCCACAACTCCTGCAATAATGGGAAATGTAATTGTCATGCTCTAGTATCCCTTCGTAATATATACTATATCCTAAGTTCTATATTCTAAATTCTAACTTATGCCGCCCTTGTCTTCGTCGTCTTCTTTCGCAACAACCTGGTCCTCTCCCTCTCCCTCGCTCTTGGCTATGCCACCCTCCTGAACTTCTTCGGGGCGCGTCTCGGAGCGCACGTCTATTTTCCACCCGGTGAGCTTCGCCGCAAGCCGCACGTTCTGCCCTCCTTTCCCGATTGCCAAGCTCAGCTGGTCTTCGGGGACATACACGCGGGCCTCGCGCCGCGGGAGCACCTCGACGGATCGCACCTTCGCCGGCGAAAGCGAATTCGAAATAAATTCGCCGGGGTCTTCCGCCCATTCAATAATGTCTATCTTCTCTTGCCCTAACTCGTTGTTCACCGCCATCACGCGCGTGCCACGCTGGCCGACACACGCCCCTACTGGATCAACTCCTGCCGCGTTCGAGGCAACGGCTATCTTTGTTCTGCTTCCCGGTTCGCGGGCGATCACCTTCACCTCACATGCGCCATCCGCAAGCTCCGGGACCTCCATCTCAAATAACTTGCTCACGAAATTCGGGTGCGACCGCGAAAGAATAATACCGGGCAGGCGCGTGTCTTCCTGCACCGCAAGCACCAAAAACCGCAGACGCTCTCCCGGACGGTAATGTTCCCCCGGCACCGATTCGTTCGAGAACATTACTCCAACAGTCCGCCCCAAATCGATATAAATGTGCCCTCGTTCGAACCGCTGAACAACGCCACTCACGATCTGCCCTTCTTTGTCGTGCCACTCGGTAAGGATGGAGGTGCGCTCCGACTCTCGAAGTTTTTGGATGATCACCTGCTTCGCTGCCTGCGCGGCAATCCTTCCGAAACTTTCTTTTGTCTCGAGCGGAAAAAGCAATTCTTCGCCCAATACCGAATCTTTTTTTATCTTCCGCGCATCCTCAAGGGTAATGTGGCGTTCCGGATTGTATCGCGGGAGCAGCGACTCCTCAGGCAGTCTCTGTGTTGAAGCCTCGGCGGCCTCTTCTTCTTCAGATACGAAACGCACCGCCATTTCATCCACAACGGTTTTTACCTGCCAAAATTTAAGAGCTCCGGTTTTCGATTCAAGCTTTGCCTTAATTATCTCTCCGCGCTGGCCGTATTCTTTTTTGTAAGCGGCGGCGATGGACGACTCTATCGCCTCCAGTACTTTTCCCGGTTCAAGCCCCTTCTCTTCCGCCACCTGATTTATGGCACGGGACAAATCTTTAAGATTCATTAGCATAATTAATTTTATATATAAAGGTTTCCTCTTTTGAAAAAGCCCGCTTCGTGGCGGACTCTTTAGAAGATAATCTTCTCTCAAAAAATTCGTCCTGTCAATCCCTCACCTATGCGAGAGAGGCATTCATCCAAAGCCGAGATATTATTCAATAAAACCTGATTTTCGGCAAATATCCAGCCCTACAGCCTCACGTGGAATATAGCCGCTTTGCACTCTCGTATGGGTGAGGGATCAAGCCCCAATAGAAGTAAGCCCCCAATGGGGGCTAAGAGGTGCGAGTATTCATATGTTCTCATAGTGCCTTATTACACAATCTTTCTCTATTTTGGTCAAGTCCTCATAGTTCCAATCTTCTCTGGGTATTTCCACGCAAATAAGATCCATACGCCACCCCTTTTTCTCGTTTACATGATCTTCATTGCTCGCAACATATCCTTCGCAAATCCGCTTGAATTTTCGGAGCTTCGCGGAGCTTAAATTGTCTTCCGGCTTCAATCCTTCCGGGCCATAATTTTTTAGGGTTTTTACCTCAACAAAAACAAGTGTCCCGTCCGGTGCCCTGGCTACAATATCGATCTCCCCAAATTTTCTCCGGAAGTTTCTGTCTAAAATCCCATACCCCTTCCTTTTAAGAAATATGGCCGCCAGGTCTTCCCCTGCTTTTCCAAGCACTGACTTTTCCATTTGCTATAATAATATCATAGTGTATATACGCTTACACTATATAAACGTTTATCGATAAACACATGCTTCCAAACTATGACTATATAAGGGGGTTAGTTGCCGGAGAAGGCTGCTTCACTTTCTGCTCCATTAAAAACACCGGAACAAAAAAACAACTCCCAACATTCCTTATAAATATGAGCAGAAGAGATAAAGTTCTTTTGGAAAAAACCAGAGATGTGCTTGGGCTAAAAAACAAGATCTATGAATATCCACCGCGCACCGCGAAGGACGGATATAAAAGAGACGGGATGGTTCTCCTTATTGTTCGAGATATTGGGCAAATCAAAAACATTATAGTTCCGCTTTTCTATAAAAAACTAATTGGCTACAAATCAATACAATTTAATGAATGGATGGAAAGAATTGGATCTAACCCACTTGTCCCAAATTCATATAAGTTTATCTACAAACTTTATAGTTCCGGGTTTTACAATAAGATTACAAAGTTTAATTAATAGGGACTTGTTTGTTTCAAATTGTTTAGCGCTAAACATTTTAAAAGTGCCTTTTGTGTTTTCCTGCGCCTTCTGGGTGTTTTTCGATACAAATGTTTAGCGCTAAACAATTTGAAAGTGAATTCGCGACAAACATGCATAAAACCTACATTTTGCAAAAACAACGTTTAGCGCTAAACAATTTGAAAGTAAAAAAACAAGGAAATGTAGGTTTCATCGCATTACCCGATAATGCGATGAAACCTACATCAATCCGGCAAAGCGGCAAATAAACAATCCGGCAACGAATGCGGCAATTGCCGGATTGTTTTTCGGCGTTATTTTGATTGATTTCTTTGCCGGATTGACAAGATAATCTATTCATGATAGAATTAAAAACAGCAAGTAGTTTTCAATCAACCCTTATTTGGAGGTGCGAGAATGGGCTTTCTCACGAAAGAAATCGCCGAGCAGGCAATCTCGATCGTCGCTCCGGCGATCGAGGCGATGTTCAACACCGGCCTCGTGAAGCGGAAGGCGTTGGCAGTCGCGGTGCTCCAGGTGGGGTCGTTTGACGTCCTCGCCAGTGGGTCCTTCGGAGGCGCCCCTATGGACTGGGGGCGCGAGTTCAATGCCTTCGCGGAGAAGAAGGCTGCCCTCGCCCAGCGCACGAAGATGGACACGCTTGAGGTCGCCCACCGCTTTCCCCACCTCTTCGAGTTGGGCGACTGCAAGTATCCGGGAGGCGTCTACCGCGATGGAATCGCGGTCGGCGCGTCTGGCATCGATTGGTGGCTCGACCAGATGGTCGCCGAGATGGTCGCCGCGGCATGCAAGGCACTTTGCATAGGAAAGGCACGGGAGCTCCTTGCGGATTCCGCTCCGTACGTCTAACCAACGGAACGGAGAGCACACAGACAACACCCCGAGCGGTCGAACCGCTCGGGGCTTTTTCTTTTTGACAAGAGGCGTATATCGGTTACTATCTTCGTATGCTTACAAAAGAAAAACTGGAACACTATAAAAAGCGGCTTGAGGAAGATAAAAAACGTCTCCTTGAAGAGATAAAAACCGACAAGGATATGGTGGATTTCGGCGACGATGTTTCCGACCCGGAAGACGAAGAGGCGGACGAGACCGAAGAGCAGGGGAATCAGATGGGCGTAGAACAAGTGCTCAAGGAACGCATCACAAACATTGATCTCGCACTTCAAAAAATCGGCGCTGGAAAGTATGGAATATGCGCAAATTGCGGCTCTCCGATATCCGAAAAGATATTGGGCGCTGCCCCTGAATCCGCCCTCTGCGAGAACTGCAAAAAGAAAGCGTAACAGACACAAACTAAAAACCACCGTTTCCGGTGGTTTTTAGTTTTCTATTGGTCTCCGATGATCCGAGGAGTAAACCCTCCTGCGGAAAGATCGGGGGCGTTGCTGTTCTCGCTATTGCTCTCGTAAACAGGAATCGGCTCGTTTTGAGCTTCTTCCTGTTCTTCACGATCTCTTGCAAAAAAGAGAAAGAGAAGAAATCCGATAAGGGCGATGATCCCAAGAACATATCCGATCCAACTACCCAGGTAATAAGACAGTCCCGCAAGCAATCGAGTGCCTAAGGTTTCACCCCCAGCTTGGGTAGAACCTCCGACGCCTAACGTAGAAGTGGAGATGTTATCTTCATCCTCATGGATGGTGCCTCCAATCTCCGGTTCGCTCTCGCGAATAACCGGAGGGGGCGTTTCTTCAATAATGGGTTGTAAAGGTGCTGAATTAATTACGGGAACATCCACTACTTGCAATTGGTAACTGATCTGTGTTGTCGCTTTTCCGTCTGTTGCCTCAAGGGTGATGAGGTACGGCTCCGTGCGCGCTTGGCTACGCTCGGGAATCCAGTATATGAGACCGGTTATCGAAACAACCGTCATTCCTTTCGGCGCATCGATCAAAAAGAAGCGCACAGGATCTCCGTCCGGATCAATCGCTTCCGCATCGTACAGATAAAGCCTCGTTGTTGTCGCGTACAAGAGAGGGGAGAAATTCACGAACTGCGGCGGCCGGTTGCCCGTGGAAGAGCCTCCTCCACTTGAGCTTCCTCCGCCAGAATTCGAATTTCCTCCAACAACTCCAGAGTTTCCTCCTCCACCACCGCCGCCTCCACCACCACCTCCATTACCGCCAGAGCCGCCACCGTCTCCGGTGGTGCTCGTTGAAAACGGCGACACAAGGACAGTGAAGGACGTACTGGTGGCATTCCTTCTGTCGGAAACACGGACCGAAACGCCATACGGAGTTGAGGTCGCTTGTCCCGATTCGGGAGTCCACTCAATAATCCCCGTCGAACTTCCAATGGTCATCCCCGAGGGGAAATCAAAGAGTTCGAACGATAATGGGTCATTCTCCGGATCTGCCGCTTCCACGTCGTACCGATAAAGGATCGTCGCGGTTGCGGTTCGGGGCGGATCGAAACTCACGAAGCCTGGCGATAAATTCACCGGATTCGTGCTTGTTGCCGAAAACACTTCGAGGAATACCTCGTGCGTGGTTGTTGCAGGGCCATCAGAAGCCGTAAACCGCGCGGTACTCGTGCCGACAACAGTCGGTGTCCAGGAAAATTTTCCGGTGCTCGTCTCGTACGTCGCGCCCGCAGGCAGGAACGAGTCGATCGTAAGCGGATCGTTGTCCGGATCCGTTGCTACGACAGAGAATTCCATCGTCGAAGATGCTTTCGTCGACGCGTATGTCGGACCCGAAAATACAGGCGGGTGATTTATCGGGTTTGTACTAGACGGGAACACCTCGAGAAACAATTCGTGAGTCGTCGTCGCCAATCCGTCCGAAGCCGTAAACTGCGCAGTGCTTGTGCCGACAACAGTCGGTGTCCAGGAAAATTTTCCGGTGCTCGTCTCGTATGCCGCGTCTTCTGGCAAAAACGAATTCACCGCAAGCGTGTCGTTGTCGGGATCGCTTGCCACGATCGAGAGCTCTATCGTCGAGAATGCCGTGGTTGATGCATAAGCAGGTCCGGTAAAGAACGGCGCGCGGTTTTCCGGTATTTCACCACTTCCGCATGGAGAAAATGAAACTCCATCGCCCTCTACCGTAAACCGGAAACCCGACTGTGTCGTGTGCCTCTCGGCAAAATACAGGTCGATCGTAGAGGTTCCTTCCGAAAGAGAAAGCTGCGCTTTCGCCTCTTCAAACGAATGGATTCCCCCCAGATCCATAACCTTTTGCCCGTTTATATAGAGCCATGAATCGTCGTCGGACCCGAGTTCCACGGGATATTCGCCGGCAGTCGGAACATATATCGTGCCACTCCAGTGAACCGCGAAATAGAAAGGATCGCCGGGGAGATTATCGTCAACCGGAAAATAGTCGCTTATGGTATTAAGCGAACTCGCTTCGTTGTTTCGTGTGAAGCTTAAATAACGATCCGAGAACCAGTCGCGCGCAAACGGCGTTGTGCCGGTTACGACACCAGTAATATCAGTCTCAACATCCGGATGGTCTTTCGGTAAATTGTAGTATGAGCCGAAAAGGCCATTCACACTACACTCGGGCTCGCGGAGCATGACAGAAATCGAAACCGTGAGCGTATCCTCAAGTTCCGGAAATTTCTTGTCCTCAACATGGAAACGCACTTCATGCGTTCCCACCTGCGATGCCACCGGCTTCCAAAAGAACGTATGGCTGTCGTCGTCGAACCGAGCACCGGACGGAAGAGAGAGCGCGGAATAGATAAGACTGCGCCTATTATCCTCTTGTCCGGTCGCATGGATACCCAACGCCAGTGATTCTCCTGCGGCGAGGGTGTACGGTCCGCGCGGATCGAATTTCGGAGGAATACGATTCTCTCCGTCATCCGGCCCGCCCCTCGTCCCGTCCGCACATATCGCGACATCGGTTCCGCATCCGTTATTCTCCTGACCCAGTTTCTCCTGGCCCAGCGCCCGTACGGGAAGCGCAACACACAATAGAAAAAGAAATAGCAAGGCTATTCTTTTCATGTTGATTTTAGTTAGTTGCGACCTTTGTGCCTAAAATACACCACAATTGCTACAAAACGCTGGAATAACATCTCGCTGTTTTAACTTTTCAAAGAACTCACCTATTGTAGGCGTCCTCTGACCGCCTGTCCACTTATTTAGCCGTTTATCGGGGCACATTGTTTCAAGGAGCCATTGGAAAAATCCTCCTTTTGGCGATAGTATGGATGGCAATGGCCAATAACCTGGCAAAGCTCTATTCCGCAGAGATCGAGGGGGTACTTGCGCGGCTCATCGAGATTGAGGTGGACCTGAATGTCGGCCTCCATGCCTTCAATATAGTAGGCCTTGCCGACAAGGCGCTGAATGAAGCGCGGGAGCGGGTGAATTCTGCCCTCAAGAATTCCGGCGTAAAGCCCCCAAACCGCGAAAATCGCAAGATCACCGTGAACCTCGCCCCTGCGGATGTGAAAAAGGCAGGGTCTCAGTATGACCTCGCCCTTGCACTGGGATATCTCCTCGCGACAAAACAGATAAAAGAATTCGAGGTGGGGGATAAGATATTCATCGGAGAACTTGCGCTCGACGGGCGGTTGCGCCCCGTGAACGGAGCGTTGAACATCGCGCAGATGGCGGAGCGCGCGGGATTCAAATATATATTTCTTCCCAAAGAAAACGCGAACGAGGCGGCGGCGATAATCGGGGCGGCGGCGATCCCCGTCGCGACGCTCACGGAGGCGATAGATATTCTCGAAGAACGGTGCCCGATCGTTCCCGCGGTATATTCCGAAACCAGAGAAACTAAGATCGACGCGCCAGATTTTTCGGAGATCAAGGGGCAAGAGCACGCAAAGCGCGCGCTTATCATCGCGGCGGCCGGCGGACACAATGTTCTGATGATCGGGCCGCCCGGCGTAGGGAAAAGCCTGTTAGCGCGTGCATTGACCGGAATCCTTCCCGGCCTTTCGCGCGAAGAAGCGATCGAAATCACGAAGGTCTGGAGTGCCGCAGGGCGCCCGACAGGCGGCCTGGTCCGCCACCGCCCGTTCCGGGCGCCTCACCAAACCGCCTCGCTCGTTGCGGTGGTCGGCGGAGGAAGCGATCCGCGCCCCGGAGAGATCAGCCTTGCACACCGAGGAATTTTATTTCTCGATGAAGTTCCCGAATTTCAAAAAAATATTCTCGAGGCGCTCCGCCAGCCGCTCGAAGACGGGGTTGTTCATGTCGCGCGAGCGAAAAATTCTCTCGCCTTCCCGGCAAAATTCAACCTCGTTGCCGCCATGAACCCTTGTCCCTGCGGATTCTACGGAGACAGTGAGAAAGAATGCCGATGCTCCGCGTATGAAGTTATCCGCTATCAGAAAAAAATTTCCGGGCCGCTCTTGGACCGTATCGATCTTCAGATCAAGGTTCCGCGGATACCGCTCGAAGAGCTCCGGGTCCGCACGAGCGAGGCGGAAAAGGATGCAAGCATGGGCATAAAAGCGAGCATTGAAGGCGCCCGCGCCGTCCAGGCGAAACGGTTCAAAAAGCTCCCAATCCACACGAACGGGGAAATGAGTTCGCGGCAGACGGAGGAACTCTCCGCGCTCGAGCCAAGTGCGGAAAGTTTCCTTGAAACGCTCGGAGAAAGCCGCCTTTCGCCGCGCGGCTACTATCGGCTCCTTAAAGTCGCGCGCACCATCGCCGATCTTGACTCAGTAGACACAGAAGCCCCGACGCCCCATGAGGGTCGGGGTCCCGACTCCGACGCTAAAGGTGCGGAGCGAGACCAAGGCGTCGGGAAAAAAGTTTCCGCCGAACATCTAGCGGAAGCATTCAGCTACCGACTCAAAGAAGAGGTATAGCGCTCTCTTGGTCCCCATTGAAGACTTATTACAAATACTTGCCATGGCAAGTATTTGTAATAAGTCTTTTTAAGTTTAAGATTGCCGCTCGTCGCAAATAAAGCCGCACTTTCTTTGTAGACTCGCTACCAAATGTAATAAATTTCTAATGCGAGGTCTCGATCGCGCCCTCGCCATCTTGCGAGCGCAACAAACGTCTCTTGTTCCGTTCCGCTTGAGCTTTTCTTAATTCTCGGACATCGTCTTCGGAGGTCTCAAAAACTTTTTCTCCTTTTTCGTCAAAAAAACGCACGACTCCGTCTTCTCCTTTTTTCTCCACATAGAGCATGCCATCAACGGAGTCCAAAATGTCTAGCTCGCTCTTGAGCGCAAACAGATCGTCTTCCTCTATCTCTCCTCCGCTCCAAGAATATGGACTCTTTTTTTTGGGTGCGTCTGTAGGAAATTTTTCTTCTTTCATTGTTTGTTATTTCACAAACCCGGTAGTAGAAACTCGACCAAAAGGTTGGGCTCGCGCAGTCGAGTTTTCACTACCGGGCGAACCCGGTAGCGAGCCGAGCACTGCAAAGCATAGCTGCTTCCCTTAAAAATAACATTGGTATCCACATAATTGAAAACTGGGTGGAATGCGCTGCTCATCGAAAGGCCTTGAGGAAAGCGGAGTGCTCGATCTGCTACCGGGCGAACGGATTCTGCGCGCCCTGTACTTCAAAATGGAGATGGCATCCGGTCGGTCCGTGCACATTCCCAGTGCTCCCGATGGTCGCGATCTGGTCCCCTTGCCGCACATAATCTCCGATCGAAACCAATACGTCTTCAAGGTGCGCATACCGCGTCTTGGTCTCATTGGGATGTTCAATGAGAAGCATATGCCCATATCCGCTGTTCCATCCTTCGCTTACAGATTCCACCACCAAACCCTCCGCCGAAGCAACGACCGGCGTCCCGCACACATTCGCGATATCAACGGCGTTCTGTTCGTGCCGCTTTCCCCAATTATACCCGGCCGTGGGAAGCGCAAAATATCCGGGGAACGATGGAAGGTTGTTCCCCGCAAGCGCCGACGACCGAAGATTCTCCCCGGGGATCACGATCGTTTCCCCGGCCCCCAAAGACGAAAAGTCGGTATCTTTGTTGAATTCTCGGATACGCTCCGGCTGGACATCAAAAAACCCCGCGATCGACGAGAGGTCTTCTCCCCCCTTTACTTCATAAACAATTCCCGACGTCGGAAGGATCGTAAGTTCCTGCCCCACCTGGAGAGATCCTCCTCGTACGCGCGGATTCACCGCCGTGATCGTCTGAACGGAAACGCCAAACTGGAGGGCTATTCCAGAAAGCGTGTCTCCCTTCTTTATTACATAGGAGACCGCCTTCCCGCGGCCCGCCAAAATGCCCATCGGCCGGCCGGGGTCGAGAAGCGCGGCAGTATCCTGACTTATGTTTTGAAACTCAATAGGGGCCTCTAATGCTCCATTTTCTCTGCTTAATGCCGCCTCCGCTACGGGGACATACGCTACTACCCCCTCGTCGCTTGGTCCTCCCAAAACCCCCCGCACCCCAGTTTCCACATCGCGGAAATCCCACGCGCTTCCCAAAAGAAGCCCGCCAGCCAAAAAAACTGCCACTACCAGCGGCATTATTTCCTTATTTATCCTGCCAAAAACGGTAGCAATAAGCACAGAAAGAGTGTACCATAGTCGTAATAATTGGACAACGTACCGCGCAAGAGATGGCTTCGGCAAACAAACAACCAGAGGGAGGCGAGACAGAGCTTAATCCCGAACAGCTGTCGGCAGTCCGCGCCCCCCATGCCCCACTTCTTATTGTGGCGGGCGCAGGAACCGGCAAGACAAAAACACTCACGGGCCGCATCATCCGCTTTTTGCGGGACGGCGTCCCTCCGGAGAGGATATGCGCGGTGACATTTACCAACAAGGCGGCGCGGGAAATGGCGGACCGGATCGCAGGGCACGCCCCAGGGGCGGGATCTTTTATCGGCACATTTCACTCCCTCGGCGCGCGCCTGCTCCGCAGCGAAGCGCGGCTTCTTGGCCGGACTCCCGACTTCGCGATCTTCGACGAGAGCGACTCGCTCTCCCTCGCGCGGAAGATCGTAAAGTCCATGGCCCTTAAAAAATCGGACCCGGGACCGGCTCAATTGCTACATTCCGCTTCAGACATAAAAAACAGCGCGGCGGAACTCCGGAAGGAACCGAGAACGCGCGAAGAAAATGTCCTTGGGGAATTTTATGAACGCTACGAAGAGCGCCTTAAGGCGAACAACGCCTTTGATTTCGACGACCTCATCGCAAAATTGGTGTTCCTCCTCAAAGAACATCCGGCGCTTCTTACAAAATACCGGAAGCGCTTCTCTCATATTTTTATCGATGAGTATCAGGACCTGAACGATAAGCAGTATGAGCTCGTGAAGCTTCTCGCCGCAGGCGCGGCGAGCTTGACCGCCGTAGGGGACGACGCGCAGATGATCTACGGATGGCGCGGCTCCAATATTCAAACCTTTTTGAATTTCAAAAATGATTGGCCGGAAACGCGCATAGTGTTTCTTGAAGAAAATTATCGCTCCACAAAAAATATTCTTCGCGCGGCGACGGCGGTGATCGGGAATAATACGTACCAACCCGAGGAATGGAAAACAAAAAAACTCTGGACGCGGAACGACGACGGCGTGCCCGTACTTATCGCCGAAATGGAAAATGCGGAAAGCGAAGCCTCGTGGATAGCCGAGGGCGCAAGCGCCGCTCCGGGAGAACGGACAAGAACCGTTTCCGAAACCGCCATTCTCTACCGGACCAATGCCCAGTCGCGGGCGCTTGAGCAGGCATTGATAGAACGTGATATTCCGTACCGCATTTTTGGCGGATTGAAATTTTATGAACGCAAAGAAATAAAAGATGTCGTCGCGGGAGTGCGCTATGCCGTAAATCCCGAGGACGAAGTAAGTAGGGACAGGCTCGAAAAAACCCTGAAAAAACGTGGGTTTCTGGAGTACCGCGAGGCAGTAGAGAGCCCCGGAAGAGAAACGCTTCCCCCGGCAGAGCTTATTTCATTTTTTCTTTCGCGGAGCGAATATCGCTTGTATCTCAAAAAAAATTTCGCGAATGTCCAGGAGCGGGAAGAAAACATCGCGGCGCTCATTGAATTCGCTTCGAGCTTCCGCACTGCGCAAGAATTCCTGGAACAGATCGCCCTTCTCCAGGCCCAAGATGCGGTGAAGAAAGACACCGCGCCGTCCGTAACTCTTACGACGATCCATCTCGCGAAAGGATTGGAATTCGACCGCGTGTATATCGCGGGATGCAACGAGGGGCTCGTGCCGCACGCGCGGTCCTTGAGCACCAAGGCGGAACTCGAAGAAGAGCGCCGGCTCATGTATGTCGCGATGACGCGCGCGCGCAAGGAACTGATCATCGCCTTCTACGACATCCCGTCGCGATTTCTCTCGGAGCTTCCCGGAGACGCGTGCACGATCATCCCCGCCACAGAGAACGGACTGCGATCGCTCGACGACGAGGAGCGGTACATCACGCTCGATTAATTTTAATTTCGCACTCACAAAACAAATGGCGCGCGTAAACCTCGGACAACATTTTTTAACGGACAGCGATGTGATACAAAAGATCATCGGCGCGCTCACGCTCGCGCGAGGGGATACCGTGCTTGAATTGGGCGCGGGCCACGGGGCGCTTACTTTTCCTCTCGCGGCTCTTTCCGAAAAAAAAGACTTTTCTCTTTTCGCGGTCGAAAAAGACACGCATCTCGCCGAAGAACTTGAAAAAAAACTCGGCGGAAACAAAACGGCGCATATTATAAGAGGCGACCTCCGCGAAGCCCTCCCGGAATTCGCGCGGAACAAAAAAGGGGAGCAATTCACGCTCGTGGGGAATATTCCGTACTACCTTACGGGATATCTTTTCCGCCTCATCTCGGAACTTGAGGTAAAACCGAAAATCACGGTTCTCACGATACAAAAAGAGGTCGCGGAACGGGTTACGGCCCTCCCGCCCGCGGCAAACAAGCTCTCGGCAAGCGTGCGATTTTGGGGGGATCCCGAAATCGTCGGACTGGTCCCCCAAGGCGCTTTTTCTCCGCCCCCCGAGGTTCATTCGGCAATTCTCCGTATAAAACCCGTCGCAAAAGATCCCAAAATCGCCCCGGGAGCGTATTACCGCCTTGTCCGCATTCTTTTCGCGCAGCCGCGGAAAACTTTATTGAATAATGTCCTTGGAAATATCCGCCGGAAAAATTCCGAGAGCGTTCCGCGCGAAGAAATTTTAAAAAAACTTGCCTCGTGCGACATCAAGCCGGGAGCTCGACCGCAGGACCTTTCGGTAAACAACATCATTCGCATCGCGGAAGTCTTCAAGGAAGGCTTTCATTTCAAAGGGGATTTATAGAAGACAGCGAATTGCTTCGCATGGCGCTCGTTTTTATTTTTCACCTCCAAAATACCTCACCGCTCGCGGTGAGGATAAATAGCAAAGCGAAAAATATCCTGAGCGAGCGAAGCGAGCCGAAGGATGCCATAATAGCCACTGCCGCACCGCAAGCGGTGCGGCAGTTCGTCCATCTGGGGATAACTTTGGCGCGGCAATAGCTATATAATAAGAGGGAAGTGAATACCAATTTCCCACCGGATCTCAAAAAACTGATTACGGCATTTTTGGCTATTGCGATAGTGGTAAGTTCCGGCGCTCTTGCGCTTTCAAGCTTTACGATAACCAAGTCTTCTCCCGTTTCCGCGGAAGGAACCGTGAACGAATCCGCATCCGGAAAGATCGCGTTCGTGGAGCCGCTCCCGGAAACACCGGACCAGGGGAGCAAAGAACCGGCCCTCCCGCCGCCCATGATCCCCAGTTCGAACATCACGGACAATCTCGCCCAAACGATCGCGCGGCAACTCATTGCACAAAATCCGGAAGGTCCGGTTCTTCCGAACGGCACCCGCGGTCTTCTTATTCCGGACGGGGAAAATCTGGATGCGCTCATTGATGAAAACATCAAAACAACGGCGCTCCCGGACGCAGAAGAGGAGATAGAAAGCAAACGCCTCATCGTACTTTCCTCTTTCGGGGCTCCCGAGGTGGACCAATACATCATCAAAACAAGTTCCGCGCTTCAAGAAACGACCGGAAGCCAAGAATTCAAAAATCTCGTGGGCCAAGAACCGAGCCTTGAGGCGGTACGCGCCGGAGAGATCACCTATGCGCGCGCCATAGAACGTTTGTACCGCGTACCGATCCCCGCGCCTCTTCTTGCCTTTCACCGCGGCCTCCTTGAATATCTCATCCGGCAGCAAGACGTCCTTTCCGTGATCGCGGACTATAAGCAAGACCCGCTCAAGGCGCTTGCGTTTATGAGCGTGGACGAAGAAACGGGAGCAATCCTTGGAGAATTTGAAAATGAGCTCGAAAAAATACGGTTCGTCGCGCCCACCTCGCGGGCTCCCTCGGCGCCCACCCCGTTCGCACGCGCGCTCTTTGGAATAAATACCGCATCGGCGCAAAGTCTTGACGAGGGCGATTTGAAGGACGTCCTGGAAAAGGTCATGGACCAGATCAACGAATCGGATCAGGGCTCGGAAGATGATTCTTCGGTTGATTCCTCGAACACTTCGCAAACCGTTCCCACCACGCTTGCTGCGACCACCGACCAGAAAACATTGAACTTCCAAAGCAAGGAAACCAAGGCAACCACGAGCAACTGGAAACAGCGCCTGTACCAGTGGGCTCGGCAATTGGGAACCGCGATTTTGAAGAACGTCATCGTCCATAAAGTAGTGGAGCAGATCGTCGGGTGGGTTCAGGGCGGAGCGAAACCGCAGTTCGTAACCGACTGGAAGTCGTTCCTTTCGGATTCTTTCAATGAAGCCGCGGGAACAACGCTTCAAAATATTTATCCCGATCTTTGCTATTCGTTCAGCCCCACCGTACGATCGTATCTTCAGGCAAGCGTCTCCGGCGGCACCTCGCAGTCGTCGCCGGTTTCGTGCACATTGGATCAAATTGTCGGGAACATCAAGGACTTCCACGACGACTTCACAAAGGGGGGATGGGTCGCGTTCGGAGCGACGGCTCGGCCAAGTAATAATATCTTCGGAGCGACATTTTTGGCGCAGGGCATCATTGCAGAAGAGGGTGAAAGGGCGCGGGAGGCCGCCGACGCCCAGGGGAGAAGCAGCGGCGGATTTTTGCCCACACAACGGTGCGCGCGGGAAGTCCCCGAACAAAGCCAGATGCTCCGCAGATCCGACGGCAGCGGCTCATACGTGTATAAAACGCCCGCATACTGCGCGGAATGGGAATATACGACTCCGGGCACCACTGTTTCCGACATAACCTCCAAGGCGCTTGGTTCTTCCCTAGACGAAGTAATCAACGCCGATGATCTCGAATCGCTTATCTCCGCGGTCGTCGATGCGTTCTTGAACAAGATGATAACCTCGGAAGAAAAGGGGCTTCTTGGCACATCCCGAAAAAATAAGGGCGGAAGTCAGACCCCGAACACCCCCATCATCTGCGAAGGGCTCTCCGGCAAGGCCCTGCGCCAGTGCTTGAACTCTTTGGAGATCGACCAGCCGCCGCCCTCGGTGCCCATCCCGCCGCCTTCCACCTCGACGAGCACGCCCACTTCAACCCCGCCTACT
>Ga0209210_1000362_pt1 | contig 49648 bp, 42 predicted proteins | sample RifGroA1_FD_183991 | JGI IMG/M metagenome (GOLD analysis project Ga0209210, IMG submission 183991) | Contaminated groundwater microbial communities from Rifle, Colorado, USA - Rifle Groundwater A1 (SPAdes) (version 2) | ecosystem: Environmental > Aquatic > Deep subsurface > Groundwater >...
ATAACGGGGAATAAAACCACCTTCGATATCGATGGCATTTTTACTAGATTTGGGTAAGTCGCGAATATGGCCGACCGAAGCACGAACGGTAAACTCGTTATCCAAATATTTTTCGATCGTCTTGGCTTTGGCCGGTGATTCGACAATAAGTAGCTTCATCCCGTTAGAGATAGGACGCGGACGATTGTCCGTTACCTATTTAAATTAATTATGCTGTTAAAAATGATTTAGTCATATTGGCCTGTTCTTTGTGGCGTCCGCTATCTCTAACGGGATTCATAGTTTGTTTTGATATTAAAACAGAAAAAACAATTAAAGACAATTTTTGACTTTAAATTATAAAACTCTTTATCGCCAGCAAACTTTTTAGGGTACGGATTTTTCTTGCGATAAAGAGTATCTCTATTAAACAGACTTTGTCCTAAAGTTGTCACGGTCGTAAATTATTTAGTACAGACTTTTAACCATACTCATTACTTAACGGGGTGAACTTGAAAAATCCTGTCCGCCAGCTGGCGGACGTTCGTCCCTGCCTGCCGGCAGGCAGGTCGTCAGCCTCACGACCCCCAAAAAAGTTTCTGTCTCAACAAGTTTTGTAATTTAAAGTTTTTAATGATTTTTAAAAACAAAGAGCCAGTGGAAAATCCTAACTGGCTCTAAAACCCAAACTGAAGAACAAAGGCTGGCAGGGGGATGCAGAGATGAGGCCTCCATCGAGGACCTTTTAATCCGGCGACCCAAAAAATAACCAACAACCACAACCATGGAGAAACGCCAATCTTGCGACCGACCGCCATGTGTAATGGCGCTCAAGCCCTTGGGCCTGTGTCTGACTCCAATTAGAGTCCCAGACTCTTAGCCTCCTCCCCGCCAGCTAAAGCTTGCACATGATCTGGTTTGGCAAACCATGCACTTTTGTTTGGTTTCAAGTTTCTCAACGCAGAATACCTCAATGTCAGTAAAGAAGTATCTATGCATCGTCGAGGGACACATTGTTTTTGCTCTCTCGAAACCAAACCGATGCCTTGTGTCTATTTTTATACTAACACAAAATACTTATTTTCGTCAAAATTCGTCAAAAAAACCCCTCGCGCTGGTGGCGCTAAAGGGGTCGTGCTTGGGTTGATCTTGTGTTGCTGTTTCCGACCAGCTGGTGAGCCCTACTAAATGCAACTTACTTAAGGCCTCTAAGATTGAAGTTGCTTCTTTCGGTGTCGTATAGGCCTTGTCCACGCAGACTACTCAAACTCTCGTGGCGGAGTTGCAACCATCGAGATTGTTGCCTATACACAAAATTCAACCCATTGGAGATTTTAGGTTGTTTAAGGTTGGATGTCAATTTAATTCAAATTGATCTCACTTCCATTTTCTCGAATCAGGTTTTTGATTACCAAAAGCATGAGAGCAGTGTTGGCTTCGGAAGCGGGTAAGTGACTTTGCTCCACAATCTCATCGCGATTGGTCAGACCGTTTTTAACCAGTGCTAAAATTTTATTTTCAGCAGGGGAGTTGTCTAATTCTGAAAAAAGCGAAGCCATCTCCCCTACTCGTTTTGTTTCTAAGCCTAGGGCTTCTAGTAAATCAGCGCTGGAACAGATCGGGGTGGCGCCTTGTTTGATCAGCCAATTTGGTCCATAAGAATTAGGCCAATGAATACTGCCAGGGACCGCTAAGACGTCGCGATTATAATCAAGCGCCAGCCGAGCCGTGATCAAGGTGCCGGATTTTTTATTGGCTTCAATAATGAGGGTGGATTTGGCTAGACCAGCCATCAAGCGGTTGCGTCGCGGAAAAGAATAAGGGGTAGCGCGAAAATCTGGTTCGGCTTCGGAAACTAACATGCCACCAGCGGAAATAATTTCTCTGGCTAAATTTTGATTGGAGGCGGGGTAGAGGACTTTAGGGTCAAGGCCAGAGCCGGGAAAAGCGATAGTGGGTAGACCAGCTTTTAAAGCTGATCGGTGGGCGATCGTGTCAATGCCCAGTGCCAAACCGGAAACAATCGTGATCGGATAGCCGGCCAGACCGGCGATCAATTCTTCACAGACTTCGCGACCATAGGTGCTCAAACGACGTGAGCCGACGACCGTCAACAAAACATTATCTGGCGCTGGCCACTCCCCTTCCACATACAAAAATTCCGGTGGCTCGGGGATTTCCCACAATGGTTGAAGTATTTTTGGAAAATCCTTCTTTTTTATTTTTTCCATCTTTTAATTATACCGCGATTTAAATTAAAAATTAAAGATAAAAGATTAAAAATACAGATTAAAAATCAAAAATTTGGTTTCCTCATTAAATTTTAATATCTTTAAATTTGTGTTTTTGCTTTTTGATTTTTTATCTTTAATCTTGTAAGATAGTCTTACTATGTTAGATATCAAATTCATTCGGGAAAACAAAGATTTGGTGGCCGAAGCGGCCCGCAAAAAGCAAATCAAGTTGGATGTTAGCGAGCTTTTAAAAATCGACGAGGAGCGGATCAAAGTTTTGACCGAAGTCGAGCAAATGCGTGCTCGCCAAAATCAAGTGTCCGAAGAAATCGCCAGAGCGGGGGATAATCGCGACTCTTTGATCGATGAGATGAAAACACTGAAGGATGAATTGCAGATCAAAGAAGAAGAGTTAAAAGAGTTGGTCAAAAAATGGCAGGCGCTAATGATTTTGGTGCCAAATATCCCTGACGCTTCGGTGCCGGAAGGAAAAGATGATAGTGAAAATCTTGAACATAAAGTTTGGGGCGAGAAACCAAAGTTTAATTTTATTCCCAAAGGTCATATTGAATTATTGCAGACTTTACATTTAGGTGACTTGGATCGAGGCACCAAAGTAGCTGGTTTTCGCGGTTATTTTTTGAAAAACGAAGGCGTGCTTTTGTCGTATGCCCTCTGGCAATATGCTAATGATGTGGTGATGAAAGAAGGTTTTCAGCCGATGATGGTGCCAGCGCTGGTGCGACCGGATCCATTTTTTGGTACTGGCTATTTACCACAAGGTGAGGAAGATTTGTATAAAACTCAAGATGGCGATTTCCTGTCCGGCACGGCCGAAGTCGGGACGATGGGTTATTTTATGGATGAGACTTTACCTTTTGAACATTTGCCAGTTAAGTATGTGTCTTTTTCGCCTTGTTTTCGGCGCGAAGCCGGCAGTCACGGCAAAGACACCAAGGGTCTGATTCGTCTCCATGAATTTTATAAAGTGGAACAAGTAGTGATTTGCGAGGCCAATCATGAAGAAAGTGTGCGCTGGCATGAAGCGATTTTAGCTAATGCCGAAAAGATCATGCAGGGCTTGAAAATTCCTTATCGGGTGGTGGTTAATTGCACTGGCGATTTAGGGCAAGGTCAGGTCAAAAAATATGATATTGAAGCTTGGGTGCCAAGCGAAAACAAATACCGTGAGACTCATTCCATTTCTTATTTTCATGATTTTCAAACCCGACGTTTAAATTTAAAGTATCGCGATAAGGAAGGCAAGACGCGCCTCGCCCATTCTTTGAATGGCACCGCTTTAGCTTCGCCCAGAATTCTTGTTCCCCTGTTGGAAAATTATCAACAGGCCGATGGGACGGTAATTGTGCCAGAAGTCCTGCGTCCTTATTTGGGTGGACGAGAAGTGATTAGGTAATTTCCGCTAAGCCTTGCCTAGCGGAAAGCGGGACACAAAAACTATGGCCGTTAGTAAGCGCGATATTCTTTTAAAAGGTAAAGAAAAACAACGCCATCGTTATGATCGCTTGGTTTTTATTTGGTTTATCATTTTTCTAATTTTTTTAGTGGAAATTATTTTACTACTACGTGCCCCCAAGTTTTTATTGACCGAGGTGCGAGTGACTGGCGCTTCGTCCTATGAACAAGTCAAGATTAAAGAGGCGATTGGCTTGGCTTTAGTAGAAAAATGTCCTTGTTTGATTCCGCGCGCCAGTATCTTTCTCTATTCTAAAAAACAATTGGCCAAAATCGCCCAAGGTGCTTCATCTCGCGTGGGTGAGATAACCTTCAAACGTCAAGGTCAAATTTTAATTGTCGATGTGGCTGAACGTCAACCGGTGGCTTTATGGTGCCAGGGTCGTCACGATGACAGAGATTGTTTCTTTTTAGATCAAACTGGCACCATCGTTTCGACGGCGCCGATTTTTTCTCATTCGTCAATGGTTGAGTTTTATTCCGCTTCTAGTTCGGCTCGCTTGTATGAAAAACCTTTAGGTGATTTTTCTTTAGCCACGTCGGCATTGTTGAAAAATGAATTACTATCCATTTTTCAACATGATTTTCGGGTCCCTGTCTCATTGAAGTATATCGAGTTGGTAGAAAAAGATGATCTAATCTTTTATTTTGTTTCTAGCCGTGATAATTGGCTAGTGCTAATCAGCCGGTCTAGTGATCCAAAGATAGTTCTCGCCAATCTGAAAGCCTTGCTTGGTTCAGAATCTTTTAGGCGAGATCTAAAAATCAGTCAACATTTAAAACAAATCGACTTACGTTTTAAACAAAAAGTTTTTTACAAGTTTAACTAGTTAAATTTTATCGGTTTGTGTTATTATTTATCCTATAGAGTAAACCTCTCTTTTTATTATGGGCATACTTACAGTTTTAATAAATTATTTAGTTTGGCACTATAGCACGGCTGTGCTGTCTTTATTTGGTTTATACCGCAATCTCTTTGTTTTTTTCAGTAATTTTTTCTCTTTACCGATTTTGATTCGAACTTGGTTCTCGCCCTGGCGCCGTTTGGATGAAAAATATCCCAAAAACATTATTGATCTCGAGGCTTGGGCCAGTGTTTTTATTCTCAATCTCTTAATGCGCGCGGTCGGGTTTTTTATGCGCACAATTATCATCACACTCGGGCTAGTTTTTATCGGTCTGCTCATTATTTCTTTTCCTATTATTTTAGTGATTTGGTTATTGGCGCCGTTTCTCGTTATCTTTTTATTTTTACTGGGGCTGGGTTTAATATTTTTCAAATAAGATGAACTCCATCAAAGAAAAACTTCAGTCTAGCCCACTTTATCCCATCCTAGTTTTGGACAGTTTGATTTCTATTAGAAAAAGAAGAGCCCTGCTCCACTGGAGTCGGAATCTACTAGTTGTTCTCGGTTTTATCTTTGGGCTTTTTCTGCTTTCCGATATTTTGCCGGTTGTCGTAACCCAAAATCTTTATTTTCTTTTATTGCTTAAAAATAAAATTTTAGGTTTGGTGCTGATTTTGTTGAGTATTTTTTCATTGATGACGTTGTTGGAATTTTATTTTTCTTCTTTTTACTATTTGGAATTAGTGGCTAAAAATCTTTATCGCCGAGAAGATATTTTTTCTATCTCTGTCGGTCGGATTTTTTATTCCATGACCAGTGATGACCTCTTGGTTGGTTTTTTAAGATCGGATCTCGGCTTGCAAATTATGCGCCGGCTTGGTATTTCGGTCGCTGATATCGATAATTTTTTTCAATCAGAACCGGCGCCGGTTTCGGCTTTATTGTTAGAGCCAAGCAATAATGAGGTGATCAAAATGCGTGATTTGGCAAAATATCTTTTTGCCCAAAGCCCAGCTTGGCGAGATTTTTTGCTGGCTCATAACGTCAAAGAGACGGAATTTTTGGGTGCAGTTCGCTGGGTGATTTTAGGAATTGAATCTTATGAAAATGCGCGACGCTGGTGGACTCTAGATAACTTGTCGCGAACGCCTGGTTTGGCACGCGATTGGGCTTATGGTGGTACATATTATTTAGATCAATACAGTCGTGATTTGGTTTTAGATCAAGAAGTGTCTAGTTTGGAAAATTTACCCACTGCTTATGAGAAAGAAATTACTCAAATCGAAACCATTTTGTCTCGCAGTCGTGAAGCCAATGTTCTTTTAGTTGGTCCGGCTGGACCGGATAAAATCAAAACCATTTATCGTTTGGTTCGAATGATCAAAGATGGTCAATCGGTTCCGGCGTTGGCTGGTAAAAGAGCGGTTTTGTTGGAAGTGGCGATGTTATCATCAGCATTAAAGGACAAAAATACTTTTGAACAGACTATTTTAAAAATCTTGGAAGAGGCGGTGCGGGCCGGTAATGTTTTGTTGGTGATTGATGATTTGGCCAATTTACTTTTAACCGGCGAACATTTTGAAACTAATGTTGTTTCTCTGCTAGACCCATTTTTAGCCAGCGGTGCTTTGCAAGTGATCGCCTTATGTGATACCGATAATTTTCATCGTTTGATTGAAGCTAAAATGGCTTTAATGTCGCGCTTTGAAAAAGTCGCAATTGAGTCGTTGTCGAATGAATTGATTGCTGAAACTCTGATGCGAGCGGTCTGGAAAATAGAAAATGATTTTGGTTTGTTTTTTACTTATCAAGCAGTCAATGAAATTGCTTCTGGGGCTATTTATTATTTCACTGATAGTGTTAGTTCTGAAAAAGCGATTGATCTTTTGATTGAAATTGCTCCTTGGGCCAAACGAGCCAAATTGTCTCTCATTGGCGCGTCAGAAGTTCAAGCTTTTATTCAATCTAAAACCAATATTCCGCTGGGCGCGGTTACTGCCAAAGAAAAAGATAAATTGTTAAATTTGGAAAGTCTGTTAAGTGGGCGAGTGATTGGCCAAAAAGAGGCGATTAATGTGGTTGCCAGTGCCATTCGTCGGGCGCGAGCTGGTGTGCGCAATCCCAATCGTCCGATTGACTCTTTTCTCTTTTTGGGTCCGACCGGAGTGGGTAAAACCGAAACCGCTAAAGCTTTGGCGGCCACTTTTTTTGGTGGCGAGAATGAAATGCGCCGGATCGACATGTCTGAATTTCAAGGGAGTGATGCGTCAGACAAATTGATCGGCTCTTTTGCGACTGGCCAGCAAGGGATTTTAAGCGTGATGGCGCGAGAACATCCCTACGGTGTTATTTTGTTGGATGAATTTGAAAAGACTTCTTCGTCCGCTTTAAACATTTTTCTGCCAATTTTTGACGAAGGTTTCTTTTCTGATATGTCTGGTCGTCGGGTGAGTGTCCGCAACATTATTTTTGTTGCCACTTCCAATGCCGGTGCCGATACTATTTGGCAGATGTTTGAAAATGGTAAACAATTTTCTCGCCAAGCTCTACTTGACGATATTGTTGGGCGCGGTCTTTTTAAGCCGGAACTTTTAAATCGTTTTGATGCCACGGTTATTTTTCAACCTCTCGGTGATCAAGAATTATTAAAAATCGCCGAATTGCAATTGAAAAAATTAGCCAAAAGATTGGAAGAACGAGGTCTGGTTTTAAAGATTACTGACGATTTGTCGGCCGATGTCGCCAAAAATGGCGCTGATCGGATTTTTGGCGCGCGACCAATGTTGCGTTATATCCAAGATAAAATCGAACAACCGATTGCCAATAAATTGATTGCTGGTGAATTGAGTCATGGGATGAGTGTCGCTTTTCAGCTTGAGTCCCAAACCGGCCAGTTGACGATTTTAGGAGAAAAACTGTAAACTGGATTTAATGTCATCGTCGAAAAACCTTTTTCGTTATATTTTTTGGGTGTCGATGGCAATGTTTTTCGGTGTCGGCTCAATGTGGTCTGTCTCGGCTTTTTCCAGATTTTTGCCCAACCCCACGATTTTAGGGGTTCAAGTCTATCACGCCTCTTCTAGCACTTCCGCTCAAGCCATTGAATTTAAAAATCCGAACAAGGCGATTAGTTTTGCTAATTTCGATCGTGATAATCCGGAGATTCCGTTGACTGGTAAAGTTGTCGTCACTGATTTGCGTTCGATGATAATTTATCTGTATCAGGATAACCAACTAGTTTCTTCTTCCACCATTTTAGCCAAGGGTCGACCCGGTTCGCCATGGGAGACGCCGGTGGGCGAATACGCCGTTAAAACCAAAGAATTAAAACATTTTTCTTCTATCGGTAAAGTCTGGATGCCTTACAGTCTGCAATTTTTTGGCAACTTTTTTATTCACGGCTGGCCCTATGACAGTAAAGGTAAAGCAGTAGCCAGAACTTATTCCGGTGGTTGTATCCGTCTGGCTGATGTCGATGCTAAAAAAGTGTATGACTTTGTCGATAATGGCACCACCGTCTTGGTTTTTGGTTCAGATAAAAAAATGGATCAATTGGCCAATGTTTCGGCCAACCTCCGCCTGTCAGCGGTGGCCTCCTCTTATTTATCACTCAAAGATCCAGACAAGATGCCGATGTCGGCCGAATCATATTTGGTCGCTGATGTGGATACGGGCGAGGTGGTGATTGAAAAAAACAAAGATCGTATTTTACCGATCGCTTCTATTTCTAAATTAATGACCGCTCTTGTTTCTCTAGAAACTTTAAACCAAGCAGAAAAAACTATCGTCCAGCCGAAGGCTTATAAAACTTATAGTAAAACCGGTCGGTTATATTTGAATGAAAAAATTTTAATTGGCGATCTCCTCTATCCACTTTTGTTGGAATCTAGCAATATGTCAGCCGAAGCCTTAGCTCAACATCACAATCGAGATAGTTTTATTGCTACGATGAACGAAAAAGCTAAATCGATCGGTATGAAAAACACCATCTATGATGATCCAAGCGGTTTATCAGAAAACAACGTTTCGACGGCTGTCGATCTGTTTAAACAAATTCGCTACATTTATAAATATAAAAAATATATTTTAGACATTACCCGCGAGCCAAAACGAGTGGTCGGTAAACATGAATGGCGCAACGTTAACAGTCTTTACCTTCTAGACAATTATCTGGGCGGAAAAAACGGCTATACCGATGAAGCGGGGCGGACCTTGGTCGCTTTGTTTGAATTGCCACTATCGGAATTTGAACATCGAACGGTCGCTCTGATCTTACTCAAGAGTGAAAATCGCAAACAAGATATCGCCGAAATTATTCGTTTTCTATCAAACAATGTCTCGCGCGAAACCAAAAGCGCTTTTACACCCAGTGTGATTTAGTTTTTTGAAATAATAAAATAGAAATTTTCAACCGTCAAAACTATACCAAATATACACGATCGTGTATATTTGGTATAGTTTTGACAACTTCTATAAATATGTTTTTGTGTGTTTTCGTTTTAGAAATTATCGTGGCTTAAGATAATTTAGCTACGATTTTCTCGATTTGTTTCCAAGTGTTTACTCTCCCAATATCTGGTGAGTAATTCTTTGTCATGAATTTCTTCTTTGGATCGAACAAAATCTTGGTCGTTTGTCGACTGATATGTTCTAAAACTGTTAAAGAGTCATCAATGAAAACAGTCATTTTATTTTCAGAACAAATTATTGATTTGTCTTCGTCTTTATTCACGAAAAAGATATGACCAGATTTAATTCTGGGCAGATATTTTTTCAACCATTGTCGGCCGAAATCTTGACCGTCTTCTTGTCGCCGAGAAACAATAAAAACCTTGTAGCCATTATTCAGCCACTCATTGATTGTTTCGATCGAGCCTTTGATCGCGGGACAATTTAAAGAAATTTCTGTGTAGATGGTTTTTTTAACCTGGCGATCCGATTCCGGTAAACCTAATTTTTGGCTGATTTTCCGACGATTTTGATCGTGATTGATAATTGTATCGTCCAAATCGAGTCCTATTGTTTTTTTGTAATCTTTTGTTATCTTGGTCATAGAATAAGAAAGGTCTTTTTGGGATATTAACACAAAAACTGTCGCTCAAGAAGGAGGTGGATCGTGAATTTGTCAATCGCTGAATTCAGAAAAAACACTGGCATTACTGATGAAAGGATTTTGCCGGTCGAAGGTCAGATTGTTCCCCTGCGTCTATTATCGGGGATGGATGTCAAGATTGTTTCGGTATCGATGATGCCGGAAGAATACTTGAAAAAAATGTTGGCGGGAGTGACCTTGGTCGATTCTCCCAACATCCATCCCTATGCCAATGCCGCGGTGGTGATCGACCGGGTGGCGCCATTCTCTTTGCGTGTTATCCAGACTTTCGTCTTGAGGCGTAAACTGGTGGAATTCTTGGAGAGGTTTGACAATGTCTTTCAGGGCTTCCATGTATCTCATGGTATCGCCAAGAAGATGCCCATGATCGTCGTTGGTGAGGGACCAGATCAACAATTCTATGTCTCTCACTATCTGCCACCGATCGTTGAAAAGGGTCCGCAAGGCACCTATCTGCTCGACGGACAACATCGTTGTTTTATGTGCGGTAGAGTGGGGACAACTATCGAAGCGGTCAAGATCATTGGTGTCTCAATGCCACCAAGAGCTGAACTGCTATCTTGGGATCAAACAGATCTGGTCGATGAAAAACCAGAACTTCGAGTGATTGGTGGTGATCCCTATCTTTTCCGCGATCTCGACAGAGTTGGGGTCGATGGGTAAGTCAGAAGACAAAAATGTGGCCGATCGCGCATTACTTGCGATCGGCCACTTAATTTAAATACTATGAAAAATTTTTGGCAGAAATTAGAGAAAAAGAAAAAGCCGATTATCACTTTAGCGCCGATGTATGACGTGACTGATTCGGCTTTTCGGCAGATTATTGCCGGTTTTCAAACGCCGGATGTTTTTTTTACGGAATTTGTCTCGGCTGATGGTCTGGCTAGTGAGGCTGGTCGACCAAAACTTTTACGTGAACTTTATTTTACTCCGGCCGAACGACCACTCGTGGCGCAGATTTTTGGTGCTAAACCAGCGACAATTAAAAAAGCCGCGGAAATCATTCAAAACCTTGGTTTTGATGGCCTAGATATCAATATGGGTTGTCCGGACAAGGCGGTCAATAAAATTGGAGCAGGGGCATCGCTAATCAAGACTTCTAAGTTGGCGCGTGAAATAATTTTGGCGGCCAAGGCGGGAGCGCCAAATTTGCCAATCTCGATTAAAACCAGAATTGGTTGGGGTCAGCCAAATCAAAAAGAATTTACCAAATGGTTCAAGGGGATCTTGGAAATGAAGCCAGCGGTGATCACTGTTCATTTTCGAACTCGCAATGAAATGTCCAAGCCAAAAGCGCACTGGGCCGAATTTGCGCCCCTGGCTGTTGACTTGGCTAAAGGTAGCGGGGTCTTGGTCATGGGTAATGGTGATGTGGCCGATGTTATCGAAGCCAAAACTTTAGCTAAAAAATATGGTTTAGATGGAATAATGATCGGCCGAGGTGTTTTTGGACGTCCATGGTTATTCTCCAAAAATGTTCGATATCCAATATCGAAAAAAGCTGAAATCAAATTGGCCTTAAAGACCCTAGTCAAACATTCCAAACTTTTTGCCAAAATGTATTGTTTGGGTAATTTCAATACCAAAACTTTTGGCGGTCATACCAAAAATTTTGCGGTGATGAAAAAACATTTTAAAGCTTATGTGGCCGGTTTTGCTGGCGCTTCTGTTTTGCGGACTAAACTAATGGCGACCGAAAATGCCAAAGAAGTAGAAAAAATCGTCCAAGATTTTCTTAAAAAGGGTTAAGTGCTATGATGTTGAGACTTATGAATGAAATCGCCCTTTATCGCAAATACCGGCCTGCTAAATTCAAAGACGTGGTCGGTCAGGAGCCGGTCATCAGGGCTCTGGAAGGGGCTTTGGCTGGTAGTCAGATTACCCATGCCTATCTTTTTGCCGGTCCGCGCGGGACGGGTAAAACCAGTGTGGCCAGAATTTTTGCCGGTGAGCTGGGTTGTGCCGGTAATGACCTGTATGAAATAGACGGTGCTTCCAACAATGGCGTGGGCGAGATTCGAGAATTGCGCGAAGCCGTTGGCTCGTTGCCATTTTCTTCACCCTACAAAGTTTATATTATCGATGAAGTGCACATGCTCTCCCATGCTGCTTTTAATGCGCTCTTAAAAACACTAGAAGAGCCACCTCGCCATGTCATTTTTATTTTAGCGACTACCGAATTACACAAAGTGCCGGAAACAGTGATTTCTCGTTGCCAGACTTTTCGTTTTCATCAGCCAGAGGTACCAGCCCTGCAAAAACACCTTAAAGAGATTGCGAAAAAAGAAGGTTATAACATCGATGAAAAATCCTCACATCTGATTGCGCTTTTAGGTGAAGGGTCTTTTCGTGATGCTTTGGGAATTTTACAAAAAGTAATGGTCTCGTCGGCTGATAAAAAATTAACGATTGAAGAAGTAGAAAAAATTACTGGTGCGCCAAAACGAGAATTGATTAAAAAGTTTTTACTGTCTTTATTGGAAGCCGATAGTAGTCAGGCTTTGGTGACCGTGGCGGAACTCACTCGAGCGGGGGTGGAGATGAAAGTTACTCTGCGTTTAGCACTGGAAGAATTGCGTCGAGGAATGTTTGCTAGTTATGCGCCGGAATTATTGGGTGAAAAATATCTAGCGGTGGATGCTGATGAAAAAGAATTTTACGACCAATTAGCCAGTCATTCCAATGCTAAATTTTTATCAGCCATTTTGCGTGAACTTTTGACCGCCTATAGTGAAATTGGTTTGCTCGCGGTGCCGGCTCTGGCTCTAGAATTAGCGACAGTTTCGATCGTGAGACAAATTAGTGAAAAAAAATAGTATGGATAAAAAATACATTGGGACAATCGTTGAAGAAAGTTTGAAAGATAATTTAATTATCAATGATTTAAAGATTTTAAGCGTTAGAATTTCTCGGGATGATAATCCTGCCGATCGTTGGCATATGTATCAAGTAGAAATGACCGAGGAACAAATCGAAAAAATGGCCGAAGTCATCAAGGAGAATGGTTGGTATATGCACTTTTGGGATAGTGAAAAAAATATTATTGCCGTTTTTTCACACAGAATTTTCCGATTTAATTTTGATGATAAAACCAGCTGGACTCAGGCTGTCGAGTATGGTCTATCGATCGGAATCCCTAAAGAACAATTAGATTTTTTAATCGAAAGTTAATTTATTCCCGGTTTAAAAGTCGTTCGTTTCGAGCGATTGCGGTCATTTTCGGTCAAAAGTTGTTTGCGGAGACGAACACTTTTGGGCGTAATTTCCAAATATTCATCTTCAGCCATAATTTCCAAACCACGTTCAATCGACAATTCAAACGGCGGAAAGAGGACAATCGCTTCGTCGGAACCGGAAGCACGGACATTGGTTAGATTTTTACCCTTGGTTGGGTTGGCCACCATTTCTTCACCCTTTGAGGTGTTACCTAAAATCATTCCCTCGTAGACTTCAATATTAGGACTGATATATAAGACGCCACGATCTTGCAGATTCCAGAGGGCATAACCAAGGGCTTTGCCGGTGGCCATCGAGGTCATTGAGCCAACGGCGCGTCGCTTGATGTCGCCGGCATAAGGTTTGAAGGCGATAAAACGAGACGACAAGATCCCTTCGCCTTTGGTGTCGATGATAAATTGATTGCGGTAGCCGAGCAGACCTCTGGTTGGACCTTCAAAAATCAAACGAACCGATTCGCTGTGTGTTTTCAAATCTTTCATCACAAAACCGCGAGTGCCAAGGCGTTCAATGATCGTGCCTTGATAAGTCGCGGGAGCGTCAACCACGACTTCCTCGAATGGTTCATGTTTGATGCCGTCGATTTCATGAATAATGACTTGCGGTTGGGAGACTTGGAGCTCGTAACCGGCGCGACGCATGTTTTCGATTAAAATAGCAATATGCAGTTCGCCTCGGCCGGAGACTTTAAAATAATCATTTGTCTCAAATTCTACCCGCAAACCGACATTGACTTCCAATTCTCGTTCTAAGTATTCACGGATTTGGCGCGAGGTGACAAAAGTCCCTTCCCGACCGGCAAAAGGCGAGTTGTTAATCAAAAAATTTAAAGTGATCGTTGGTTCATCGACGGCGATGGCAGGCAGTGGTTCAGTTTCGGCGCTGTCACAAATGGTTTCGCCAATATAAATATCAGGTAGACCAGCCAACATAATAATATCACCCGCTCTGGCTTTAGCCGTTTCAATTTTTTTCAAACCTTGAAAAGTAAAAATTTTTGTTACTTTGCCTTGACGGGTCTCGCCATTGGGTTTCTTAATTAAAACAGTTTGACCGGTTTTAATTTCGCCTTCGTAAATACGAGCAATAGCCAAGCGGCCGAGAAAATTATCGTAGGCCAAGTTGAAGGGTTGCAGACGAAGTGGTTTGGCCGATAATTCCGGCGAAGAAGCTGGTGACACAAATTTTAAAATGGTGTCGAGCAGGGGAGTGAGATCGGCGGATTCATCAGCTAAATTATTCTTGGCCATACCTTCACGACCGACAGCATAGACGACGGGAAAATCAGCCTGAGCATCGTTGCAACCCAATTCCATAAAAAGTTCTAACACTTGTTCTTCACAATGATCGGGGTTAGCCGCTGGCTTGTCGATTTTATTAATGACCACAATCGGTTTCAGACCGAGTTCCAATGATTTTTTCAGAACAAAACGAGTTTGAGGCATCGGACCTTCTTGGGCGTCGACGACGAGTAAAACCGAATCGATCGAACGGAGCACTCGCTCGACTTCCGAGCCGAAGTCGGCGTGCCCGGGCGTATCGACAATATTGATTTTAGTGTTGCGATAGACAATCGAAGCGTTTTTGGAATAAATAGTAATTCCGCGCTCTTGTTCGAGAGTGTTGGAATCCATGGAATCGCCCACTTCCATCGCGCCAGTCTGACGCATTAAAGCATCGGTCAAGGTGGTCTTACCGTGATCAACGTGGGCGATGATAGCAATGTTTCTAATCTGCATAATTTAAGAATTAAAAAACCGCAATGGTCTCTGGCGGTATTTAATAGAATACAAGAAAATAATACCTAAGTCAAATTTTGCTTTTTTATCGGAAGGTAGTTAAATAGACTAGGAATATGTTCTTGGCCTTTGTTGTCGAACTGGCGGGCCAGAAGGCGCGTCGCGGGAGGAAAGGACTATGGTGTTCAAACTTGGTATATGTGCTGTTGTCGTGATCTTTTGCGTCGCTATTTCCTACTTTGCTTTTTTGTTTTGGGTTTGGAACGAAAAGTATCGACGCAAGTTCGAGTACTACCGCCAAGTGGAATTGTCCAAGCAAAAGAGAATGCGCGAATCGGTCGTGACCGAAGAGATTGCTTCGGCGGGCACTAGCTCGATCCCTAGCCATTGGTGAGAAATCAACCCAAAATCCACCGCCACAACTTTCGAAGTTATGGCGGTGTTTGTTTAATGGCTGGGGAACTAGGAGTCGGACCTAGATTAAAGGCTTCAAAGGCCTCTGTCCTACCATTAGACGATTCCCCAATAATTTAAATGTCAAAAAGCGCCATCATATTAACACGATTTTGACCCATTTCGCAAATTTGATATTTAATACCCGATTGTTTTTATGGTAAAATAGAGGCAGATAATTAAAGGTCGGACTTTAGCATTTAAAACGAAAGATGCTTATGTCAAGACTAAATGCTTTTGATTGGGGCGCCGTTATCCTTAGTATCATCGGTGCGCTAAACTGGGGATTGGTAGGGGCGTTTCAATTTGATTTGGTTGGAGCCATCTTTGGCGATATGACCGCTCTCTCGCGGTTAATTTATATTATCGTCGGTTTAGCCGGAATATACCTCATTTTGACTGTGATCAAAATGGCACAGTCGGATTAATCGCCGATATTTTTTAGCGACACAAGAAAGTTTGTGTCGCAGAGAGAGGTGTGGAGGGAGTTTTTTTAAAATAATTTATTTTAATGGTATAATACTAACAATTAAAAGCTAATTAAATTTTTATGGCCAAGGGTAGAAATCAGAGAAAAGAGGTCAAAAAGCCGAAAAAAGTCAAAGCTAATTAATTTATTTTAGAAGATCTATGTCTTCGAAATGGATTAAAAATTTTTCGCTTCTCGGGCGCACGGAAATGCGTCAGGATGTTTTGCGTATTGCCGAAGCTTCTTTGGACGCAATTAAAACCGCCGAAGCGTTGGAGCGAGTGGTCAAATTGGATAAAACCAATCTTTTTTTGGGTGAAGCCAAATTTGATTTAGACAAATACCAACGGATTTTTTTATGTGGTGTCGGCAAGTGCGCTTTGGAAGCGACCACAAAAATAGAAAAAATTCTTGGTTCGAAAATAAATGGCGGAGTAGTTATTGGGACTGAAGTGAGTGATCAAGATCATTATTTTAATTACTATCAAGGCACCCACCCTCTGCCGAGTGAGAAAAATGTCAAAGCGACTTTGGAGCTAGTATCACTCCTCAAAGAAGTCCGCTCGGACGATCTGGTGATTTTTGTGGTTTCCGGTGGCGGTTCGACGATTCTTTGTTTACCGAAAAAAGGTGGAGTGACTATGGATGAAGAGCAAAAAATTTTTCTAGCGTTGTCCAAGAAAGGCGCCACTATTCAAGAAATCAACACTGTGCGCAAGCATCTGTCATTGGCGCGCGGTGGCTGGCTGGCCAAATACGCTTATCCGGCCCAAGTCGTAACTTTGATTTTTTCTGATATTCCCGGGCATCATTTTGGTCATGTCGCCTCGGGTCCGTTTGAGCCAGATGAGTCAAATAATCATCGAGCTGATTTTATTATTGATAAATATGATTTGCGCGACAATCTAAAAATAGAAGCCGATAAATTAATTGAAACGCCAAAAGATCCGGCTATTTTTACTCGGGTGTCACACTTGGTGGTGGTTTCCAACGAACGAGCCTTGGAAGCAGGAGCTGACAAAGCCAAAGAGCTCGGTTATCGACCGGTGATTTGCAATGCTAATTTGACTGGTCGAGCGAGACAAGCGGGCGAGACGATTGCTTCGGTTTTAAATCAGACACCTAAAAAGAGTGTGATGTTATATGGTGGCGAGACAACTGTTGTGGTGCATGGCGGGGGAAAGGGTGGTCGCAATCGAGAATTGGCTTTGGCCGGTTTGGAACATTTACCAAAAGATTCTTTGCTTCTCGCTCTCGCTTCTGACGGTCAAGACAATGGTGAAGTGGCAGGAGCATTGATTGACGCGCGAACAAAAGATCAGGCTAAAGTCTTGGGTCTCGATCCGGAAAAGTATTTGCTTGATAATAACTCGGCCGATTTTTTCCAAACGGTCGGCGATGAAATTAAAACTGGTCCGACTGGTTTGAATGTTGGCGATTTGACTATTGCCATCAAGGGGTAAGTTGGTAGGAGAAATGCCACACCGCGCGAAGCGAGGTGTGGCATGTTTTTTTTCGACCACGCGCGGGTAGGAACGCGCGTGGTCTTTGCGCCTAACTCTTCCCTGGTTCCGCAACAACAAACCGCAAACGACCAGTGAAAGAGATAGTTTGGCCAGCGCCCTAGACTAACCACAGAAAGGAGGTGTCGCGAAAGGCGACGGCCGTGGACGAGCGCCAACCAAAAAACAATAAAGACAATCTCTACTCCTAGTTTAAATCTTTATTTGACAAAAGTCAAGTTAATTTAGCTTTGGTGGCAGGCCGATATTTAGTATAATCAAATCACCATTTTAATACTAAATAATATTTACAATTTTAATTATGCGTGATCAGGAATTTGTTTTGTGGTTTGAAAATTTAGGTATCGAAGATGTGCCGTTGGTTGGTGGCAAAAATGCCGCTTTGGGCGAAATGTATTCTCATTTAACCCAAATGGGCTTACGGGTACCCAATGGCTTTGCTTTGACCGCTTATGCCTACCGTTATTTTTTGGATAAAACCGGTTTGAAAGAAAACATCAAGCAAGCGCTCGATGGTTTGGATACGGCGAATATCTATGATTTACAGAAACGCGGAAAAACTGTTCGTCAATTGATTGAAAAAACCGTCATGCCGGCTGAGTTGGAAAAAGTTGCTTTGGAAGCCTATAACAAATTGAGCGAGCAGGCGGGAGTAAAAAATCTTGATGTGGCGGTGCGGTCATCGGCTACTGCCGAAGACTTGCCAGACGCTTCTTTTGCTGGTCAACAAGAAACTTATCTCAATGTTGTTGGCGAAAAAGAATTGCAGATAGCGATTAAAAGTTGTGTCGCTTCGCTTTTTACTGATCGGGCGATTTCTTATCGGGTCGACAAGGGTTTTTCTCATTTTGATATTGCTTTGTCGGTGGGAGTGCAGAGAATGGTGCGGAGTGATGTTGGTGGTTCGGGGGTGGCTTTTTCTATCGATACGGAAACCGGTTTTGACAAAGTGGTCGTGATCAACGGCTCTTATGGTTTAGGTGAAATGGTCGTCAAAGGCATGGTGACGCCGGACGAATATATTGTTTATAAGCCGGCCTTAGCTTCTGGTCACAATGCGATTTTAGCCAAAACTCTCGGTCCAAAAGATGTAAAGCTTATCTACGGTCGACGAGGCACGGTTCAAGTCAAAGTTCCACCAACTGATCGTGAAAAGTATTTTTTGACTGATGCAGAAATTACCGAGTTGGCTAAATGGGTGGTAAAGATTGAAGAATATTTTTCTCAAAAACACAATCGTTACCAGCCGATGGATATTGAGTGGGCCAAAGATGGCCAGACCAACGAATTGTTTATTGTTCAGGCTCGGCCGGAAACAGTCCATACGACTGCCGATAAAAATGCCTATTGGGAATATAAATTAAAAGAGACGGGCAAAGTTCTAGTCAAAGGCGCTTCGGTCGGGGCTAAAATCGCTTCCGGTCAGGTGCGGATTATTAAGTCGGCTGATAAATTAGGGGAATTTAAACAAGGAGAAATTTTAGTAACTGAAATGACTGATCCGGATTGGGAACCGATTATGAAAATGGCATCAGCGATTATTACCGACAAAGGTGGTCGCACCAGCCATGCAGCCATCGTTTCGCGCGAGCTGGGTGTGCCGTGTATTGTCGGTTGCGGTAATGGTTCGCAAATCTTAAAGACTGGTCAGGAAGTAACAATCGATTGTTCCTCTGGCGCCGAAGGTTTAGTTTACGACGGTAAATTAAATTTTGAAAAAATTGAACATCGTTTGGATCGCTTGCCGTCGATTGCCACCAAATTGATGATCAATGTCGGTTCGCCCGATGAAGCTTTTCGTTATCATCAATTGCCGATCAAGGGAGTAGGTTTGGGTCGGTTGGAATTTATCATCACTTCCTATATCAAAATTCACCCGAACGCTTTGCTGGATTTTGCCGATTTAAAAATATCTAAAGATCCGGCAGTGAAAAAAATTGTCCAAGATATCGAGGCTTTGACTGTCGGTTATGAAGACAAAGCTAAATATTATGTTGATGAACTGACCGAAGGTATCGCCCGGATTGCTGCCGGTTTTGCTCCGCACGATGTTATTATTCGTTTTTCCGACTTCAAAACCAATGAATATCGGACGTTAATCGGTGGTGAACTCTATGAGCCGGCTGAAGAAAATCCGATGATCGGTTGGCGGGGCGCTTCGCGCTACTACCATCCGAAATTTAAAGAAGCCTTTGCTTTAGAATGCCAAGCCCTAAAAAGAGTCCGCGAAGAATTTGGTTTGACTAATGTCATCCCGATGATTCCTTTTTGTCGGACACCAGAAGAAGGCGCCAAAGTGATTGCCGTTATGGCCCAAGCTGGTCTTGACCGTGCCAAGGACTCGAGTCTGAAAATTTATGTCATGTGCGAAATCCCCGCCAATATTTTGCGGGCCGAAGATTTTTTGAAAGAATTTGATGGCATGTCGATTGGCTCTAACGATCTCGCTCAACTGACTTTGGGTATTGATCGTGATTCTAGTATTGTCAGTGGTATCGCCAACGAAAATGATCCGGCGGTGAAAAAATTGATCGTCGATATTATTCGGATTTGCAAAGCCAAAGAAAAATATATCGGTATTTGTGGTCAAGCGCCATCCGACTATCCAGATTTTGCTGATTTTTTGGTTAAGGAGGGAATCAGTAGTATGTCGCTCAACCCGGACTCGGTGATTAAGACAATTGAAATTATTGGGAAATTGGAAAATAAAAAATAATTTTCTTAAATAAAATATGTCGATTATTATAAAGATGTTTAATTTCTAACGGGATGAAAATCGGATTTTTTGAGCTCGAACAATGGGAAAAGGATTATTTGGCAGACAAGATGTCGGCTTTGGGTGAAGTGGCGATGATTGACAGTATTTTGACGGCAGAAAATCTGCCAACTGAAAATGATTTTGAAATTATTTCAGTTTTTGTGAATTCGATTATTGATGCTCGAGTATTAGATCATCTGCCAAACTTAAAGCTGGTCGTCACGCGTTCGACTGGTTTTGACCATATTGATTTGGATTTGTGCAAGAGCCGGGGAGTGGCGGTCGCCAATGTGCCTAGCTATGGCGAGGATACAGTCGCGGAATATACCTTTGCTCTACTACTCAATTTATCGCGCAAAGTGCATTTAAGTTTTGACCGTATTCGCGAAACCGGTAGTTTCTCGCTCGATGGTTTGCGTGGTTTCGATTTGAAAGGCAAGACTTTAGGGGTAATTGGTACGGGTCGGATTGGACGTAATGTGATTGAGATTGCCACTGGCTTTAATATGAATGTCATCGCTTATGACCCGAAACCAAATGCTGAATATGCCGCCAAAATGAATTATCAGTATTTGGAATTAAATGATGTTCTGGCCCAAGCTGACATTGTTACCCTTCACGTGCCTTATACCGAGGCTAGTCATCATTTGATTGATGCCGAATCTTTCCAGCGGATGAAGAAGGGGGTTTATTTCTTGAATACCGCTCGTGGACCTTTGGTGGATACTATGGCTTTAGTAGGGGCTTTGCGTTCTGGACAAGTGGCTGGCGCCGGTCTGGATGTTTTGGAAGAAGAAGGAGTGATCAAAGACGAGCTCAATGTTTTGACCTCTGGTAAGTTGGAAGGCCACGATTTGAAAGCGGTTTTAGCTGATCATTTGTTGGTGGATATGCCTAACGTTATCGTTACTCCCCATAATGCTTTTAATACTTGGGAGGCGTTGAAACGGATTTTAGATACCAGTGCCGATAATATCAAAAATTTTGTTGCTGGTTCGCTGAGTAATTTGGTCAATTGAAAGGGACTTGCCTGCACACCAATTGAATCATCGTTTTTTTTGCGTCTTTAAAATGAAGGCTAACTAAAATGTTTTGTAGCACTAAAAATTATTTAGTGGATAAAATTTATAAAAAACAAAGACGCCATGATTCAATTGGTGTGCAGGGTTGATTTTTTTCCTGATTGGCATACCATTAAAAACGGATAAGCTCGGCAATAGTGTTGAGCAAAAAACAGAAAGGAGAGTTGTTATGGGGAAACCAATAAACAAGGTGGAAAGGCACGGCACTGATCCGGCCACTTCTGCGATTCGCGAATTGCGTGATTTGCTCCCACATTGTTTTGGCCAGCAAGAAACGTCGCCGACCTTTGGGGCCAATCGTCCGATCTCTTTTTCGCCCGAGTACGAAAGGTCGAGGGGCAGGAGAAATCCAGGCCTCGGCCCGCGGGACAGATAGGGACAAATAAACAGAGTAACGACTATTCGTAGTCGAAAGACCGCTGATTGGCATTGCTAATTGGCGGTTTGTCTTTTAGGATTAGAAAATGATCGATTTTAATTTTAAGATTGAACGAGAATTACCAAACGGTTTAGGCCGAGCGGGAAAAATAGAAACAGCTCACGGAGTCATTGAGACCCCGGCTTTTATTGTGGTGGGCACTAAAGCGACCGTGAAAGCTTTGACGCCAGAACAGGTGCGAGATTTGGGGGCACAAGCAGTTCTAGCCAACACTTATCATCTATATTTACAACCGGGTGCCGATTTGGTGGCCGAAGCTGGGGGTCTGCAAAAATTTATGAATTGGCGTGGTCCGACTTTTACCGATTCCGGTGGTTTCCAAGTTTTTTCACTCGGCGCGGCATACGGCGAAGGGGGCTTAACTAAATTTGCAGTGGGCGACAAGTCAAAAAACCCTTATCTTTCGAGATTGGATATCGAAAAGACGGAAGAGGTGGTGAAATTAGCTAAAATTGATAACGAGGGTGTGACTTTTCGTTCACATCTTGATGGTTCGGAGCATCGTTTGACGCCGGAAAAATCAATGCAAATTCAGCATCAACTCGGTGCGGATATTATTTTTGCTTTTGATGAGTGCACGGCACCATCGGCGGATTATGAATATCAAAAAGAAGCTTTGGCTCGGACACATGCTTGGGCAGAGAGAAGTTTAGCGGAACATCAAAAACTTGGTGGTTCGCAATCATTGTTTGGTATCGTCCAAGGTGGTCGACATGAGGATTTAAGACAAGAGAGCGCTCAGTTTATCGGCTCGTTGCCTTTTGCTGGTTTTGGGATTGGTGGTTCATTTGATAAAGATGATATGGGGACAGCCGTGTGCTGGGTCTGTGAGAATTTACCAAAAGACAAACCACGACACTTGCTGGGGATCGGCGCAGTGGAAGATATTTTTACGGGGATTGAAAATGGCGCTGATACTTTTGATTGTGTGGCGCCGACGCGTGAAGCGCGCAATGGTTCACTTTATACTTCATCCGGCCGAATCAATATCAGCAACGCTCAATATAAAAAAGATTTTACGCCGATTGAAAAAGGTTGTGATTGCTATACTTGTCAGCATTTTACGCGAGCATATTTAGACCATCTTTTTCGAGCTAAAGAAATGCAAGCGGGGACATTGGCTTCAATTCATAATTTATATTTTTTTGTGAATCTGGTGAAAAAAATCCGCCAGTCCATTCTTGATGAAAATTTTACGGAATTTAAAAAAGTTTTTTTGGAGAAATTTAAAAATGGATAAAAAAATATTTAAACTCAATAGTAAATTTCAACCTGCCGGCGATCAGCCACGAGCCATTAAAGAATTGATGGCTGGTCTCGAAAAAGGCTTGTCCTATCAAACCTTGCTTGGTGTTACCGGCTCCGGCAAGACTTTTACTATGGCCAATGTTATTGCCGAATACAACAAGCCGACCTTAGTGATTGCTCATAACAAAACGCTCGCCGCTCAATTGGCCCAAGAATATCGAGACTTTTTTCCCGATCACGCCGTGCATTATTTTGTCTCTTATTATGATTATTATCAACCAGAAGCTTATATTTCTGCCACCGATACTTATATCGAAAAAGATGCCAGCATCAATGAAGAAATCGATCGTCTGCGTCATGCCTCCACCCAAGCGCTACTCACCCGTCGCGATGTGATTATTGTGGCTTCGGTTTCTTGTATTTACGGTTTGGGTAGTCCGGCGGAATATCTAAAGAGTCATTTGCGTTTGAGTGCGGGTCAAGCAATTAATCGCCAAGAATTTTTATTAAATCTAGTCAATTTGCATTATTTACGCACCAATGCTGATCTTACCCCAGGCACTTTTCGCGCTTTAGGTAATATGGTGGAAATTATGCCGACCGGTCAGCGTCAAATTATTCGTTTTGAATTAGACGAAGAAAAAATCGAGGCGATTATTGAATATGATGGCTTGTCTCGAGCGGAGCGCACTCGTCACAACGATTTTTTTCTTTTTCCGGCCAAACATTTTATTACTAGCACCGATAACCGAGAGCGGGCGATCGAAGCAATCAAAATTGAATTAGAAAAGCAGTTAAAAAGATTAATTACCGACCAAAAGCCATTGGAAGCCGAGCGACTCAAACGTCGAACCAATTATGATCTCGCTTTAATCCGCGAGGTCGGTTATTGTAGTGGGATTGAAAATTATTCTCGCCATCTGTCTGGTCGCGAGGCTGGTGTTCCGCCGGAAACCCTTCTAGATTATTTTCCACATTTATCTGATGGGACACCAGATTTTTTGACGATTGTCGATGAGTCACATGTCACTTTACCGCAACTGGCTGGCATGTATGCTGGCGATGCCAGTCGCAAGAAATCTCTGGTGGAAAATGGTTTTCGTTTGCCGAGTGCTTATGATAATCGTCCGTTACGTTGGTCGGAGTTTGAAAAGACCGTCGGGCCAATGATTTTTACTTCGGCGACGCCGGGTGAATATGAAAAGAAACATTCAGTCAAAATGGTGGAACAAATCATTCGTCCGACTGGTTTGATTGATCCGGCCATCGAGGTTCGCCCAGTAGTTTCTGGTAAAACTTATGCTGGCCAGATTCAAGATTTTATTGCCGAAGCAAAAAAAGAAATCTCGGCCGGCCGACGAGTGATTGCTACCACTTTAACCAAAAAAATGGCCGAGGATTTAAGTGATTTTCTAAAAAAAGAAGGCTTAAAAACCGAATATTTGCACAGTGACATTAAAACCTTGGAACGCATTAAAATCCTAACTAATTTTCGCTTTGGTTCAACGGGGGATAAAAAAGGTTTTGATTGTTTGGTGGGAGTCAACCTGTTGCGTGAAGGATTGGACTTACCGGAATTATCTTTTATTGGCATCCTCGACGCCGATAAAGAAGGTTTTTTACGGTCGGAAGTGTCACTGATTCAAACTATTGGTCGGGCCGCGCGCAATGTAAATGGTCGGGTCATTCTTTATGCTGATAAGGTGACCGGTTCGATGGAACGGGCGATTAGCGAAACTAATCGGCGCCGGAAAATCCAAATTGCTTACAATACTAAACATGGCATTACTCCTCAAACGATCAGTAAAAAGATTCATGATATTACCGACAATCTTTCGGCCGAAAAAACCAAAGTGGCTGGTGAGTTGTTGATGATTGAAACAGCCGGCTTGGATAAACGAGGCTTCAAAAAATTGATTAAAGAAAAGCAAAAACAAATGATGGAAGCGGTCAAAGAGCTCGATTTTGAAACCGCGGCCATTTTGCGGGATGAGATTAGGTTGTTGGAAAAGAAGATCTAGGCTTTACTTTTCTTTTTTTAGGTTTATGATCGTCAGTAGATCTATTTGGCCATTCCGCCCATAGCGCATGGCGTTTCTCCTTCGGCGCCGTCTCGACTCACCCGAGCTCCGGCGCTTTTATTTTTATCTCTAAAATGCTATTATTATAGTGAGACCTGACATGAGGGTCTCTTCCAACCGCTTGGCGCCACCTGTAATTCCCTTCGGGTGGCGCTCTTTTTTTGTCTAAAAAACGGTAGCAAACTTTCTTTTTATTGATAGATGTGTTATAATTTACCCTATCTAAGTAAGAATAAAAAGTTTTTGAAAAAACTTTTTATTCTAGATTTGACCAGTATATTTAAGATGTCAATTTTAGCAGATTCAAAAATCGAGTTTACCTGCTGAGGGGTGGGATATAAGATAAGGTCAAATCTTACTTAATAGGGTCAACCCTATGGATAAACCAGAGGGAATTTCGCTTATGTCTGAAGAAAAACATATCAAAATCAAAGGCGCGCGGACGCATAATCTCAAAAATATTAATCTGGAAATCCCCAGAAATAAGCTGGTGGTTTTTAGCGGACTGTCCGGTTCAGGCAAGTCTAGTTTGGCTTTTGACACCATTTTTGCCGAAGGCCAGCGTCGTTATGTCGAATCATTGTCAGCTTATGCCCGACAATTTTTACGCCAAATGCAGAAACCGGATGTGGATGAAATCACTGGTTTATCGCCAGCGATTTCTATTGATCAAAAATCACGTTCCCAAAATCCACGCTCGACTGTCGCGACCATTACTGAGATTTATGATTATTTGCGTGTGCTTTATGCCCGCATCGGCGAACCACATTGTCTAGTTTGCGGAGCCAAGATCGAAAAATTATCACTGGAAGAAATTGTTGGTTTTGTCAAAGAAAAACTATCGGTTTTTATCGCCGAAGGAAAAATTGTTGGTGTGGATGAAGTCGAAATTTACGCGCCAATGGTTCGTGGACGCAAAGGCGAATACTATCAGCTTCTCTATGATCTATTAGAAAAAGGCTACTCGTTGGTGCGAGTTGATGGACAAAAGAAAAAATTACGCGAGCGGATTATTTTAACCAAAACCAAAAAACACGATATCGACGCTCAAGTTGATGCCATTAAAATCGAAGATTTATTATCTTTAAATCCTAAAAAAGAATCAAAAGTAGCTGGAGCGGTCAATAAAGCCATTACCGATTCAGCTAAAGAACGGCTTAACGAGTCCATAGAAAGAGCCTTGAAAGAATCTGAAGGTCTGGTGCGAGTGGTAGTTAAAGATGAAGAATTTTTGTTGTCAGCCAAGTTTGCTTGTGTCAACGATGGTTTTTCTTATCCAGAAATCGAACCGCGACTTTTTTCTTTCAATTCGCCTTACGGGGCCTGCCCCTCTTGTCATGGTTTAGGGACAAAACATTTGTTTGGTGGTGACACTTGTGCTGATTGCCATGGGGCGCGTCTGCGACCAGAAGCCCTCCATGTTTTGATTGGCACAAACCCCGAAAAATCGACTGGCATCGATCACGGGGCAAAGAATATTGTTGATTTGACCGCTTTACCGATCAGTGAGGTTTATGAATTTTTCATGAAATTAAAATTAACGTCGCGACAAAAAGCGATTTCAGCCGTCGTGTTGAAAGAAATCGAATCGCGAATAAAATTTTTATTGGATGTCGGTCTGGATTATCTGGCGCTCAATCGTCGAGCCGATACTTTGTCGGGCGGCGAAGCTCAACGTATTCGTTTAGCCTCGCAACTTGGTTCACGGTTGGTGGGCACATTGTATGTTTTGGACGAGCCGACTATTGGTCTCCATGCTCGTGACAATGATCGTTTGATTAAAACTTTAATCGGTCTGCGCGATTTGGGTAATTCGATCATTGTCGTCGAACACGACGAAGATACGATTTTTGCTTCCGATTTTTTAGTGGATATTGGACCGGGCGCTGGTGTGCATGGTGGCCAGATCATCGTGGCTGACCAAACGGAAAAATTATTAACCGCCAAGAAAAATGATTTTGGCTCACTGACAGTTGATTATTTACGCGGTGAATTAGTGGTGCCGATGCCGGATAAACGTCGAACCAACGAAAAAGGTTCGTTGAAAATCCGCGGTGGCCATATTTTTAATATCAAAAATCTCAATGTCGATCTGCCTTTGGGTAAGCTGGTCGGTATCACTGGCGTGTCTGGTTCTGGCAAGTCATCTTTCGTCTATGAAATTTTGCATAAAAATCTTCAAGGCCGTTTGGAACGTCGTTATCGCACCAATGAAGTTTTTAATTGTCAGGAATTCAGTGGTTCAGAATATCTTTCTCGAGTAGTCTTGATCGATCAATCACCGATTGGTCGGACACCACGGTCTAATCCGGCCACTTATACTGGTGCTTTTACTTTCATCCGCGAGTTGTTGGCCTCGACCCAATTGTCTCAAATGCGCGGTTGGAAAGCCTCTCGTTTTTCTTTTAATGTCACTGGTGGCCGATGCGAAGCTTGTCAAGGTAACGGCGAAATCGCGGTCGAAATGCATTTCTTGCCGACAGTTTATGTCCCTTGTGATGTTTGTGGTGGTCGGCGTTATCAAAAAGAAACACTGGAGGTAAAATATAAAAAGAAAAACATTAGCGAAATTTTACAATTAACCGTCGAAGAGGCTCTGGATTTTTTTGGTGACATTCCGGCGGTTTATGATCGTTTAAAAACTTTAAATGAAGTTGGTTTGGGTTATCTGGAACTGGGTCAATCGGCCACCACCTTGTCTGGTGGTGAAGCCCAACGAGTTAAAATTTCGTCTGAACTCTATCGACCGCAGACGGAGCGAACGATCTATATCCTCGATGAACCGACCGTTGGTCTGCATTATGAAGATGTGCGTAAACTGGTGGATATTTTACACAAATTAGTCGAGCGGGGAAATACCGTGGTCGTGATCGAACACAATTTAGAAATAATCAAAAATTGCGACTATGTCATCGATTTGGGGCCGGAGGGTGGTGATGGTGGTGGTAAACTGGTAGCCAAGGGTACACCGGAAGAAGTGGCTTATGCCAGTGGTTCGCATACCGCTAAGTATTTAAAAAGGGTTTTAAAAAGAAAATAAAATTTTATGAATATTGGCGATTTCCGCCAAAATCCTCCAGCGGACCGGCCAAAGCGGACAAGTAAAAAATATAATTTACCGGATAAGCCTGGAATCTATCAATTTAAAAAGGGTCGGCAGATTTTGTATATTGGTAAAGCGACTTCACTCCGTGATCGAGTGCGGAGTTATTTTGCTGGTGATTTGGTTGAATCCAGAGGGCCGAGGCTAATCAAGATGTTGGCCGAAGCCAATGATTTGTCTTGGCAAGAAACCGATTCGGTTTTGGAAGCACTGATTTTAGAATCAACCTTGATCAAAAAACATCAACCGAAATACAATGCGCGGGAAAAAGACGATAAAAGTTTCAATTATATTATTATCACTAAAGAAAAATGGCCCCGAGTTTTAATTGTTCGTGGTCGAGATTTAAATGTGCGCCACCGAGTGGCACACATTTCTTACGGGCCTTTTACTAGTGGCAAGGATTTAAAAATCGCCCTCAACTTAATCAGAAAGATTTTTCCTTTTCGGGATAAATGCTTGCCTGATTCCAATAAAGGCTGTTTCAACTATCAGCTCGGCCTTTGCCCCGGAGTTTGTACCGGTGAAATTTCAGCTAAAGATTATCAAAAAATCATCAGTAGATTAAAAATGTTTTTTTCTGGTCAAAGTAAAAAATTGCGTGCCAAATTAAAACAGGAAATGATGGCCTTGGCCAAAAAACAAGAATTTGAAAAAGCTGACGTGCTTAAAAGACAACTTTTTGCGCTTGATCATATTCGAGATGTGGCGCTGATTGGTGCTCGCGGAGAAGTTATAGACTCTTTTCAGAACCCCTCGTCTCGGGTTCAAGTTAGGATCGAGGCTTATGATATTGCTCATTTATCCGGCACCAACACTGTCGGGGGAATGGTGGTCTGGCAAGATGGTGAATTAACTCCGACAGAGTATCGACGTTTTAAAATTATTGGCGCAAAAGATAAAAAAGTGGCGATTGATGATCTAGCTAATTTAGCAGAAATTTTAACTCGTCGTTTAATTCACAAGGAATGGCCGTTGCCAGATGTCATTGTTGTTGATGGTGATGAACGCCAACGCCAAGTGGCGGAAAAAATTTTCCAATCAGCTGGTTTAGAGATAAAAATTATTGCCGTGACTAAAGATCGACATCATCAGATGGCAAAAATTTTGGGCGATAGTGCTACTATCGGTGACTATCATTCGGCGATTGTTTTAATCAATGCTGAAGCCCATCGTTATACACTGTCTTTTCATAGAAAACTTCGTCGACAAATGTTAAAATAAAAAGCATGGAAGTGATCCTCGGCTTAAGTCAAATGAGCACTTCGGCTTTTTTGCTAGTTAGTGGTTTTTTTGGTCTGCTTGGTTTTATGGTTGGCGTTATTTTTCACAATCGTCAAAGTCGTGTTTCGACCTTAATCAAAGAAGCCAAGATGCGAGCGGTTCAAGTCAAAGAATTGGAAAAGAACAATGCTGAATTAGAAAAAGCCACCAGCGCTTTGTCGGCCAAGGAATTTGAATTGACCAATGCCAATCGTCGTCTACGCGAGTTGGAAAATGCCAAATCAAAATTTGTTTCTGTTACTGCCCATCAATTGCGAACACCTTTAGCTGGTTTAAAATGGACTTTTAATTTGCTCCAGACTGGTCAATTAGGTCCGATTTCAACCGAACAAAAAGAATTTGTCGACAAAGGTTTGTTGAGTGTGCAAAAGATGATCAAGATCGTCAATGATCTTTTGAATGTCAATCTGGTCGAGGAGGGTGATCCGAGTATTTTTCATTTTGAATCGGTTGATTTAAAAACTTTGGCTGAAGAAGTTAAGGCTGAATTTTTCAGTCAAGCTAAAAGTAAAAATATTTCTTTATCAATCCAAACCCCAACTGGTTTTTTGCCTCCAGTCGTGGCTGATCGGGGAAAAATTAAAATGGTCTTAGAAAATTTGCTTGATAACGCGATCAAATACACGCCAGCTGATGGTCAGATCTCGGTCGTGATTGACGATAAAAAATTAAACACCGCTGGCGCTAGTCTGGAAATCTCGGTTCGAGATAGCGGAATTGGTATTGTCGAGGCGGATAAACCTAAAATTTTTCAAAAATTCTTTCGTTCGGCCAAAGCGGTCTCGGTGGAGCCGGACGGTTCAGGTTTGGGTCTTTTTATTGTTCGCGATATAATCGAAAGACATGGCGGTTCGATCTGGTTTGACAGCGAGCCGGGTCAGGGCACCAGTTTCTTTTTTACTTTACCCCTGCGTCGAAAGTAGTATAATCAGTCTGTTGAGCTTAATACAAATTAAAAGATAAATTTTAAATTATGGCAAAAAAAGTTTTTATTGTTGAAGATGATGAATTTTTACGTTCTTTGACAGTCAAAAGATTGGAAAAAGAAGGTTATGACGTCGAAGTTTCAGCTAAAGGTGAAGGAGCGACAAAGCTCATTGTCAAAGCTGATCCAGATATTGTTTTACTGGACTTACTCTTGCCCGGTCTGTCTGGCTTTGATGTTTTGAAGGAAATTCGCGAAAATGAGGCGATTAAAAAAGTGCCAGTGATCGTTTTTTCTAATCTCGGTCAACGTGAAGATATTGAGAAGGCCAAGGCTCTGGGCGTTAGCGATTTTCTGATCAAAGCCAATTTTACTTTGGATGACGTAGTGGGGAAAATTTCAGCCGTCATAAAATAAAACCAGTTCTTAATCTTTTTAAAATGTTGCGAGTCGGCGTCATTCGAGGCGGTGCTAGTTGTGAGTATGAAGTTTCGCTTCAGACTGGTGCTTCAGTTTTAAAAAATTTATCAAAGGACAAGTACCGGATTCACGATATTTTGATTGACAAATCTGGTGCTTGGCATTTGGACGGCCTACCTCTCAATCCTCATGTTTTACCACAAAAGATCGATGTCGCCGTGATTGCTTTGCATGGCGAATATGGTGAAGACGGCCAGATTCAAAATCTACTTGACCGCCTAAAGGTTTCTTATACCGGTTCGGGGCACCTAGCTTCGGCTTTAGGGATGAACAAGATTTTGTCGAAAGATCTAGTTAGAAAGGCTGGAATTAAAACGCCGGTTGGTTTGGAAATTAAAAAAAATGAACACGGCGAAGATTTACCGCAAAAGATTTTTCAAAAGATTTCTCCGCCTTGGATTGTCAAACCGGTTGATCGTGGTTCTTCGGTTGGTCTTTATTTTGCCAAAAATGTCGAGGAATTAGCCGAAGCGATCACTAAATGCTTTGAGGTGACTGATCAAGTTTTGATCGAAGAATATATCAAGGGGCGCGAAGCCACCTGCGGGGTAGTGGAAAATCTGCGCGGCCATGATCTGTATCCGCTTTTTCCGATTGAAATTATTCGACCAGATGGAGCGTTTTTTTGGGATTATGATAATAAATATAGTAGTGACCATAAGACAATTTGCCCAGGCAATTTTACGGTTGAACAAAAAATGGCGCTACAAGAAATGGCGACCACAATTCATCGCTTGTTTGGTTTGAGGCATTATTCCCGTTCGGATTTCATTATTTCACCGCGGGGGATTTATTTTTTGGAGACCAATACTTTGCCAGGTCTGACCAACAATTCTCTTTTGCCCAAAGCGATCGCTGCAGCCGGCATCAAACATCAGCATTTTTTGGATCACTTAATAGCTTTAGCTATAAAAAATAAAAAATAAATTATCGCGGAAATCTTGGAAGGACATTTTGGAAGATTAAAAATAAAAAATAAAAGATTAAAAATTTGACTTTTTCGAACTGGTGTGGACTTGGTATCAAACCGGTGGAACGACATATTGCGAGAATTGTCCGAGTGGAATCAACTGAAAGTAGCTCACGAAGCCCAGCTTGCTACCCGATAATGCCATTTTATCAGATTTTGCGAGCCTCTGCATGGAACTAACCGGAACTGACCTTAACTGACCGGTTTTCGCCCACTGTTCGCCCTCGTGGCGAGCTTTGTGCCGAGAGTAAGAGTTTGCCACCTATTACGAACCGGTCGAGCCGTAATGCCAAATTTGAGAACGTGGGACGATTTGCTTAACTCGAGCGATGTTAAGCAAATTGTACCGAGTCATAATTGCTTAACTTTCAGCTTTGTTCGATCCAAGCTTCTTTTCTTCCTCAATGTCCTCTCCTGCACACCGCATCAAAGTATCGAAGTAACCGGTAAGATTGAACGCCGCGTCGTGCAACTCCTGATCGGTCAGATCGGCATTAAAATCTTCCTTGAATATTTTCATCAATTTATCGAGGTTTTCTTGTGAGAATTTCATAATAGGTTAAAGACTCTCTTCAATCTCAACAGCATCATCTTCGTCTACGCCCAAGTCATCCATAATCTCCTGCACACGCTCAGCCGTGTCCTGATCGAGATCATGACTTTCCATAAGCTCCTTTACGTCCTCATCCGGAGTTTCGTTGGTTGTATTGTTTTCAATTGGATTGTCAGTGCTCATGGTTTTAATTCAGCGACCAAATTGCGTAGTTTAAATAAGCGGCGAAGCTAACCCAAAGAATATATGGCACCAAAAGCCAAGCGGCCGGTTTGGAGATTTTATAAAACGCAATGATCGTGGCGAGGATGGCGAGCCAAAGGAACACAATCTCAACAAGCGCACCGCCAGGACTATGCAGACCAAAAAAGATAACCGACCAAAGGGTATTCAAGACCAGCTGACCGATAAATATGCCGAGAGCGATCCTTACATCCCTGCGATCTAGTCCCTTTTTCCAAACAAGAAATGCCGCGATGCCCATAAGAGCAAAGAGTGTCGTCCAAACCGGTCCGAACACCCACGCTGGAGGATTGAGAGCCGGTTTGACGATTCCTGCATACCAGCCAGCAATGGACGGAGTCGTGAACATCGAACCAATGATGCCGGCCATCTCGGAGACTACGATAGCGATGATAAATTTAAATGTGTTGTTCAATTGCATATATCCTTAGATTTAAAGAGTCATTTTTGTTGACCTATCAAGACGATAAAAAAGATGGGACAAAAGACTTAATGCATCGAGACAATCTTTTTCAGTGAATAAACCGGAATCTTTTAAGTCCGATACCACTTCGTGTGCAACCACGTTTCTCCCTCCGACCACTATTCCGTGGGAAAATTCTCTATGTGCATTTTTGATATTTTTTATCGTGTCTGGATCAAAGTCCGTTCCATCAGTCCTTTTGAAATTCTCCGTAACGGATAGAACCGGCGTTGCGAGTTGGAAAACATTTTCCATCATTGGAGCGGCATCAGTGATTGTTGATCCCGATTTGCTTTTCACCGCATTTATATACACCTTGGCGGTTTCTAAAAAAGCGGTGTAGTAATTTTCGTCTTCATAGTATTGCTTTGAGGCTTTTTGAACCTCGGGATGCATGTATCGCCAATGATAAAAAGCATACTCGGGAATCAATCCGTGAATTTTTTTAACTGCACTACCCATGGCTTCAACTGGAAGCTCCGAATCTCTTTCCAAAGTTTGAATAAGCGGTTTTACCTGATCTCTGATCTCGGTCGGTAACTTACTAAACCATTCCGGAATATTAACTCCAGTGGTCTCCGATAGTTTGGTTTCGCGCTTCGCCGCCCTTTTATTGCGCCAATCTCTCTCAAGCCATCGGATCACGCTCTGCAAATATGTTCTGAGTTCGGCCATTTCTGGGTGATCCCAAATCAAGGACTGCCGATTCGTCTCAATTACGTCCTCGGGAAGATCGTCGATAAAATCAACCTCAAGCCATCCGGTTAAATATGAAAAGAAGTGGCTCGACTCACTATCCGAAAAATACTCAGCTTGATTTACCAATTTATTTCTGGAGAAAAGGACGACGCCTCGCATATTTGTTTTTGGTGAGATCGGCTTTTCTGTGGCGATAAGATGTCCTATAACTTGAGCTTTTCGCGCGTAATCACTTTCCATGCCAATATCCGCTGGCACATCCCACTCGATCTCTTTGTCGAGGTCGGCGTATTTGCGCTCGTTAGTTACTTCAATGGGAGTCCCTGAATTGTGTTGTAGAGTGATTTTGAAACTGGCATCTATAATAAATATTTTTGATAGACTTGTGGCTATGTCTTCAGGTAAAAAATTAGAATCTCTCTGAAGTTTTCTCAGTGTGATTGTCGTGCCGTGCTCTGCGGCACCGCATGTCTCATCTTTCTTCACGATCACGGGAGTGTATTCTTTGTCGGCTCCTTTAATATCTTCCCATCGCATTATGAAAACATTCAACTTGCCGTCTTTTTTTGTGGCAATTTCTATCTCATGCGATATACCAAAAAAAGAAAGTTTTCCTAAGCCCTTTTTGCCTATGGCCTTTCGTCCTTTTGCCGAGGCAGGATCATCACCATCGTCTCGACGATTTCTACCGATTCTTAAAAACTTATTGTTAATGTCATCGAAGCTCATTCCAAGTCCATCATCTTCTATCGTGATTTCTTTGTCTGCAGTGTCATCTTTAAGATTCAATTTAATGTTCTCCGCATCAGCGTCGTAAGAGTTTGCGATAAGCTCCGCCAAAACCGGAGGCAGGGTCGAATACATCCGAACACCGAGATGCTCTATCGTATTCGGATCAAACGTCATTTTTAATTCTTGTCGTGGCATAATGGCGGTATTTACTGAACGGACTCGACAATCTGTTTGCCGATTATTTCAGCGAATTTAGGCGGTACGGCATTGCCTATCATCTTGGCGATAGAAGCGATGCTTGTACCGATAAATTGGTAATTTTTGGGGAACGTTTGCAATGTCGCTCCCTCTCTCAAAGAAATGGCTCGGTCTTCCTCCGGATGTGCGAAGCGGCCGTTGCTGATGCTGAAAAACTTAGTCGTGATCGTCGGAGACGGCCGGTCCCACCACATACGCCCGTAGGTATCATAAAATTTCTTCTCTCCAGAAGCGTAGCAGTCCAGCTGATATCCTTTTTTGTTTTGCCACTTTGAACGGTCGCCGCCGTTTTTGTCCGTCATTCGCAATCGCTCGATATTCTTATCGCTTAGATTAGCGGCGGTATGGAGGAAAGGATCACTGCCAGTTGTACCGGCTTTTATTTTATGGAAACCGTTTTTTGTTCCAAGGACATCCCGAACCGTTTTTTGTTTGTTGGTCGGCTTCGGGAGAGAGATCGTCGAAACCCGAGAGGCCAAAAGCGTGAAGCGTCTCCTTTTCTGCGGTATGCCGTACAAAGACATGTCCGTAATATCATGCGCCACGTTATAACCCAATGATTCAAGTACAGCGATAAAATTTCCCATAGGACTGTCTTTCTTGGAAGAAATGCCGGGGACATTTTCAACCAATACGATTCCAGGCAAAAAATACTCAACGAATCTCTGAAAATCAAGAATCAAATTCTTGGTCTTTTTGGATTTTTCCTTACTCGTACGAATGATGCTCCAGAATTGGCACGGGGCACAGCCGGCGAAAATCATATTGTCGTCGTTTTTTGAGATTTTCAATTCTCGTTCGAGATCAGCCGGTGCATATTTGGTGATATCTCTTTCTAAGAAAACTGCTCCTTTATTGTTTTTTTCAAAAGTTGCCTTGCACGATCCGTCGTTATCGACGCCGCCAAGAACCTTGATACCGGATGCCATCAGTCCATTAGTAAGACCTCCAGCTCCAGAAAAAAAATCTACTGCTTTTAATTGATTTCGTTTTGCCATAAAGATAATGCTTGCTTGACTTATTTTAGCACTTTGACAGCGGATTTAAAATAACTCAAAACGTCAACGCTTCCACTTTTTATTTGCCAGCTTTTCTCTTGCCGTACTTTAGTTCTCGAAGGGAGTTGATGGACTTAACTAGATCGGCTGATGTAAATTTTGGATTTTTTCCATTCTCTGGATGATGAATGGAATGGCGAATGTATGTTGCTAAAGAAACACTATCAGTGACTTTTGTTTTATCGTTGTACCATTTTTTTGATTTTGGAAGTCCTTCTAATTTACTTTTATCAATATCCTCAAGATATCCGTACAGTTCGTTGTGATAATCATTTGTAGGTATTCCGAATACTTCGTAGTTCACTTCTGAATACGAGCTATCTTTACCTTTTATCTGTTCGAGCTTCGTCTTTTTGTTACCCTGTTTTTCTACCCTAAAACATCTCTCCAAATGATCTTTATCGATCATATAGTTAGAGTGAGTAGCAAAGATCACAATGTTGTCTTCCTTGTTTTTGGTAATTTTGATTAGCTCGTTTCTTAAAAATTCTTGTGCTTGTGGGTGTAAGTGTGTTTCTGGTTCATCTAGCAACAACAGAGAATAGGATAGTTGGTCAGTGGAGTTTTCTGCGGAAATAGTAAGCAAGAAAGATATAAATTGTCTAAATCCATCACTTCTCTGATTTGTTGTCTTAGAATCGTACTTCACTCCCACATCTTCAACCAAAAATGACAGCATCATGTTATTGATTTGAAACTTGATCTTGACCGGATGATTTTCCCACACCTTCTTTATATGGGCTGTAACCTTATCTCCCAGTTTGTCCTGTAGGTCACTAACTTCTGATGGTTCTGTCTGCAGTCTGTTTATTGCCGCAGGGATGCTCACTTCATCAATGCCCGCTAATCCAAAACAATTTAAGAGAGGTACAGATGTTTTCTTTGGATCAGTCGCAAAGGTAGTCAGATTTATCTGGTCATTTATAAGATATTCATCAGATGATTCCCAAAAGGTAATGTGGTGTGAAAGTTTCCAAAAGTATTTAGGGAATGTAGTTTGAAAATATGTCTGAAGATTAAAATCATCCTGCGTTTGTTCTGGGTTTTTCTGTACTGGTTTATCGCCCTCAAGAGTATAGTCGGGGAAAATATGGGTCTTAAACTTTATACGATCAAAGTTATTTCGTACTGGTGTGGCTGTGGGTTCGAAAGTGACACAGACATCTACTTCTTCGATGTTAATTTTCGAAAGCAAATCTTTTTCGAAGCCTTTTTCAGTAAGTGCTTTTTTAAGCTCTTTATCTTCGCTCGCATCTAAAGTGTAAGTTAAAAATATCGTTATCGGTTTTGTGTCGTTACCAAAATCTTTCGGAAACATTGCTTCACCGCCATCTACTAACGAAACACCTCTCAGAAAACTGCTTTTCCCTGATTCGTTTATTCCGATCAGGGTAAATGTTTTACCCCCGTGAAGTTCTGCGACATTGAAAGTTTCGTTTTCAATACTTCGGAAGTTTTCGATTGTAATGCTTTTAATTTTCATAATTTTACGCGTACACGTTCACCTTCTCGTCCACGTAGTTGTCATAGACGTGGAAGTACACTTTCTGCGTTCGGTCTTCGCAGTCGGGATCGGTATATGTCGGTTCCGGAAGCTCGTCATATAGCATGTCGCGGATTGTGATCTTTACGTCGGCTCGGGTTTCTTCTTTCCTCTTCCAGTCCAGCACAAGCTTTTCTTGTTTCAGCCGAGCCAGTAGCTCTTTAGCCACCTTCTTAACCTGATCAACTTCGCTTGGATTCAGATTCTCTTTTCGGAGAATGTCGAATACAGCCAGCTCTTCTTCGGTAAGATTTTCGGAAACAGCGCGGCGATCCTCTTCGCTCAATTCCTTCGCCAGCTCTACTAACTGGTCAAAAAAGGCGTCGAGATCATGGGATCCGGTGTTGTATTCATGTAGGAGCTTATTTAGGCGGTCCAGGAAGTGTTTGCGGAGCTTATTCTTGCGCACCATCTCTTTGATCTTTTCTTCTAACTCTGCACTCAATGCTTCAGCTTCAATGTTCTGTGTGTCGGAGTCATCAAAGAATTTTCGAAGTGCCTCAAAATCAATCTTGCTCAAATCCTTAAGCTTCGGCGTATCCTTGATCACATACTCGCCGGCACGGATAGAGCGATCAAGTAAGTTCTCGAGATCCTTCTTCACTTGTGATACGTCCGTATCCTCATCAATAACTTCACGGATGCGCGACGCGATCACTTTATAAGCTGTGACTTCGTGATAGTAATCTTCTGCCTTTGGCTCCGGCAAAACCGCCTTGTAGTATTTGTGCGCATCGCCAGCAAGCTCGAGATACTGCTGTTTGGTTTTTTCGTCTTGCAGGATCTTGTTTGTGAATACATCCACAAGCCGGATCTTTTCAACATTTTTTGCTTCGAGAAGTTCTTTGATGTCCAGTTCAAGTGTCTTTAAAAATTGTCTTGCCTTCGCGACAGTGGCAAAAAGTATTTCCACCAGCTCATTTTTGTCTTTGATAATTTCATCATCTCCGGCATTGGTAGAAGCGTAAACTGCGAGTGCTTTTTGCAGGTTACGAAATACGCCGATGTAGTCGACGATCAAGCCGTTGGTCTTGTTTGGATAGACACGGTTTGCACGAGCAATAGTTTGCATCAGCGTGTGATTCTTGAGCGGCTTATCGAGATAGAGTGTCGATAGATTCGGTACATCAAAGCCGGTCATCCACATTGCACAGACAAACACAATCCGCAGATTGCTATCTGCATCTTTAAACTTTGTTTCGAGATCTTCGTTTAAAATCCTTGCACGCAAGGGTCGCATATCAATCTCAAATTCTTCCATATCGGCAATTTCATTTTGGCTTTGGCTCACCACTACCGCCATGTCGATGTTTTCGTATTTCTGAACCTGTTCCCTCAACATTTCCTTTTCATGCTCATCCTTTGCTTTGGTGACAGCGATATTCATCTTTGCGAGGTGGCGTTGCATCTCTGCTTTCACCTTTGTGTACATGCGAATGGCAGTTTTTTTGTCGATGGAAACAACCATCGCCTTACCGTCATATCCGCGAGCAGTAAAGTGCGTGACGATATCTTCGGCAACCTTGTTCAGTCGATCCTCGCGAGTAATGAGGTGGTAGAAAGTTGAAAATTCCTGTTCAAGTTTTTCTTCTTCATCGGTCGAAAGTTCATAGAAGTCCATCACTCTCTCAAGATCCTTTTGGATCTCGAGATTCTCGTTTTCAAGCTTGGGTACTCGGTTTTCGTAGTAGAGCGGCACCGTAGCTCCATCTTCTACCGATTGAGCGAAGTTATAGGTCGACACATAGTCACCGAATGTTTCTCGGGTCTTTTCCTCTCCCTTTGCCATCAATGGCGTACCTGTAAAGCCAATAAATGCCGCTTTAGGCATCGCAATACGCATATTCTGTGCCAAGCGGTCGTATTGAGTACGATGCGCCTCATCTACCATCACAATGATGTCGCTACGCTCCGAAAGCACCGGTGGCTTCTCTTCGGGCTTTGTGCCGAATTTATGGATCAAAGAAAAGATGTGTCGATGATCTTCAGTTAGGAGCTGGCGCAGATTGAGGATTGAATCAGCATGTACTTCTTCTTCATATACCGCACCGCAGGCAGAGAATGTTTTGTATATCTGCTTGTCGAGTTCTGTTCTGTCGGTAACGACAACAAAGGTAAAGTTTCCGGTCATCTTGCGAAGTACCTTTTGTGAAAGGAAGATCATTGAATATGACTTGCCGGATCCTTGTGTGTGCCAAAAGACACCAAGTCGTCCGTGATTCTTGTCGCGATTTTTGATTTGATCAAATGCCTGATTTACTCCGAGTAACTGGAAGTAACGAGATATAGCTTTGACCCTCTCACGGAAAGAATCATCAAACAATGTGAAGTTCTCAACGATGTCGAGAAGCCGTGAGGGTTCGCAGGTTCCTTTGATAACCGTTTCCAAACTTACTCGTCCTTCTTCGCTCTCACTCTTTATTTTTTTCCATTCATTAAAATGCTCGTACGCAGATGTAAGCGTACCAACCTTAGTTTCGATGCCGTTGGAAAGGATAATGAAACCATTATGCCAAAAGAGCTGTGGGATAGTGTCTTTATAATCGCGGATATTTTCTTGATAAGCATTTCGCAGATTTTTGTGCGATGCCTTCAACTCGATCAATACAAGCGGTAGACCGTTCACGAAGCCAATCAGATCCGGACGACGTTTGTGAAGTTCGCCAGTGATCCACATTTGAGATACCAGCAAGAAGTCATTATTCGCTGCGTTTTCAAAATCAAACACACGGATATTGATACTTTCAAAAGCCCCTTTGTCGTTTCGGATCTCCGCCTTGATGCCGTCCTTTATGAGCTTGTAGATCTCATGGTTCGCATTGACCATACTTGCAGTAGAGCGATCACGCGTGAGTTCGGTAATAGCTTGAACAATAGCTTCCTGTGGAGCATCCGGATTAAGTTTCTCAAGTACCGGTTTTAGGCGATTGATCAAAACAACCTGCCCCTGATTCTCACGTCCTAAAAGCGCATCGCCCTCTTCAGAGTAGGCATTGATAAAATTTTTAACACCCCAAAGCTCCGCAAAAATCTTTACGGCTGTTTGCTCAATTAAATTGTTTTCAGAAAATTCGTTCATATTTTTATTTCGCCGGTTACAAGCTTTGGTATAAGCAAATCGCGTGTCTTACGAAGAGTTTTATTTTGATATGAGTATTGAAGTTTTGAATCTAAAAGCATATTTAAATACTCTAGTTTTTGATCAAACGAACTGTCCGGTATTGCGATAAATAATTCTTCCAGATGTCGGGAGCCAAGATGAGCGACGGTAGCACCCATGAGCGTTGCCTCAAAGTGTTTGATGGGCTTCATCAATGACAAGGCAAGGTATGCTCTCATTCTTTCATTCTTTGGTCTTACTCTACATACTCGTTGCACCAATAGCGCATCTTCATCCTGCCAGTGATTCATGTGGAAGATGCCATCCATTCCGATCAAAAAATCACCTTTTTTTACAAGATAAGAATGGTCAACCTCCTCAGTCGTATAAGTTGTGGCAACGCCTGAAAGAATATCTCGAATCCTTACTGTTCTTAACCCCTGTTGCTCTTCATTGAATTGATTTGCCTTGAATGCGAAACCCATTTTGATATCCGCGACATCATAAAGATTTTCCGCCTTCCACCCTTTTGGAAAGTTCTTTTCTGCTACACCTTCTACAATTGCGGCAAAGTACTCTCCATAAATAGCTTGGGACATTTGATCCAAAACCCGAATTCTTTGAGTATTATTTTCTATAAGATTATCGTAAGTAGATAGTACATCCGATATACGGCGTTGGTCAGCAATAGACGGCGCTAAAATATCCAAACCCTCCACAACTGATTTGTCAGCCCTTTGACGACCTGATGCACCCACCATGCTTTTTATTGCAGGTGAGCGCACTTCATCAGTCCGAGATAAGTAATAAACAAAATCTCTATCCGATATTCCTTCTTTGCAACGAAAAACAAAAAATTCTGTTGATCCAAAACCTACTCCTTCGGGGAGATCCTTAATTTGAGCTATCTTTCCATTCTCGAGACATGGTGTAATTCTTGCAAAAACTGTGTCGCCGTTAGAAAATCTTGAACCACCACCTGTAAACTTCTTTGTATAAAATGACGTGGGATTCTTTGAAACTCCGTCAACTAGCTCCATTGGAATAAATGCATACTCATTATCTTTCTTGAGAGTTGATTTTGGATTGGTATCCACAAAGTCAGCAAATTTCATTTTCTTCCATGTTTGTGTTGACGTGGTCATATTAAAATAGTTTTTTAAAATTCTCCGCTATCTTTTTTTCAAGATCGTGGGCTTCGTGTGTAAGATTCTGAAGTTCTGTATTTAAACCGCGTACTGTTATTTCAAAATCTGCATCACTAACAAAATCGCCATCTGCAGTTCCAACGTATCGACCCGAGTTTAGGGAATACCCAGCAGAGCGCACTTCATCAAGTGTCGCGACTTTGCAGAGACCTTTCACGTCCTTGTATTTCTTGGCGTCTTTCTCTCCTCGATAACTTCGGACGATATCAGCTATTTGCTGTATATGCTCTTCCGTCCAATCGCGGTGAGCACGATCGATCTGGTGATAGATATTTCGTGCATCAATAAACAGAACTTTGCCCTTGCGATCCGTTTTCTTTTTTCCTTTGTCGAGGAACCACAGTGTTACCGGCAACGTAACGTTATAGAACATATTCGGACCGACAGCGACCATTACGTCTACCAGATCGTCATCAATCATTTTGGTGCGAATTTCTTTCTCGCTATGTCCAGCATCGCTTGCAGAGTTTGCCATAACGAAACCGGCGCGTCCGGTATTCTTCAAAGCACTTAAGAAAATCTGAATCCAGAGATAGTTGCCGTTGTCGTTTCGAGGTATGCCATACGGAAAACGTGGATCATCTTTAATGCGTTCTTTATCGATGCCGTTGACGTTGAATGGAGGATTAGCCATCGCGAAGTCGAACTTGCCGACCGAGCGATGGAGATCCTCATAGTACGTATTACCTTGGCGGATATCACCGGACAAACCGTGGATCGCAAGGTTCATTTTGGCTATCCGGACCGTCTGATCGGTTTTCTCTTGCCCGTAAATAGAAACTTCGCGAGATGCCTTTATTTTCTTACCATTCTCGAAATGCCGTTTAATAAACTCAACGGACTGTACGAACATACCGCCGGAACCGCACGCAGGATCATAAATGTAACCTTTGTATGGTTCGAGGATTTCTACGATTAGCTTAACGATAGATGATGGTGTAAAGAATTCTCCACCGCCAGAACCATCGGCAATGGCGAACTTGCCGAGGAAGTATTCATAGATTCTCCCGAACGCATCACCTTCGATGTCATCAGGAATTTGATTGAAATTTTTAAGAAGCATGATGATAGAGCGATTTTCAAGTATCTGAAATGATTTCGGTAAAATACCGGCAAGCTCTTTGTTTTCTGCCTCAATCTCTTTCATCGCGTCATTCACGGCCTTTCCCATATCAGTTCCTTCCGGCAATTCTATGAGATACGAAAATCTGGCTTTTTCGGGAACGAAAAGCGTGCCGCGAGCATGGTAATCGGCAGAAGAAATCGGACGTTCGCGTGCAACTGAAGCGCCCCCATAACTCTTTGTTTTAGTTTTCCGCTCATCGGTTATTTCTTTTCCAGTTTTGCTGAATTTCACACCAGCGAACTTGAGGAAAATCAAACCCAAAACCGGTTCGGCGAATTCATTAAGACGCAAGGCCGAATTGGCACGCATATGATCGGCCGCCTCCCATAGTCTATTTTCTAAATCTTTTATATTGGTGCTCATAGTAATTTTTCTTCTTTGAAGCTGAAGTGGCTGTTTTTCGAAATGATAACGTGATCTATAATCTCGATGCCCATCATTTTTCCGGCCTCGGTCAATCTCTTCGTAAGCTCCAGATCGTCTTCCGATGGTTTTGGGTCCCCTGAAGGATGATTGTGAGCGGCTATGATCTGCGCCGCGGAGTATTTAAGAGCCGGTTCAAAAACCTCTCGTGGATGTACTAGGTTCGCGTTGAGCGTCCCCATTGAAATAGTTTCTTTGTGAACCAGCTGATTTTTCGCATTTAAATACAAAACCACGAAATGCTCTTTTTTGAGATCGCGCATATCGGTTAGTTGCGCGGCCGCATCCTTTGCAGTGTTGATCACTGGCAGGTTGGTATCATTCACTTCCAGCGCACGCTTGGAGAGTTCGAATGCGGCAAGAAGCGTGGTAGCTTTTGCTGAATCAATGCCGCTTATTTTTGATAAATCATCATACGTCATCTGTAACAGCCGTTTCTTAGAATACTTCGATAAAATTTGTGATGCGATCTCAATAACGTTCTTTCCGGTTATGCCGGTGCGTAAAAGAATTGCCAAAAGCTCGGAGTCCTTCAAATTATCGGCTCCTTTCGCTATAAGCTTCTCTCTCGGTCTATCTGATTTTGGCAAATCTTTTATTTTCATAAATTTATTTCAATAAGTCATCGAAGTCGCACCTGATTAGGTCTTCTTTCCGGAGAACAATCTGTTCTTTCTGATTCAAATTATCGGCGGTCACGCGGATAAGTTTGGTCGTTAATGTATCGCCAACAAGTTCATGATTGATTTTCTTCAGGTATGCTTCGATCTTTTCGTAGAATAGAGAGGCGTATTCTTTCTGTTTCTTCTCTGATGTCGGATGGCTGGTAGTGCCGTTTGCCGAGAATTCTATGTGATCGCTTATGGTGTTGTTGATCGTAAACGAGACCTCAATATCTTTAAAGAGAAACCAGTATTCGCTCAAATTGCAAATAATTCGCACACGGTCACCCTCTTTTGTGCTGTACTCAAAGATGAAAGAGAACACGTCAGTACGGAAATCCTCGAACACTCGCACATGCTCAAACTTCGATACGGTCCTGATTTTATATGCGTCTCGCAACTGAAAGAAAGTATCGCGCCAACTTTTAAGCCAATTGGTTACATAGCGAGAATCAAGAAAGAGTGGCGTGATGTCGTTTTTCAAATTTTCATCGCTCACATTATTCATTTTCACTGCGAGTTTAGTAAAGAGTGTTCGGTAGTCTTTCGCCTCCTCAACTTTTTTTGCTTTGAGATAATCGAGATCGGGTACGATTTTTTTACTCATATACCAAAGCAAGTCGTAAATATCACGTCCTTTTTCTTCGTATATCGCTTTACCTACACCGCGTGTTCCGCGTAGAAAAATAGCGGCAATTTTACTCGCCATAAGAGAGGAGAGATTGTATGTCAGTATCACGAATGATAACTGCCCATGATTCTGCGGCATACGCTCCGTCACCACGTTAGAAGTTGGGACAAACTGGTTAAGATCGACTTTCACATGAACCCATTCAGAAGCGTAACCCTCAACCAAACCACCAACTCTAAATTTAAGCATTATACCTCTGTTGTTGGTGATGCTGATTTTCAAAAATTCAGAATCAACGCCATACACCTTCGAGAAATGCTTTTCCGCCTCCTCTTTAAGTTCGTTAAGAAAATCGTTATCTACATCGCTACTTACCTCGAAATCTAGATCAACTGACATACGATCAAGGTCATAGCAGATGCGAAGTGCTGAGCCACCATACATTATCCATTTGTTGTATTCCGGATGATGGTAAACGAAATCGAGAACATAAAACTGCAATTCTTCTTTGAGAGCATTGAGCCTTATTTCTGGATCGGTAATGCTAAAACCGTAGGTAGAAAGGCCATCAAGTTTACGCTTTAGAGTTGTTGAAATCTGTTCACTCATGAAAGTATTTATTAATCATTGAATAAAATTTATCCTGTTCGCTTTTTTCCATCTCATCAATATCTATCCGGAGTTCTGTGATCATTGCTTTTACTTTTTCTATATCTAGACCATTAAACTGACGTGTTCTCAAATAGAGCAAATCAAACAATGCTTTAGAGGGAGAAGCTATGTAGAAATCAAACTTTCCTTTTGCCAGCGAAAAATCAGTGAAAAAATCTTTGCTGATCGACTGATAGGAAAAGTTACCGGCTTTTGTCTGGTATTCTTTTGTCACTTTGAGTGTGACTGAAGTGATAGAGTGGATTGCTTCGGTAGCAAGATTGTAATACTGGAGTGCCGCCCATGAGCTGATATATGAAGGCGTGCGGATAACATTGGCAAGATAGAATGAATAGGAAACATCGTTCCTGTTTTTATCGAAAAAATCAGCAGACACATACAACCCATTTTTAAGTCGATAAATTTCCTTATACTTCAAGAACCGGCTAATGTAGACATTAACCGTAGAGTCCTTGAGCCCCAACTGCTTACCTAGCTGAAATACAGTATTTTTACTGAAATGAGGCAGGGATTTAAGCTGTTCTAACAGATTACTTTTGCTTTTCATAATGTAACAGAAGTGTATCATATCAGAAACACCCCTGTCAATAAGTCTAAAAACTAGTGAATAGGAGGCATAAAACGGGTCCAATTCACTAAATATCGACTGGAAGTGGCTTTTAAGGTCACTTCCAGTTCAAAAGCCGATCGATAGCGAAAATGGATATTTTGTCCAGTGTACTATGCTAAAAAAGGGAAATAAGCATAGTACAACGTGAATACTATGCTTATGGGGTCATCCTGACTTTTTGCACAACAGCCTATAGCAACAAAGTAGGCATAAGTGGTAAAATAAATCCAACAGTTAAATAAGTGCCTCACGAGGCAACCTGAAAGGCATTCCGAGTTCAAGGGCTCGCGATCTAACGTCACTTTTTTGTGATAACGGATCGCGAGCTTTTCGTTTAACTGGACAATGAATATGAAAATGAAAACGGCCACACTGGCCACAACCTACACTTTTAATATTGGCGTAGCGAGGGACGCGGTCCAAAATGCTTTTGATAATGCCGGGCTGGTATTGGCTTTGAAAGAAGCGACAGGAGTCATAAAAACAATAAGCGACGAGTTGCGACAAACTCAACAGGAATACAAGAAGCATCTAGCCAAGACGGAAAGAATTTTGTCTGGCATACAGGAATACGAGAAACAAAACAAAAACGAAAGAAAAAAGATTGCCAGGGACGTAGTGGATTATTGGTTTGAAAAAGTAACCACACCGGTGCAACCGGTCAAAAACAAAACTGTGGTCTTTCTCACGGCTGACAATGAGCTGTACTGCGAGCCTAAAGTCGATCACTGCTACCGGGTGGAGGTGAATAGCTATCGGGACAAGATGATCCGGACATTGATTGCTCAAAAAACCTATGTGCCGACTGAAACCCTGATAGGAATCTGCGGTTTTGCGTCTAGAAAATCTCTGGAGAGTGCGGTCCAAGCCATGAATCGCATCGCTCATAAAGAACTTGGTATCCTTAAAATCATAGACGGGTATCGAGACTCCGGATACCGTATCTACACCGGCATAATTTTGAAAAAGGAATAAAACTGCTAGTACTCTCCCGACCCTCCTTGATAACTTTTTTTGAAGGCGACTAAAACAGTCGTCTTTTTCTTTTTTGAATTTGTCTAAAGAGTATGTAAAGAGGTGTGCATCGCTCGCTACGATATATGCATGTTAAGCGTCGAGCGAGTAAAAGAATTAATCAACGATCCCAACCTTTCCGACAAGGAGATTGAGGAAATTAGAGACGGCTTGTTTATGCTGGCTGAAGTTATGTTTGAACAATGGCAGGCAGAAAGAATAAAAGCCAAGAAAGAAAATGATAATCAGAATGAACATGAAAAACCATCCGGACAACAGCAATAGTTTTACTACCAGCGACTTCTACGCGGCCGCTTTTCTCGTGGCCAAAGGATACACGTTGCAGGGCATAGACAAAGCCGACTCACGCCGGTTTCATTTTATTTTTACCAATGAACCCGATCGTCCCCAGCTCGTAAGTGCTTTCTTTGCCGGTTTGGTCGAGGTTAATGCTAAAGCGTTTGTTACGGCGATCAAAGAGCTGAAGTCGCTCATGTATAACGATGCTATGAGTTAAACCGGTCCAACATGGAATATGAATATGGAAAATCTACCATTCGAAATAGACAATAACGATTACGTAAAGCTTCCCCGAAGCATAAAGACTGCCCTCGTGGACGGCTATTTGCGGTTTGAGGAGTATTCGGTGCTTGTCTGGCTTTGGATCAATGCTAATCCAAGAAATGGCAAAGCCCACGTGAGCTATGCCGGTCTTTCAAAGGACTTCAAAGAAAAATACTCCAAGAATCACATCAACCGGCTAATGCTAAACCTTAAGCGTAAGAAGTGGGTATGGTTTACCGGACAGCAAGGTCGCAGAAGTTCGTTCCATGTGGATATTGCTAATTATCCTTTATCTAACGGCACATTTACAGACCTTGCACACTGCCAAAAGCAGAAGTCTGGCAGAAGTGAGAGTGATACTGATGATCAATCACCAGCAGAAGTGCCGACAGAAGTTGATGATGTTCGGCAGAAGTTGGAAAGTGATAAAAGTGCTTTGGTAGAGCGGTTTTCTTTCAATTCAAAAAGTTCGTTCGGCAGAAGTTCCAAGAACGATAACGAGAAAGAAAATAAAAACAATCGATCGACTCGTCGTCCCGTAAGAAGTTTCAGTCCAAGAACCTTTGAGGAGGAGAGATGTTTGGAGATTGCTCAATATCTTGAGGAGGCAGATATGAGCTTTATGCTTTCGGCTCTTAAGAAATACGGACTAACCAGAATACAAAGTGCCTACGAGAAATTAAAGCGAACGCCAGCTGGAACGATCGAAAATAAGGGTGCATATTTTAACGTCCTACTTTCGATAACCAGTGAAAGTGGCTGAAATGGCAGTAAACGGCAAGATTTTGAGCAAAAAACAACATACACCAACATACACTAACTAACACTAAATGACACTAAAAATGAGAAAGGTAAACCCGACAAAACCCCGTAAAACCCAACAAAATAGCCATAAAACAACAATTTGCCGAGAAATTTATGACTGGGGCGGTGTGAGTTGGGATTGTGGGCAACTTACGCTTAGCTTGTCGACCAAATTAGTATAGGGTGTGTTTGCAATCTAGGTCTTACAAAAATATGAAAGCAATAATTTATACAAGAGTATCGAGCGACGAACAGGTCAAAGGAACCTCGCTGGAACATCAGGAGGAACTTTGCCGAAAATACTGCAAAGAGAAGGGTCTTGAAGTCGATTTGGTCTTTTGCGAGGAAGGCCAGAGTGCAAAAGATTTGAGCCTTCAGAACCGCAAGAAATTCCTCGAAGCGTTGGAATTCTGTCGCAAGAATAAAGACAAGGTGCAAGCCTTTGTGGTTTTACGTGTGGATCGGTTTGCGAGAAACGCCGATGACCATTTTGCTATCAGAAAAATCCTTGCAACCTACGGCGTAACTCTCCACTCCGTTACCGAGCCGATCGGTAATGAACCAGTGGCCAAGCTCCTTGAGACATTCCTTGCCGGTATCGCTGAGTTTGATAATGCTATCCGCAAGCAACGCTGTAGCGACGGCATGCTTGCCCGAATCAACCAAGGTATCTATCCGTGGAAGCCACCGATTGGATACAGGTGCATGCAGAATAAAAAACACGGCGAGAAAAAGACCCAGCCTGATCCACCACATGATGAAATATTTCCGATCATCCAGCGAGCGTTGAAAGAATTTGCCAATGGACTCCATTCGCAAAGCGAGCTGGCAAGGAAACTTGATGAGTGGGGTTTGAAAGATTTAACCGGCAAGAAAAGCTCGCCCCAGCTCGTAGCTAGGATGCTCAAGAATTATCTAAAGTATTATGCCGGTATTATCGCCAATCCGTGGACTGGCAAAGATGTGGAGGGTTTGCATACACCCATGATCACTAAAGACGAGATGTATCAGATTTTGATGATCCTCTCCGGTAAAAAGAGAGTGCTGACGAAATACAACAAATTTAACCCTGACTTTCCGTTACGAAGGACGGTTATGTGCGGATCGTGCTCACGAGGACTTACCGGAAGCGCGCCACGAGGTGGCATGGGAGGCAGATACAACTACTATCACTGCGGAAATAAGGTATGCGTAGAGTTTGGAAGGAGCATAAAGAAGCTAGAGCTGGAAAAAGAGTTTTTTGCCTACCTTGCACTGATAACACCCAAAGAAGCGTTCCTGAGAGCACTGAAAGAAACCGCCATAGACATGTGGCGATCTAAAGGCCATAGATTCGAGCTCGAAGTAGAAAAATGGAATAAGAAAATGGAGATGCTTGAGGCAAAGAAAAAACGCATCTACGAAATGCGAGAGGACGGGTCCTACACGAAAGAGGAATTCGTGGAACGTAAGGATGAAGTAGAAAACGAAATGGCCGCTACGAGGATATCATCCAACGAAGCTCGGATCGAACAGTTCGATCTTGAAGGCACGGTCATTTATGCCACAAATTTTATAGCCGACCTTGGCCGACAGTGGTTTGACCTTGTACCGCACCTACAGCCGAAGTTCCAGAAACTAGTCTTCCCCGAGGGAATCCCATATGTGCGAGGAAAAGGATTTGGAACTGCCAAATTAGGACTAATCTACGAACTAAATCAGCACTTTGCTGATCAAAATTATCATTTGGTGGACCGTACAGGACTCGAACCTGCCACCCCCTGCTTGCAAAGCAGGTGCTCTACCAGATGAGCTAACGGCCCGCTGGTGCACCCTACAGGAATCTTCCGCAACTCAAAATTTGT
>Ga0209210_1000365_pt1 | contig 49520 bp, 42 predicted proteins | sample RifGroA1_FD_183991 | JGI IMG/M metagenome (GOLD analysis project Ga0209210, IMG submission 183991) | Contaminated groundwater microbial communities from Rifle, Colorado, USA - Rifle Groundwater A1 (SPAdes) (version 2) | ecosystem: Environmental > Aquatic > Deep subsurface > Groundwater >...
TATGGCTCCCAGTCCAGCGGTACCAAAGGTAGAAACAACTGTGATGACTGATTGGCGGAAGGTGTGGGTGGTGACTACACTTTTGATCCGAGAATACATTCCTGAATTATATCCTTTTTGGAAATGGCTTCACACTTAAACAATAAACTGAGGTGCCAAATGGCAAATTCATGTATTGAGCAAAGAAAGATTCTATTTTAAGCACCATGTATAAAACTAAATTCAGGGGTTTCCAGATTGGTTGAATATCCGATTTCTTCTGATAATTTAGTTTGCGGAGTAAAAATGTTGGCAAAAAAATACTTAAATTGAAATATGTCATTCTTAGAGGTAAAAAGTTGGCTCTTGTAATGATTTCTCTCAACTGGGGCAAATTGAAACGCCTGGCTCCATGTACTACATTATCGTGTGTGCCGAATAAAAATGAGAATGCCGGAACCCGAATTAAAAATATTCCCCCAGGCCGTAGAACTCGGTGTACTTCGTTCAGAGTTTTGTTGACGTTGACGGCCTTGTGATACAAAACATCTAAACTGACAACCAAATCAAATCTGGAGGACTGAAAAGGTAAGCTGTTTGCATTAGCAAGCTGTAGACTGTTGATCGGATAGCGGCCGGCAAGTTTAATAGCCTCTGAATTAAAATCCACTCCCGTAACCTTACCGTATTTTTGCAACGTAATTGTGGTACCTCCCGTACCACAACCTAAATCCAGTATTGAAAGCGGTTTTGGGGGGAGAAATTTATCAAGAAGGCTTAAAGTAAATTCCTTATTTGCTTTGTACCACCAATGGTTATTCTCAAGACGGGAAATATTAAAATATTCACTTTTTTGCATATTTTGACCCTAGCCAAACACCCAGTAGTGATGCAAGAGTAATGAGGGAAATTAGAGATCCGGGTAAAACAAATCTTTGAGGTTTATATCTAAGAATGTATTCACCTGTATTTGAAATGTAATAACCGTTTAACATGTCGTATGCTGGAAGCGGGGTAAGGATTTCTCCGGAATTAGAATTAACTAATTCCCATTTCGGATCAAAGCTTTCAGAAAATACCAGCCATTTCTTTGATTCTTGAACTTGAAGTTTGTATGCTGTTGGGCTTTCTTGGATGTATGAAACTGGTATCAAATCAGAAGTACTTGGTCTTGGTTTGAGCTGGTTGAGCTCGTTTAATACTTGTGCGCTGATCATAGATAGTTCGTCGCTTGGCATAACTGCGAAAGCATTAATTACATTTATTTGTCCGTTTGCAATTACTTTAAATTTGGTTCCGGCTGTATATTGACCAATATTAATCCAGGCAAAATTGTTTCTTTTTGATTGGGTGGAAATATCTTGTCCGAGAATCTGGATTTTGTCCCCAGCTTCACTCAACAATAACCGAACATACAAATCGCCTGATTTATCTAGTGATATTTCATTAGACTCTTGCCTGCCTTCAGCAATGGAATATCCAAGGCTTAAATCTACATCGCTGAATCTAACTTTGTAACGATCAAATAGATAATTTCTGATAAACAGGAAGTCTCCTGAATCCCTGTGCCACCAAGACAAACTTGTGATTAGCTGTTTTGCAGGTATCAGATGTTTTTGAGGAAGCTGGGACATTATTAAGTCCAAGGTATTGGCATTGTTGAATATAACTCCGTCTCCTGTTTGAGGTTGAAAGGAAACGCCGTTTTCCAAATGAATTATTATTTGTGACCGTAGAGTAGCGCTTGAGGAAGAAATATTTTCGTAAGTATTATGACTACCAACGACCCATTTGACGTTGTCTATCTGATATAACCTGGGAGCATGGCTGGATGTTTGAAATACTGCCAATTTATCTGACCAGGAAAGGTCTTTCAGCCAAGTAGATTTGGCAAACCACTCTCTATACCAATAGTAGTACTCTTTTTCATCTGGTTTTAGGACTTTCTTTCTTTCGTCGGGATATGGATAGACTAGATATTCAACTCCGCTAACGTCTAAGAGCTGGCTGGCTGCCGGAGCTCGTAAATAATTGAGCACTTCATAGCTGCCATCTACGAGATTTAGAAACGGGAATTTATTTAAGAGAGACTGTGACTCAGTCCAAATTTTTTTGTCGGAGACTGGACCTAGTGGCGGTTTGGCGGGTAACCACAATAAGCGTCCGAATCCGGAGTCTGCCTCAAGAAGACCGGTTAGTTTCTCATAGTCTTTTTGGAGAGGCTGTGGAGAAAATGACCCGGACATTTTTCCCAGGAAGGCCGGGCTGGCAACAAGCAGGAAATAGAGAGATAGAACTATGCTTATAATCTTTTTTGATCCTACTGCCTGGGCTATAAGTCCTGCGTAGCCGATACTTACCAAAATTAAGAATTTAGATGGGTCACGAAATACAGCAAATCCTGGGATAGACTTGTATAGCCACTCGTATATTTGTCCAAATGGTGGAAGACTACCTTTAGAAAGAAATAGTCCAATTAAAGTTAATGCAATAAACAACTTAGATTGTTTTTTTGCAAAAAATGAAACTACTGCAATTGCGGGGATCAACCACAAATACCAGCGGACCGGTTGAACGTCTCCAAATAGATTATTAAACCAATGGGGTTGGGAAAAAGCCAGTAAGTGTCCAGTGGTTGCAAAGCTAAATTGAGATAATTGGGAAAAGTTGGTGTAACTAAAATTTATGGGTATGTGGCTTTTGATTGCCGGCCAGATCCAAAACATATTCCAACCAATTAAAATAACAGACAGGAGTGGTATTACTGCTACTGACCGCTTTAGATTTATTAACACCAAACAGACAAAAAACAATGGGACGACTCTGATATCAAACGATTGACAGATTATCAAAAGTAGACTTAGTTTGGCTATATTTTCAAGTCTTAAATTTGTAAGTGTTTCGTATCCGAAGTAGAGCAGTAATGGAAACATGGCATAAACACCAGCCACAAATATTAATCCCCCATCAATCAGAGTTAGAAAGTAAGTGTTTGAAAAATAAAATAGAGTAGCAACCGTTATGGCTATTTGGGACATACCCAGGCGCTTGAGAAACTTGTCGAGTCCGATTATCCCGATAATCAGTTCGAAAGCGATAATTATTTTCACAATTAGCGAAAAACTAAGTCCCAACCTGGCCACCAAAGAAAGCGTGATTAACAGAGGCTGCATCCACATGTTAATAATCTGATTGTGGCCCAGATCTACTCCCCCTAAATAGCTTTCCCAGGTTTGAGGAATAAGGGAAATTACTTTAAGAGCTGAATTTGTTAAGAAGTTAGTGTCGTTGCCAGCGTTGATAAACCCGGTAAAAAGAATTGAGTGGAAAATAATTAACAAAACAAGAAACCTGATGATCATTTTATTAACCTCCAGATACCTATTACAAAAAAGGCTATAAAGATGTAGTTAGCCAGCTGGTCTGCCCGGCCATAGTGCTGGGTCAACAGCAACCCAGCTTCAATGGCCATAGCAACCCAAATTGTGATTAATACCATACTTCTACTCCATTAGATAATGTTACTCTTTTATTAAAATTGTCTTGCATATATGCATAAATTTGAGGAGTAAATTCCTGTATTTTTTGACCGTCAATTGAAGCCTGGGGATCGACAAGTACAAATTGTGGTGGATCGGTTTCTAATGTAGAAATAATGGTGTCTTCAACTCCAGGGATAATATTTCCTTTCAAAAGCTCTATCCACATTTTGCTTGGGGGTAATGTTTGAGTCAGGTGATATATGTTGTCGTTTACTCCATAAACATATATGGATTTATCTAGTCTAGCATTGGCCTTTACAAAATTTACGGTCTCTTGGACGCTTTGGTCGTAAAAATATATTTTTCCGGGATTGTCTTTGACCAACACTCTAACTGTAAAGAAAACCCCTAGAAATATAAGAATAATTGCTAAAGCCAGAGACAATTTACGGGAAATAACGTAAATCAAAATTGGAAGTGCAATTTGGGCATGAATCAGACCAAACCTGGGAAATACGTAAAACAGGGATGCTGCTAAAAAGAGTAGATGTAAATATTTTCTACTTTGTATTAAATAAATACTTACAGCAGCCGGAAGTACGAGTGATAAAAATCTTGCGGTCTCCCCCAAGACAGGCAGCCGGCCCTCGAGATTGGTGTATCCATTTAGATTGTGGCTGACTGTCCAGAACCAAAAATCTTTAAATACTCCAATTTGATAAAGATGCAATGCAATGACGCTCATGGGTAACACTCCACCTATAACAAACCATATTAGCTTTCTAAATGATGGCTTATAACTTATGACCCAAATTCCCGCGGCTAAGCAGAGAAAAATTCCATGTTGTTTAAATGTCAGTAGTGTTCCAAAAATTAGCCCGCTAATAAAGTAGGTAAAAATATTTTTAAACGTCCAGCCTGATTCTAAAACATAAAATCCTATGAGAGAAATAGTTGCAACAAATGAATCTACCCATAATGTGTTGCCTTCCCAGGAATATAAAAAGAGTACATATAGCAAAAGACAAACTAGTTTGATTGCTGGATTAAATTTTTTTAGAAGTTTTGATAGAAGGATAAAGTTTATTGTAATTAGGATCAAATGAATAACACGTAGTCCGTCAACTGTCGTTATGCCAAGAGTTCCTAAGTTTAAAGGGAGGAGCATCATTCCAGGGAAATGCTGATCGTTGATCTGGCTATATGGGAGCATTCCCTGCTTGAGGAAATATATTTCTGTGAGAATTTCAGGATAAGGGAAGAAGGATGACCGCAGTAGAAGTATTAGAAGTAATGCAAGTGGAATGACAAAGGATGCTATGCGGAATATTCTTGCTTGATGATGAGTTTCCACCATAGTTTTATAATCCCAGTTCCAGTTCGGTATAGCCGGGGCAGATTAAAAAACTGACTAAACCCACTCGGCCGATCATAATGACTGACTGGAATTTCTTTTATTTTATAGCCAAAATGAGATATTTTCTTGACCAATTCAACACAAATAGTACCAGATGATTCAAATAATTTAACTTTGTCAAAAACTCTACTTTCTATCAATCTAAAATCACAATCGGTGTCGCGAATCTTTAAGCCAAACATTATTTTAACCGTATGGTGATATATTCCTCCTAAAACAGTTCTATACCACGGATCATGGCGGACCTTCTTGTATCCGTTTATCAAGCCTGTACCAGGTTTGTAGACTGCAAAAAGTTTAGATAATTCGCGCACGTCATATTGGGCATCACCGTCAGTATAAAAAATTAAATCTCCATGAGCATTTTTGAATCCTGCTCTTAATGCTCCCCCATACCCGGTATTTTTAGAGTGATGAATTATTCGTAAATCAGGAACTTGCCTTTTTATTCTGTCCAATGCATCCTTGGACATTTTGTTACTACCATCATTAATTACAAGGACTTCAAAACTTTTTCTTAACTTTTTGGCTGTTGATACTGATAAAAGAATCATGCTTCCAATTGTTCCCCAATCATTTAAATATGGAAAAAAGATTGTAAGCCGTGGTCGTTTCATTGCCGTTGATTCTACCACGGCAATGTGTAAAAATAGTGCGATGCTAAACAGAGGTTGTGGTTTACCGTTTGATCCATGGAAAGGAGCTGTAGTAAAGGGTGCAGTCAAGGAGGTTGTTGAAGCTGCAAAAAAATATATAAATAAACCTCTTAAATCTATAAGTGTGTTGGACGTAGGCTGTGGGCATGGAGAGTATTCTTCCGAAATGTCCAAATTTTTTGGCCGTGTAACTGGGGTCGAACCACTCACAAATGTTTATGAGGAAGCAATAAAAAGGAATTCAACGATTAAAAACCTAAAACTTTATAATTATAAAATTGAAGATTACTGGTCCAACACCAAATTTGACTTGATCACCCATTTTACGGTGTTTGAACATATGGAAACCCCTAAAAAAGGTTTTGACCGCATTTTTTCACTGCTGAACAAAAACGGCATTATTTATTTAACTGCCCCAAATAAATACTGGTTATTTGAACAACATTACGGACTCCCATTTTTATCTTGGCTGCCCCTGCCACTAGCTAACAAGTATCTAGAATTAGCTAAGGGCATTAAATCTTACAAAGACTGTTCATATTCCCGTGGATATGGGGGCATGAAAGCTTTTTTTGACCAATATGATTGTCAGTATGAGTTTATCTTACCCTTTGACGAGAATAGTGCATATATAGGGTGCGGGAAAGATCAGCCACTTTTTTCTCTGATTAAAAAGATAGGGATATCGCTGATCAGATTTCATCCTTTTTTCTGGAATTTTTCAAAGGGTTTCATAATGGTAATTAGAAAAAATAATTAATATGTCCAGTTGTATTGTTTGTAAAGAAAATAAATTTTCTCTTCTCTTTAGAACTAAAGACAGAATGTTTGATATTCCAGGCTTATTTGATGTCAAAAAATGTCAGGGGTGTGGTCTGATTTTTTTAGACCCTCAACCCTCTCAAATAATATTAGAGAAACACTACCCTAGTCAACAATATTATTCTTACAAAGGAAGTATAGAAGGATTAAGTGGATTGATAAGACAGTTTCGTTCATATCTTATAAAAAACTATTATGAACCAACAATTTTAAGTAGAGCATTTTCACTTTTTGTCCAGAGTGTTCCTGCAATACCCAAGAAACCTAAGAAGAAACCGTGGAAGATTCTTGATGTAGGTTGTGGTTCGGGTGACACATTGGTTCTTTTAAAAAAAATAGGTTGGGAGGTGTATGGGCTTGATATAGATGAAAACGCAATTAAGTTGGCGAGAGAAAATGGTCTTGTGAATATCAAGTTGGGTGGATATGAAAAAATGGCAAATTTCCCTGATAATTATTTTGATAGTATTCGGTTGTATCATGTGATTGAACACATACCTGATCCTTGCGGTTGTATACATCTCATTTACAAGAAACTAAAGCCAGGAGGTGAAGTCATATTGGGAACTCCGAGCGCGGATAGTGTGTTAAGTAGAATATTTGGCAGATTTTGGGTTAATATCGATATACCAAGACACCTGTTTGTTTTTTCACCTAAGACAATTTCAAGGATTATTAAGGATGAAGGTTTTTCGCATGTTTCGGTAGTGTTTTGCTCAGGTGATGGTTTGGGTAGAAGTATTATTTACACAATAAATGAAATATTTAAGATAAAATTGAATTCTAATAATTTTACTTTTCTTTTTTTCATTCTATATCCACTAGAGTGGATTTTAGATAAATTAAAGATGGGAGATGTTATAATACTCAGAGGAACAAAGTCATAACTGTGATTTATTCTCTATGAAATGAAAAAATTTCTTAAGATATTTAAAAAGACTTTTCCTCGTTTCGTATTGGCCACTTTTATAATAGAAATTGAAAAACATCTGAAAGGTTGCAAAACAATATTGGATGTTGGCTGTGGTAATAATTCTCCAATCGGGTTATTTGAACATAAATATACAACTGTTGGTATAGATGGGTATAAGCTTGCAATTGAAGAGAGCAAAAAAAGAAAAATACATGATTTTTATATATTCGGAGATATAAACAAATTGAACTCTCTAATAAAAAGGGGTTCATTTGATGCGGTTGTAGCACTAGATGTAATAGAGCATCTAAAAAAAGATGAGGGTTATAAACTACTCGATAACATGGAAAGGGTGGCGAGAAAAAAAGTAATTTTGGTCACACCAAACGGATTTATTCCCCAGTATAATAAAGACAATAAACTTCAGGCACATCATTCTGGGTGGACTGTTGAAGATTTTACAGACAGAGGGTACTGTGTAGAGGGTATTTACGGTACTAAATTTTGTAATGTTTTTAGGACTGATGAAGCAGAATTGAGATGGAGGCCAAAATTCTTTTGGGGTTTAATTTGGGGAGTATTGGTAGAGATAACACACCATTTATATACAAAGAGAAACCCTAAACATTCGATTAGCTTGTTAGCTGTTAAAAAAATTACCTAATCTTTTTCGAGTAATTATGACAAAAATACTGGTTACTGGGGGAGGGGGTTATATTGGTTCAAATGCATGTAAACAATTGTTAAATAAAGGATATGAGATAGTTGTAGTAGATGACTTTTCTTCTGGTTATCAGCAACCACTTAAGTTACTTACTAAGCACTATGGTAGTAGTAAAATTCGTTTTTACGCCCAGGATATTCGTGAGGATCTAGCTTATATATTTAAAAAGGAAAATAATATTATGGCTGTAATACATTATGCAGGAGTTTGTTCGGTAAATGAATCAGTTCTTAATCCTTATAAATATTTTTCTATTAACACTGCGGGAACCAATAATTTATTAAACCAGATGCTTAAATTTAAAATTAAAAACATTGTATTTTCTTCCTCATGTGCTGTATATGGTGAGGCCATACGGATACCCATAGATGAAGAGCATCCTACTATCCCCACTAATCCTTATGGACAATCAAAATTAATGTCCGAACAAATTATTCAATGGTTTCATAAATCACAAGGGATAAATTATATAATTTTGAGATATTTCAATGTTTGCGGGGCTAGTGACGATGGTGAACTTGGTGATTCAAAAAAACCATCCGTTCACGTAGTACAAAATGCTGTTAGAGGAGCGATGGGCCTGGAACCATTTTTCTTAACTTGTACTAAAGTCAACACTCCCGATAACACTCCGATACGTGACTATGTAGATGTTGTAGACCTAAGTGTAGCCCACTTGAAAGCTTTACAATTATTGTTGAAAGGAAAAGGAAACCAAATAATCAATTTAGGAACGGGCACTGGTTATTCTGTTCTACAAGTAATCAATGACGTGCAAAAGATAACGGGTTCTAAAACAAAGGTTAATATCGGTCATTCCCGACGAGGAGAATATGCTCAAATGGTAGCCTCAAATGTCAAAGCTAAAAAACTTTTGGATTGGAAACCTGAAAGGAATCTTGAAGATTCAGTCAAAACCTTGATGCATTGGTATACTGACAGACCAAATGGTTGGGAGAATTAAAATTAATTAGTTTTCTGAGCAACTATCATGATATGAGTAAAAACGTTTTTTTAAATTTTTTCTTCTTTTCGAGTCAAGCCAGTTTTCGAGATGCATCTTTGTTCTCAAAATCCATTTTGAAATATACAATACCAGCATCCCCATAATTTCCCAGATTCCACCATGAGTTGCCGTAATCTTTACTTTAAACCCAGTTTTGTAATATTTCTGAAAATTGAGTCTAGCTTTAACTTTTTTACCGTAAGGTTCAACTCCAGATGCGGATTTAGCTCCCTGTTTTAAGGTGTATTCAATAAACCATGGATATGAACAACCATATCAAGAATATGCTTGTTTTTTACCCCTACTTTCTCAGTTAATCTGATGCAAGCTTCAAGTCTTCTTGTCATATTAATTTTGACTTTGTGATAAATTTTGTTTTACTAATGATAAATGATGAATGTAAAAAAATAAGGATGGGTTTTTTAGAGTAATGGAAAAAATTTCTTTGTCACTGGTTCTTCTTGCTTTTTGCACCATAGATCTCAAAGTCAAAGTCTCACCCAAATTTTTTAAATTCCAGAAAACAGCACGGATAATCGCACCGGTACCATTGGTTTGACCGGAAACTAAAAAGTAAAAAGATAAAACAAGACAGCTTGCAAGGTGTATTGGCAACATGCAAGCCAATGTACCACCTGATGAGTTTTTAATAATTGTTCTTATCCTGTTTTTAAATGAATGATAGTGCACAAAAGAACTTTTCAACTTAGAGCTTGTTGCACCCATTTTGTGATAAATAATGGATTTTGGCTCAAAACCAACTTTATACCCCATTACCCATGCGCGCCAACAAAGATCTGTTTCTTCAAAGTACGCAAAATATTTCTGATCAAACCCCCCCAGTTTAAGGACTTCTCGTTTAACCATCATACATGCTCCTTTGGCTGAAAATGTATATTGAAACTTCTTATATTCCTCTCGATCTTTGTCCAAATATCCTTTGTGATACAGAAATCCAGTCGAAGTTTGATAAGAAGCCACACTATCTAGCGTATCCGGATGATCCATAACGAAAATTTTACTCTGTACAACTCCAAGCTTTTCATCTTTCATCAAATCTTCAACAAGAGGTTCTAGAAATCCAGGTTTAACTTCTGTGTCGTTGTTCAAAAATAATATATAGTTCCCTTTTGCGACTTTTATTCCTGCATTGTTCCCGCCTACAAAACCCGTGTTTGTTGCAAGCTGAATCAGAGTTGTTTTGGGAAATTTTATTTCAACAACCTTAACAGAGTCGTCTTGTGAATTGTTATCGACTAAGATAGTTTCATATTTTGGGTAGGAAATCTTAGTCAAAGATGCAAGGCAGTTAAGCGTCAGTTTTTTTTGATTATAGTTAACAACTATTATGGAAATTTTAGGGTAAGTCATTTCCAGATATTTACTTTATTATCATTTTTAAAGAAAGCTATCTTTGAAGAAATTAGACCTAAAAGACCTGCTATGGTTTCTAAAGATTTCAGCAAAAAAACTCCATTTGCTAATACTGGATGTGATAGAAGTTTTCTCCAATTTCTAAAAAATGCCGGTCTAAAAACTATATTTCCATATTTTAGTGAGTATGCTGGATTCGTTAACATGAGGATACTGGCAGTTCTTCCATAAAAAAATTTCTTTTGTAAATCCTTTTTAAGACTTAACCTTCCTTCGTTATGATAGATCGGTTTACTTATTCGACCAATTTTAAAACCTGACTTCCTTACCCTTAAATCTATGTCCTTGTCTTCAGATAGAACCATTTTTTTGTTATGTCCCCCAACTGATTTGTAGACCGAAGTCTTAAAAAAACGAGCTGATTCTATTGTATCATCTCCAACATACATACTTCTTTCAAAAATTCTTACTCTGGACCAGAAGCCTCTCCCGTATGAGATTTCAGGTATAACTAGAGCATCAAAATCTTTAATTTTTTTATTACACAGCTCTAATACTCTTGGAGAAAGTTTCATATCAGCGTCTAAATGTAATAAATATTCCCCTTTTGAAAACTCAACCGCCGACTTTCTACCTTGTGCCATACTTTCGTTTAATTGGAGGTATCTAACATTGAGTTTATCTTTGAACATACTAATGAGTTCTCGTGTATTATCTGTGGTTTTTCTGTCATCGTTAACAATAATTTCAAAGTTCTTATATGTTTGCTTCTCGAGCGAAAGGAGTAGATTCTTTAAGTGTCTTTCCGCGTTTAACGAGGGAATAATGATTGATATTAGACCTTTTACAATCTTGCTCTCTTTCATGGGCTCGTAGTCCTTAAGATTCTCAAGAATTTTATCTGTAAAGATGATTTGGATAGAATTTATTAAACCCCAAAAGGCGGCAAGTGTTTCCAAGGTTTTCATCAAAAACATTCCTGCTGACAAAATAGGGTTTGTCATTAACTTTTTCCAATTTCTAAAATATGCGGCCCTGAAGATTAAATTAGCTTGAAAGAGAGCATGTTTAGGATTTTCAATAATGAATACATAAGCAGATTTCCCGTAAAAATACTTTTTTTTCATGTCTTTCCATAAATTTAGTTTTCCTTCATTGTGATAGATAACCTCATTAATTCTTCCAATTTTGAATCCTCTCTTTCTCACCCTTAAGTCAAAGTCCTTATCTTCTGACAAGACCATTTTTTCGTTGTGGCCTCCAATACACTCATAAACTGTACTCCTAATGAATCGTATCGATTCCATTGTACTGTCTCCAACATAAAGGCTTCTTTCAAAAGACTTGACTCTTGCCCAAAAACCTACGCCATATGATATCTCGGGAATCACCAAGGCGTCATATCCTTTGTTAATCATCTTTATACAATCCGCGAGAACCCCTGATGACAATAACATGTCCGCGTCAAGATGCAGTTGAAATTTCCCTCTGGCGTGTCTAGCGCCGCTTTTTCTGCCTTGTGCCATGCTAATGTTCTCTTTTAACAGTGTAATATTTAATTTTTTTTCAAAATGCTTTATGACATTCTTCGTATCATCAGTTGTACTTATGTCATCATTAACAATTAACTCAAAGTTCTTGTACGTTTGCTCGATAAGGGAAGGAAGGAGATTTCTTAAGTGCTCTGCTGCATTTTTAGTAGGCACGATGATTGATATTGATCCATTCATTTGAGGATTTCCTTAAGTAACCCCAGAAAGGAGTAGAAGACGAATGCATAAATCATAAATCCTGTTTGAACTCCAAAGATGCTAAGCAGTAATAGAAATATTATACTGATAATAATCAGCTTCTCCGGAACTTTATATAGCATTACTACAGCTAAGGAAAACAGTAATAATTTAAGTTCCAGACTTTGTTCTAGAATATAGATTTCCGCCTTGGTTTTTATAAGCTCTGAGAAAATAATATAAAATGCCAAAAACAAAATGATCTTTGACTTTTCTTGATGTATCAGGATAATTATTTTATTTTTCATTTTTTTGAAAAATCGATACTAAATAGATTAATAGTAAACCAAAAAAAGATACTACACTGATTAATGTAGTTTTATAGAGGGTGTTTTGCGTTTGATACTCAATGAGATATGTTGATTCTTTCTTGCCGCCGCTGTTTACTAACCAACCGTTACCATATGCGTTTAATTCTATATCTGGGCTCCTGGGGGGTCCTCCTTTGAATACCAAATCTGACAATATATGCTTATCCTGTCTTTTGTATTCGGTAACTTTTCCACCGAGGAACTTTTTTTCACTGTCTTTAAAATAAGGGTTAGCAAGATTTGTGTCTACTTCTCTTAAACCCCATTGTTGATCAAATCTGGAATTAAAACCTAAAATAAACTGGTCACTGGCATTGGAAACTCTGATAAGGTAAGCCGTTTGGTTAAGGGCAACGAATTGTAAGTTGTAATTAATTGGCGTAAATAATGAGTTTTCTTTCACTATGAATACCAAGTAGTCAGGATACTTTTCGGTAACCTTTACTTTCTTTAATTCAAAGATGGCAGGAAAGTCGTAATCACCCTCTATACATATTCTTACAGTTGCTGTTTCTGCGTAGAGGCTAGGTTTATATTTAATGTTCAACCTATAGGAAAATGGATCAGAAGTATCTTTATCTGTCTGGGGATAAATGGGTTTTTCTTTTCCTTCGGGAAAGTATTTGTTTGTCTCCCAAAGCTTTATCTTGACTAATCTATCGGAAAGTGTTTGATATTCCAAACTAAGATCGTAATTTATTTCTTCGTCTATTCTACCAAGATCCACTTGTTCACACTTAGAAGATCCGGCTGGTGTATTGATCTTAAAACCAGGATAAGACTTTTCTCTTCTTAGTAATTCAGGCAGAATAATCGTCTGGCTTTCATTGTTAAGTTTAATTTGTTCTCCGAAGTACCATTTGTTATTAAGGGTTGATTTTGTAAAATTATATGGATAGTTATTTACAAAGCCCGAGAGGATTTCCCTATCCTGGGGTTTATAATTATAGACAGCTAGTCTGTATGTTCCTGCATATGGTACGGTTACACTGTATAGTTTTGATTGAACATCGTAATTGGAAACGGAGATTTCGGGAATAAAGTTCAGTTCTTGCACATTTCTGCTTAATAAATCTTCAAATTTGCCCAATTCAATTCTGGTTAATTCAGTAAGTTCAAATTCTCTCCATTTCTGAATACTAGTTAAAAGACTCCAATAATAAAAATAAATTCTACGTGTATATTCGTCCTTTTGACTTTGATGACCGATTCCGTGAAACAATCGAGAAATTAAATTTACATTGACACCCCACTTTGCGAGAAGATCGTCGATCGTGCCACTATTTTTAGGGTTTACTATGATTGTATCCATAGCCGAAACTTCCTTACTCATCGTCCCCAAAGTAAAATCAATTTTCTCGGTGGGAATCTTATACTTTCTACTTTTCTGCCGGTCAATAAACTCTATAAGAAAATAAAACGGATTGCTGGGAGAAATTGGGGGTGGGTTCGACCTGGCAACATTTATTTGTCGCTCCTCGCAGTTTAAACACTGCGATTGAATTGTAATGTTTTGTATATTCCCGCGATCTATAACGGAGTCGAGATTACTTCTCTTGCTAATGTGTTTAAATACAAAAGCGTCTGCCAAAGAAGGAAAACCCGAGATTTGACTAATCCGAGAAAGGTGTGAGGTCTCTGCCAAAATATAAGAAAAACTTTGTGGGATATAAATTAGAGGTTTCGTTTCTGGGTCGTTGATATTAAAAAACTTCCACTTACTAACATCTTTGTGCGCAGTAGAATTTGGCTCACGAAGAATTGCTTCTTTAGTCGGGCTTATAAGATAATCCATATTTTCATCGACATTAAAATCGTCTTGTACTATGACCTTATCTACTCCGGCGTATTTTAAGAGAGGGGATTGAGAAAATTTTTCAAGTTGTTGATAAATTGCGTTAACTAATCCGGATTCGTTTCCACTTAAAACAGCATCATTTAGTAATACTGGTCTTCTACTTAAAATACTGGGTATGCTTGAAAGACTGAAATATTTCCAGTCATAAGCAATATGCTTATTACCGTCATTAAGTTGGGGAAGCATGAGAGTCCTAGTGGAAAAATTATTTCTATCGAGCTCTTTCTTGGCTTCTAGAATATAGTCTGGTACTTGAACCCTTGTAGAGTATTTATTGGACCAGTCGAAAAACACTCCTGTAAAAGCTGGATAGTTATATGTTGCCAGCAAGATTAAAAAAATAATGAGTGCGAAAAAAGACGACTTTTTAAAAAAATAAGTTAGCTGTTTTAACCCCACCGCCACTAGGCAAGAGTAAGCAAACCATAAAGCCATGCCAAATTTATAGAAGGGGGTCCGAAAAATCGGAAAGCCAGGTATATATTTTAAGGCCAGATTGTACAAGATACCCGTCGGAGGATGGGAGCCTGCGGTAAAAAGTATTGCAACTAACAAAATCGCCAGGAATATAACCTTGTAGGCCTTACCAGAATGAGCCTGATCTCCTTTGTTGAGTAAGCTCATAAAGGCTATTACCGGAAATACAATAGCAAGTATTAAGAAGAAATAGTTTGTCAATAACGTGTTGGAATACGGGTGTTGGGGATTATCGTACCAATCCGGTATCCCTTGTAATTTGATCAAATTAGTTAAACTAGCATTTTTGCTTATTTCTTGACTCCAAGCTATGGCTCCCTCACTTCCTCCTGCCGCCCCAATTTTGTGGATATAGTTGTACTTGTACGACATAATATAGGGATATATCCAATATATGTTTAAGAGAAATACAAAAAATATAGACAAAGCTGAAAAACCAAATGCTCTCCTAAGTTTTGACGATAAAGTTTGGGGAGAAATCAGCAAAGAAATAAACATCGTAGTGATTACAGGAATTGCCAAACCTCCCCACAAAGGAATGCCTCCCCCTCCGTTTAAGAAAAAAAGCGTGAAACCTATGAGAATGGAGTTTTTAATAACAGACGCTCCACGCAAATTGACATTAATTATGGCCAATATAACAAGAGGCAGTGCAGTAACTATGGAGAATTTAGTCGCTTCGGCAATAATCCAAGCTTGGAGCAGATAATGGTTTAACATATAAAACAAAGTGCCAGATATTCTCGTTGGATAATCTTCCTTTTTTGGGTACAGTGACCGAAGTAGGATATACATGGCTATCCCCGGAAGAGTAAACCAAAAAATAAAATCTAGTCTTTGGGCTACTATCATAGAGTCGGTTAAACCATAAAAAAGCGCCTGGAGTCCGTGATTAAAAAGGCCAGGAATTGCATCAGTTTGATTAGAACCAAAGCTACCAATCCTATCCGTCCAGACATATAGCCTATCGAGCCAAAAATCAATAGGTGCTAAGGGATAACTCATATCATGGCCGGCGGCTAAATATCCTCCTTTAAACCACAAAAGCGGCACTAACCCCACTAGAAGAATAAATATTATTTCCAACCAATATCTATTAAATTTAGGAAATTTCATAGTCTCCTCTCCCTTATTGACTCAACGAAAACCAAAAACAATGAAAGGTATAACAAAACACCTGTAATTTCTCCCAGTCTACTGAAAAATAAGAATATAAAGCACAAAAAAATTAAAAAATTGGTAGAAGAAACAGATACTATAATTTTTTTAATCATTTCTGTTCCTACATTTTAGTACAAAGAGACTCAAAATAAAACAAAGTGCTGTGATTGTTACTCCCAGTGCAATGTAAAAATCGTTTTGGTTACCGTATTCCAAAAGAAAAACATGTTCTCTTGCCTGATTAAGATCTTGTAGATTTAAAATCCATCCGGAAGAAATACCGTTTAGTTTAAAGGTAGGATAAAGTCTTTTGCCACCGCCTGGAAATATTAAGTCTGTTAGAACATGGGTGTCTTGTCTTTCGTGTTCAATTACTTTGCCGTCTTGAAAGCTTCTGGTGTTTCCTTTAAAGTAATTGCTGACATCTTGTTTTATCTCTCTCAAACTCCAATTTTCATCGAAACGTGAGTTAAAACCTAATATAAAATGCTCACTGCCATGGGTGCGCACTAAGAACTTGGTTTGGTTTAAAGCCACAAATTCGATATTGGGTGTAACAAAACGGGGGGCAGGGATATTTTGTTCTAAAAATAGAACAGGCCTTTCCTTTAAGTCTTGTGTTTTAGGGATTTTTATTGATGTAGATGACGTCAAAAATATATTGACAGTTTTGTACCAATTTGCGTTGAGTCTGTGGGCATTAAAGGTATGCCTATTAATAGTCAATGCTATTTGATCTCTTAAAGAAGAATTATTGTATACATAAAGATTATAATTTCCCGATTGGGTGGTTTCGAGATTGTATTCATACGATTTATCGTCTTCTTTTACGGCAGTCTGTCCAGTTTGAACATCAATTTTGTCAAGAGTCTTTTTCAATTCAGTCTCGAGATTTGTAAGGTCTGATTTAATCGGTCCTGGCTGAGCAGAAGCTGCCCACTGAGATTCGTAGGAAATAAAATATGACAAATAAAAACGAACTTTCTTAAAGAGTTCTTGTTTAGATTTTGGATCAGAAATTTGATCCAAATTAAGTCTTATTTCCTCTAGGTTTTCAACGAGATTGTTAGTTGCAACCCTCACCCCTTTTTGATGTCTTTTGGCTTGAACTGACCCCAGGTCTAAAATCAAAGTTGCAGAAGTTGATAAATCCATATCTATTCTTGCGTTTGGACTACTCACAAAGTGTTTTTTAGCTTTTGTTATATACTTGCCAATCTCGTAAAAGTATGTTCCAGGTATCAATACCTTTGAAGCAGAGAAGAAAATTTGATAATTTTCGGATGGGGGACAATCGGCACATCTGGCTTGGATAATTGACTTATCGAAAATTTCATCCTTATTATTATACCCCGGATAATCAGACCATAAAAATGCTTTGTTCTCAAACGCCCCTGGTAGATTTGCGACAATGTGTAAGTTTTTTGGGTCGGACGAGATGAATGTAATAGCTGATGGAGAGTAAATTCGAGGAAGAATATCCTTGTTGTAATCATAAAAATCCCATTTCCCTATGCTTTTATTGAAGGTAAAATCTTTAGAGTTTTTAAATGATTCTTTTAGACCGCTTAATGGATTACTTTCATAATCGGGTGAAATAAAGTCATTTTGGACAACAGCTTTATCTACTCCAGTAAATTTAATCAAATTGGAGATTCCAAATTTAATATACTCTGAGAAAATCCCAGTTATTAAATCTATCTCGTTTGGTCTGGCCAGAACTTCGTTTATTACAGAAGATTTTCTTCCCATAGCTTGATGCAAATCTACCAGACTAAAATATCCCCAGTCATATTCTATGTATTCGGTCCTTATATCGGCATTTGGTAAATATAGAGTCCTGGTAGAAAATTCATTACGATCAAGTTCTTTCTTTGCTTCGAAAATATAATCAGGTACTTTTACCATAGTAGATTTCCCCTTAGAATAGTTAAAAAAGTTTCCTGTAAAAAATGGGTAATTGTATATAAATAGAAAAATTACATATCCTGCAAGCAAACTCAAAGGAAGAAATCTTTTATACTTGACTGTGAACTTCGATTTGAACCAATCTATCATGCCTTTGACTCCAACGGAGATCAAATAGGCATAAGCAAACCAGATAATCATCCCAAACTTAAAAAACGCTGAACGAAACATTACAAATCCAGGAATATTTATTAGTGCAAAGTCGTAAACTATACCAAGTGGAGCGTGGCTTCCGGCAGACAATGGAATCGCAACTAATAACATTAATAAAAAGCTTGCACCGATAAAAAACTTTTCTCTATTAGCTTTTATAGCCGATTGCAAACCAATAAGGGCTAGTGCTGAGAATACTAAATTTAAAAAAATGAGAAGGGGGTTAAATAGAAACTCGTTAGCGTAAGGATGAGTTGGATTGTTATACCATTCATGTATGCCCTGGAGTTTAAATAGGTTTATCCAACTTGAATATGTACTTACACTTTGGCTCCAAGCGACTGCCCCTGCAGCTCCCCACTCATTTTCAATTCTTTGCCCCCAGGTTTCACCATAGGACTTAACACTTGGATAAATCCAATAAGTATTGAGCAAAATCCAAAATACTAGCGTTGTAGAGGAAAAAATAAATAGTCTTTTTAGATTTCTCCATAAATATTGATTGCTAGAGAAAAGTGGTGTTAATCCAAAAATAGCAAATACAATTGCCGAGCCGCCCAACAGTGGAATTCCGCCCCCACCATTTAATATGAATAATATTAGAGTAAGTAGTAATGAGTTTTTTAATATCGAATTTTTCTTGTACATTACTTTTATCACTATGAGTGTAACTATAGGTAACGTTGCGAATACTGAAAATTTTGTTCGCTCGGCTATTGTCCATGCTTGCAAAAGGTAATGGTTCATCATATAAAACAAGCTGCCAGAGAGTCTTAGGGGATAATTTTCTCTCTCAGGATAAAGATATCTTAGAAGTATGTACATGGTGATACCAGGTAATACAAACCAAAAGATAAAGGTGGTTTTCTGGACAGAAATGAGGGAGAGATTTAAAAAGGATAATAACGCTTCGATCCCGTGAATAAATAAACCAGGCAGAACTTGTATCTGATTTGAACCAAAAGGTCCAGTTCTGTCAGTCCAGGTATAGAACCTATCTAGAAAGTGGTCTATTGGGGCAAGAGGGAAACCCATATCATGACCCAAACCGATGTACCCATCTTTGTACCAAAGGAAAGGGATGAGACCAATAATCAGTAAAAAGACGATTTCGAAGTGATATATAGTAAACTTATTGAGAAATTTTTTCATTTGAAGCATCTTTTTTTAATTTTTCCCTAATCTCTTCCGATACGTTTTTTACAGTATATTTTTGATAATCCCAATAATATGCGTGAACATGGTCGAAAGAAACATCGGGATTTTCCTTGAGAGCCTGTCGCAGTTTATTGTAAGTCATAAAATATCCATATTTTCCTGTACTATATTGTTTTAGGCCTTCATAAGACAGGTCCCAAAAATCCCTATCAATCAAAGCTTCTTTTGGTACTTTTCCCGAATCATACAACCAGACAGCAAGTGTTTGTCCAAATCCAGATTGAAATTCCCAAAAACCAGTGTGGGCAGTAAAGAAATAAAAAATATTGTCTTTCGCCAAATAAGGCTTTACTTCTGACACGGTATTCAACATTTCTCTTCTATGTTTTCCCACTCTAATATCAATTGTCAACATCTGCCTAACACCATGGATATTAAATAGCAATAAAGGAATAAATGTAAAAACAACAAGTACTTTTGAAAAGACTCTGAACCTATTAAATAATGAACGAATTATACTCACGGTTAGTAGCGAGGAGAAAATTGCAGGAAGGATGTAAAATCTCGGTTCTAAATTTGGCCCTACATGCATAAAGACTACAAAAGGAGCAAAAGAAGTAAAAAACGAAAATAGACTAAAAATAATAAGCGCCTTGTTTTCCTTGTTAGACATAGCTAAAACAAGTGCAATGAAAAGAAGAATGTAAAATGCAATTAATAGAGAAAAAGCGTCTCCGACTATGCGAGATATGATAAATCCATCAGTGTAATTTTGGAAAATTATTCTGCTTATTGAATAAACATATTGATTTATAAGAGAACTAGAAAAGAATATATGAAATAGGGACTTTGCTGGCAATAAAAAGATATTATAAATTATGTCTGCCGTTCCAACTGAGTTCATACTTGGTGCGAAATTAGTTTGCCCATGTAATAAGTAAATTGCCCTGGGTAAAAACACGCTTATTAGAAGCGGAATTAAAAACAGTAATATTAATCTCAGTTTGCTTTGAATTGCCATTCGATCTCGAAAGAAGAACATAATAATCGCAATATAAGGAAATATATAAAAATAACTATATTCCTTTGAAAGAAGAGAGATTAGAACTGACAAAAAAGATAAAATAATATAGAGTGTTTTTCTTTTTTCGTTATATAGAAGCAAAAAATATAAACCTAATATAAAAGACAGAGTAGAAATAAGGGTAGGCACCAATGTTCCTATCCAAGTAAAAGCTTGATAAGCTAGATTATTAGTTATCCATAAGGTTGACACTAGCGTTGAAAGTAGATATGAATTCGTTAATTTTTGAACTGTAATATTTAATGCGATGGCGCAACTAATAATTAGAACTAAGGCTAATATGCTATATGCTTTTATATTTAATCCAAACTTGTTGTAGACAAAGAAATTTAATAGCGACGTTACTGGCAGAAAACGAATTGATTCGTTTTGGGTCTGAAAATTAAAAATTTGAGTAATACTTCCTAGTGTCCCAAAAGTTTCTTGTCTGTATATTGCCCCACCTAGTCCAAGCCATTCATCTTGTTGAAAAAAAATCTGGTTTATATTCCAAAAAGATAGTAGAGCTGTCAGAATAATTATTGATAAGCTGAGAATGTGAGGTCGTAACTTAGGCATGCAGGTTTGATTTTAACTCTTTATTTGCCTTTTGAACACTTAAGAAAGACTGTGGATAAACCAGGGTGCTGATATTCAACGTCGAGTTGGTGGTTGAAAAGTTTTTGAAATAAGGGTCGGCGACGAAGCACCCATTTGGAAAAATACATATTTAGAGCATATAGAATCTCCCACTGCACTCCTTTGACAAATAGCTTGTTGACGGTTAACCCAGCCTGGTGGCTAAATTGTCTTAATTTTTCCAATGAGTAATGTCTGTGCTTGATTAGCCACCAGGCAGGGTCAAATAATTTTGACGGCCAGGATGCAAAAGGTGTGGATAAATAAAAACGGCCACCAGGCTTGAGAACCCGGGAAACCTCTCGAAACATTGTCTCTTCTGTCTTTGGAGGAATATGTTCCAAAACTTCCCAACAAACAACCGTGTCAAAACTACTGTTGGCAAAGGGTAATTTTGTAGCATCGGCTACTTGAAATTTAACTCGTGAGTTTTTAATGTTAGATTTAATGGTTTCCAAATCGCCTTCAGTAACTTCGCTGGCAACAATTGCCTTTGCTCCTCTATTTAGAAAATTTAGCTCACACCAACCATAACCACAGCCAATATCAAGAATTTTCTTACCTTTTACTGCCTGGTCATCGACAAAAGCTACACTAAATTTGAGCCTACCATGAAGATCGGTCGACGGTTTTTCCAACAGAATGTTCTTCATAGCAGTATAATATCATCGTCTGATGAATAATCCTATACTCATTATTAAAAAAATCTACAGAAATAGGTTTTCACACAAGGAGCAAAAATCTCGGGAAAAAATGTGGAAGGCAATTTATGATTTTTCTTTGAGTAACTATATAAAAAGCACAGATGTTGTTGTTGATATTGCAGCTGGTAAATGCGAGTTAATAAATATAATCACTTGTAGAAAAAAAATTGCTATTGATATCAATTCTGATGTAAAGCTCTACGCAAACAAAGACGTGCAGGTGTTAAACGCTTCTGCTCTGGACATACCCAAGAGTTTCGAGAAATCGGCTGATGTAGTTATTTTAAGTCATTTCCTAGAACATCTAAATTCCAAAGATGAGGTGGTGGCAGTTATAAGAAGAGTATATAGTATTTTGAAAACTGGTGGAAAAATATTAATTCTTCAACCAAATATTGACCTTGTGAAAGAAGCGTATTGGGATTTTATTGACCATAAGGTAGCCTTAAACACAAAAAGTATTCTTGAACTATTGGATGTTACTGATTTTAAACTTTTGAAATTGATTGTTCGTTACTTACCATATTCATCAAAAAGTAATTTACCAATTTCAAGGTTTCTTATCTATATTTACTTGAAACTTCCCGAATTTATAAGACCGTTTGCTGGTCAAACCTTGGTTATTGCTACTAAATAATAAATAACATGATTAGAGTGTTAATTCCGGTTTATAACGAAGAGAAAAATATTGAAACGTGTATTAAAGATATCGATAAGTCTCTTATGCAATTTCCGCACCGTTTTTATCTGATCAACGACGGAAGCAAAGATGGCAGTTTGGCAATCATCAATAAAATAATAGGTAAATTTCCGATTAAGTTAATAAATCATAAAACAAATAAAGGAGTGGCGGAGGCACTTAAGGCTGGTCTTAGTCATATTGATAGAGATAGTCAGCCCAACGATATTCTAGCAATTATGGAAGGAGATGGAACTTCGACTCCAACATTGTTACCAAGAATGATAAAAAAAGTTAGTCTGGAGTCAGATATTGTAATAGCTTCACGTTATGTACCTGGAGGTATGTATGTGAGTTTTCCCTTTCATCGCCTGATATTGAGCCGTTGTGCGAATTTGATTTTGCGATTTTTATACCCATATCTAAAAGTCAGTGATTACACAATTTTTTATCGTGTTTATAGAATGAAAATTGTTAAGGATGTTTTACAAAAATATCAAGAGAACTTAATAAAAACAAGATATTTCACCGCAAACTCTGAATTTTTGATAAAATGTATATCACTTAGACCGATAATTAGTGAGATCCCCTATGTTTATGACTACGGCAAGAAAAGGGGTCATAGTGGTCTAAAAATCATAAAAAATGTTTGGCAATATTTGAAACTAATATATGAGCATAGTATCTTGCGTAAAAGTTGATCAAAATTCTGTAAATCCTAAATCGGTTTTTATGGCCGTAAGAAAAGCTATGGAGTTAGCGAGTTGGAAGAAGTACGTCCAAGGAAAAAAGCTAGTTCTTAAGGTTAACGTCGTCTGGGATAGGCTTTATCCATCGTGTACTACTACTCCTATGGTTATAGAGGGAATTCTCAAGACTATATTAGAGTCAAAGAAATTTGAGGCGAAGAATATCGTTATTGCAGATACAGACACAGCGGCAATTATGCATGCTGATGTTGCCTTTAAAGTTCTAGGAATTGAGAATTTGGCAAAGAAATATGGAGTTTCTGTAATAAATCTAAGTCAGACAGATTTCAAAGAGGTTCTATTCAAAAATGCTTTAATTTTACACAAGTTGAAAATAAGCAAGGTGTTATTAGAAGCTGACACCATAATCACTGTCCCGGTTCTTAAAACTCATTCTTATTCTACAATGACAGGGGCGTTGAAAAACCAATGGGGGTGCATTCACGATTTAAGACATAATTATCATATGGTTTTGAATAAAGCTATTGCGGATGTGAACAATTTTTTTAAATCTAGAATAACTTTTGCTGTAATGGATGGATTGTTTGGTATGGAGGGACAGGGACCTAAGACTGGTACTCCCAGAAAAATTGGGTATGTCTTTGCTTCTCCGGATCGAGTATCTTTGGATACGGCGGTCGCGCAAGTTATGGGACTAGACCCACAAAAAATAAGACACATAACTTATGCTAAAGAGGTGGGAGTAGGAACGATGGACATAAAAGTGGTTGGTCACAAATTGCCAAAATTTAATTTTAAGACTGCTGAACAGTCTAACATTGTCATGGCAACGGAGATGTGGCTTCGACACTTGGGACCGAAAGTTGAATGGTTTATGTTTAACGGAAAGTCGCCCATTCTTCCGATTTTAAGATGGTCGGCAAAAATTTACTATGATGTGTGGTATTTTCTAATCGGGATAAAAAATGCCCAAAAGATGATGAAAACTAATTATGGAAAGATGTGGGACGCGAGATATTTAAAAACCGAGGACTTGAAGTGAATTCTGTCAATTCTTTGATCGTCTGTTAACTGATTAAAAATATTTATAAAGCGAATTTTGTGAAAGGCACAAGCCTCCTGTAATTTTTGATTGAAAATTTTTGTTATTTTTTGCCGAGTTTTTTCTGTAGCATAATACTTATAGCCATATATGTTTGGTTGATTCCCCGATGGGACAATACTTAACGCAGCAACGTTATACCCTATGGCTCTAATTTTTATAATTGCTTTAACATAGGAAAACACTGTTTGTGAAACAAGAAAATTTAGTGATAATTTTTTCTTTGAGTCCATGTATTTACTAAATATGTGAATTCGACAATCAATTTCGCCGAAAATAAATATTATGATTGCTTCCTTTTTGTCCTTTATTGTTTTGAGATGAGTTTCTACGTTTTTGTTAAATAGTTGATGTGCAGTACGCGGCCCCATATAAATAATCCTGGATTTTTGATGTGTGAATGAGAATGCGTGGCTATCTCCTAAAATAAAAATTTTGGGTTGTCTTAGAATGCCTATCTCCTGGAAAATATAAATAATTTTTGACTTGAACATCAGACTTAGTAACCCTATATTCTCCAACCTAAATTTTCTAAAATGAATAAGAAGTTTTGTCATTTTATTTCTTTTTCATAAATAGCCAGCCTTCTTGAGTTTCGGTCACAATCTCGTAGTTGGTAATTATATAATCGTGAATTCTTGGGTAGTATTGAGCAATGCTTTTTTTGTCGCTAGGAGGTCCGTTTAGGGGATCATAAATTACAACTTTAATATCTTTGCTTTTTAGATTGTTAAGATAGTCGGTTTCACTTGAAAGGTATGTAAAGAAAACATTATCGTAATACATGGGACTCGTTTTGCCGCTCAAGAAATATAAACCTGCCATATATGGAAGAGCTAAAAATTGCTCATCTCTATTTGTGTTTGACTTAACGAATTCAATGGCACTATTAATCGTATCCGCTGAAATTAGGGTAGAATTCTTTGGCCAAGAGGAATTAAGGAAAATACTTCCAGTATCAAACGTGAGCTTGGTATCATAAAATTTTGTGGCCCATATAACCTGCGCTATACCCGAACATAAAATAGTGAATATAAGCGAGGCGGTTATTACTTTAAATTTATTTGTTTTTGAAATTAAATAAGTCCCTAAAATAAATGCCGGAATACCGCCTTTTATGAAATGACCCATATCTCCCCTACCCAGCATGTAGGGCATTAATAGTATTCCTATTATTGAAAGTGTGCCTAATTCAAAGTTTTTTGTCCAAACTTTCTTCCAATTTCTATATAAATAAACGAAAAAAATGATATATATGGATAAGATTGTGTATAGGAATATAGTTTCATAGCTTCGGAACAAGTCTTGGGGGGTAATATTTTTCGGAAAAATGTTGAAAAATGATGGCATGGGTAGTGAGTACACCTTTGTCATGAGGTACGGATTTATAAAAATTCTTTTTAAGAATATTTCGACAATATTGTTTCGTACTAACCAATTTAAAAGAATAATGAATGGAATTGTAAAACCTATCATAAACAAAGGAATAACTTTCCTGAAGAAAAAAAATCCGCCGTAAATTAGAGTTCCAAGAGATAGCCCTAGAAAAAATATTCCACCCGCATCTAGTCTAATCATTGACCCAATTCCGATTAGCAAGCCAGAAAGAAGTAAAAAAACTTTTCTATCAGATTTAAAATCCCTAACAAAAAGATAAAAACCCGCAAAAATAAATGAATAATAATAGAGTCGTTCCATGTTCAACTCTGCAAAAACAAGTAGAATAGCTGGAATTAAGGCATATTTAAGATTTGTAAACCTTCTGGCTAACAAAAAAACTAGTGGAGGAAAAAATGAAAATATCAGACTGCTTAAAAGTCTTGGTGCATAGACGTTCACCCCAAAAAATTTAAAAGCAAATGCTGCCCATGTGTTTTTGAGCGGTGGTAAATATGCAAAGAAATCTCTGTAGGGTATTTCGCCATTTATAATTCGCAATCCGTTGTGGACATTTTCTCCTTCGTCAACCAAACCAAATCCTAATCTAGAAGTATAAAGGGATTTAGTTAGAGATAAAAGATATAGGACTATAACAATTATAGCGATCGTTTTATGGGTTTTGAGCGTAGGGAAGTTTTTTATTGAGAACATAACGAGTTTTGAAAAATAAGTAATATAAAAGACTTACAAAGTTAAATTTTTCAGTGTAAGAGAATATTACAAGTTTGAAGGGCAGAAATAATAAACGAGATCGAGTTTCAGGTAATTTGTCTATCCAACTTTTAAAACCATGAAAGGTCACTTCCCATGCGTATTTTTTTGCTGTTTGTATAAATTCCTGATTGCTAAAAATAGTATTTTTATGCGGCCAAAATATGTCCAAATCGTCATCAGTAAAGTAAGTTTTCTCGAAAATTACGTTGATCATTACTAAAAATGCATCCCACACAGGGTTAACATGATTTTTTTGAGAGTTTTTCCAAATTGTTTGTAAATCAATATACTTTTTGCAACGCCAGGTGAAGTCCTTGTGTAAATCGATCTTTATCCTACCTTGTTTAGTCAAATTAATTTGGGCTCCTGGGATCCTTCCCCCCAAGGCATGATCGTGAGATGTTGATTTATAACCATTATTGACTAGCTTGGCTACAACTGAATCAAATTCTTCGGGGTGAACCAATATGTCTAGATCATCAGGAATATCAACCTGTTTATTGAATCTTGTTAAGAGATACGGAAAATCCTTAAGATCGTCTAGAGTGGAGCTTATGATTTTGTTCATAACAATTGTTTAATGTTGGCAAATACTGTTTGGGGTTTTGGATTAGCGTTAACCGTCTTGAAGTTTAAGAGATCATTTAGACTGGCGTAAATTTTTTGCTGATCGAAATAGTAGTTTGCCGGGAATTCCATTTCTCTTTTGAATACGTTTTTAGGATCAACAGATAAAAATATGGCAAGGTCGGCTCTTGGTAATAGTTTGGCAAACATTTCAAAAGCCCATTTCGGACAATATCCATAATAATATACATTTGCCCATAGATCTGGATAGAACCTATCAGATATTACAATATCGTGACTTAGTAATAGTCGTGAAACTTTAAACCAATAACTGATCCATATATCAATAAAGGCGGGAATGAACCATAATTTTAGGAGAGGGTGGAAATTTCGACTTACAGGACCTGCGGAAGGGCTATTGGTCGCTTTACGTAAGAGACCTATTAGTGGCTTGAGAAGGAAATAGCCAAACATATCCTCTGTGATATGTGTTTTGACTCCTTTACTGCGCAAAAATTCTTTCAGAATCTTAATTTGGGTACTTTTGCCTGCTCCATCTATACCAGAGAAGGAAATTAACTTGCCCATATTTTTTTGGTAATTAGTACGAAACGTAACCAAAATATAACTGCATAATGCTTTCTAGGATGTTTTCTTTTCTGTGATTGTAACGGTACTCCATTTCCTTTAAGTATACAGGAAAGTTAGCTTTAGATACACCCCGGTAATTGTACAGCTTGTGTTTGGCATAAGACCAGAAGCCTTCAATGCCATTAATATGGTTGTGGTGTTTTGTGACCAGAGTTTGGTTGTGATTAACTTTGAAGTGTTTGCCAAACTGGTGTAGGGAGTTGTAACTAGTAAAAGTGTCGGTGTGATAGACAGAGCCCTTCTTGGTTTTGGCTTTGATAACAGACATCAGTTGTTCAGCAGTAATAGTGCTCACAACTCGGGTATACACCTGTCCTTGACGCTCAAGTAAACCTAAAACCACACTTTTACCGGCTACGCCTCTGCCTCTTTTACCTTTTCTTCTGCCACCAAAGTAAGCCTCATCAATTTTAATATTACCTGACAATCTTTTGCCTTCCAGTTCACACTGATAATATAACAATTCTCGGATTGATTTGAATATTCTGGTGACCACAGGATAACTGACTCCATACTCAAGAGCCACCTGATATGCCGGTCTTTGTTCCACAAAGGAGAGTAATACGGATAACTCCCGACGAAGCTTTTTGAGAGATTTTTGTTTCTTGCATTTTAGACATTTGACATAACCCCGAGCAGTTAAACAAACTCTTCTTTTTAGACAATAAACACACTTTCTTTCTAGCCAAAAAGATGTCAGACGCTTTTGATATACACTTTTGATCATAACCATGGGCTAATTATAGCTTTTAATGGTTACGAAACGTACTAATTACCATTTTTTTTATAAATGTAAACAACAGCATATCTGTAACTAGCAAGTTTATCAGTGGTTCATACAATCCAACAAAACTTTTATATCTTACACTTTTGTAAATTCCAGTAATCAGTGAGGGGATGAACAGGTTTGCATAAATTATCCAAACAAGAAGCTTTGCCCAATCGATAGGATTCTTCCAATTTACCCATGTATAAAGTCTGTTACTTATATGACGGAAATAAACTCTGGTCAGGTTGTACTTTCGTTTGCGCAAGAGTTCTGAAATAGATTTTACATGGTGATGATACATGACCGCATTGGGAACATATGCGAATAGTTTGTGACCAAGTTTGACCATTAGCTTCAGAAAATCCAATTCTAAAAACATGTCAAAACCAACTGTAGCTTTTGCCAATTCTTGACGGCGATAAAGACAGCGGCCCGATGGGGGGATCTTGTTGACTGCATATTTGCAGAGTGAGTAGTTAGGAAAATGTTTGATTATTGTTGATTCAACTGACGGGGTGAGCCATTGATACAATCCATCTCGCTGAAGTGAGTCGAAGGATAAATATTTTTCCATAGGGGCAGAATTTGGTCCAGCACCTTCTTTGGTAAAGCTGGCAATTATTTTGTTATTCTGTTCCAGGGGTGTAACTAGTTTCTTGAAAAAATCTTTGCTGATTAATTCTACATCAGCATCTAAATATATAAAATATTTTCCTGTGGAGGCTTTAAATCCGATCATCTTGCCAATTTCACCGTGTTTTTGCCCGTTACGTAAAAGCCTAATGGGATATTTTTCGGCGATTTTTACTGTTTGATCAGTCGAATCGTCATCTACTACTAGTACTTCTAGTTTATTTCTTGGATAATCTTGAGTAAATATTGAATCCAGACATTTTTTGATATTTTTCTCTTCGTTAAAGGTGGGGATAACAACTGAAATTTTGGGCCAATTCATTTTTCGAGATGTTTTGTAAAAAGTAAACCAATTGCAAAATTGTATGCATAACTCAAGTGAGATAAGTAAACACAGATTGGTATTACCAAGGCTATTTTCCAGTTTGTAGTTTTAAGAGCGTCGATAACCCCAGCTCCGTACAAAAGAAATCCCAGAAGCAACAATAATGGATATTTAGTTGATAGTAATGCCAGAAATAAAGTAAAGACGATACCAAGCAAAGGCATAAAATAACTAGGACGGAGAGATGTTTGTGGATACTTTTTGACAAAATAGCCACGATGGAGTCCCACATTGCCAACTTGGGCAAGATAACCTTCGGGAAAATGTCTTCTGTGATGATAGACTACGACTTCAGGATGATACAAAATTTTTTTCCCGGAATTAATAAGCTTTAAACATAGGGCTGTATCTTCGCCACCATAAAATTTATTGTTGAACCCCCCAATGGACAATAAATCTTTTCTTTTGGCAATTAGATTGTAGGCAGGATAGTCATCGACTAAACGTTGGTCTTTCTGGATAAAGCGATAAGCGTATGGACCTGTTCCCCAAAACGTAGAGAGAATTGCTCCGGTGATCTGTTGGCGAAATCCGTCTAAAGAGGGGGTTAATCCTGGACCGCCTACGGCTGAAATCACTGAATTTTTTTTAAATATTTCAACAGCTTTTTTGAGCCAATCTCTCCTGGGATATGAATCATCATCTAGAAAGGCTATATATTCTGCTTTTGATGTGACGATGCCCCCGTCTCTTTTTTCAGCTGGCCCAGTGCGGAGTAATCCGGTTTCTATAACCTTTATTCTGGAATCTTTAAAATTTATCTTCACTCCCTTGTCTACTCCGATTAAAATTTCGAAATTGGGATAATCCAATTGCAAAGATCGAGCTACTGTCTCATAAAAATATGCTGTTTCTTTATAAAGGGCAATAATAATCGAAATTTTGGGGAATTTTTTCATATTAGCAAATTTACGATAGGGTACTCTTCCTGGCAAGCATAAAAACAAGTATTCATTCAGGGTACATCTTACTCTGGAAATATCTCACTTTCAATGCTAACCCTTATCAGTAATTAGACGATATATGTTTTAAGGTTGTGACTAACTACTGTCTGAGTCAGCTTTTTTAAGGCGGTCCTTGACAATAAATTTCCATTGAATATCATGTACTGATGTTTAAAGATATTTTATATTTTTGGAAACGGAAGATTGACCCGGGTTTCAAGGTTAAAAAGAACGATTTAGTAATAGACATTGGCTCGGGCGATAAACCTTTTTGGAGAGGTGATGTTTTTTTCGACAAGCTTGCGTTGGCCGATAATCAGCGAATTACAGAAACTGGTGTCATTCAAAACTTAGGCATGTTCATAAACGGCGATCTTCTGGAAACTCCTTTCAAGGACAAGGCTTTTGATTTCTCCTTTTGTGCACACACTCTTGAGCACGTGGAAAGGCCTGATGTAGCTATTGAAGAAATTATGAGAATATCAAAAAGTGGATACATAGAAATCCCTAACGGTCTTCTTGAGTCAATCGATCCATATCAAAGTCACCTTTGGTTTGTGTATTTAAATGGGAAAAAATTAGTCTTTGTCAGGAAAAGTAAAAAAATGCATAAGGTGTTAGCACAAAACAATCTTGGAGAAGAAGGGAAAGCTTGGACACAACCTGGTACACCATTTATTCGCTTATACTGGTATCACAAAATTGAATATGAAATAATCGATGTTTTAAAGGAAGAAGAAAAGTTTAAGCCCGTGTTTGAATCAAAACCTAACGGAGGTAGCCCGGTGTTATATCTTTTGCTGATAAGATTTTTGAGACTGATGTTTTATACTAGAAAGGAAGATCTTAATGTATTAAAGCTAAAACGTCATCGACATTAATATACTCCATTCCACTTTTTACACCTTTAGGAGGAGAGTCGACTTTGATATCGTTTCTGAACCACGGTTTAAAAGGAGCTTTTCTAATAGTCTTGTGGTATTTTTTGTTATAGGGACGACACCAGTCTGGATTTGTTGGCCCAAACAGAACTATAGATTTAATTTGCAGGGCATTGGATAAGTGAGCAAATCCGTTGTCGTTAGATATCATGAGGTCTAATTGTGAAAGTAAGCCAACTGATTGATTAAACTTTAAGTCATTAACGAGTCGGCAGTCTTTCTTGTTATCAATTAAAACTTCTAGTTTTGCCCCCAGATTTGCTTCATCTGGACCAATAAAAATCAATACCTTTTTATTTTGACTAACAAGCTTTTTTGCAAGATGTGCAAAATTTTCAGGAGGCCAACGTTTCAAAACACCTACCTTCGAATTAACAGAGCCTGGATGAAGACCAACAATTGTTTTATCTGACCATCCTAATTCCTTTATATAAGCCTTGCCAGTGTTTATATCTTCCCTGTCTAAAGCTAAATCGTAGAATAAATTTTTAGTTTTATACTTTTTCTCCCAATTAATACCGAGAGGTTTCAAAAGATTTAAGTTATTTGGTACATGATGTCGAGTTTCGTCAACAGGTATAAGAACATTGTCTAAAAAGTTAAACTCTGAATAATAGCCATGACTAAATGTGTGACAAATCCTCTTTTTGGCACCAACCAACCATTGTGTAATGTGATAATCTCTTCTGTAAGCTGGGAAGGTCAAAATTGAAACATCATATTTTTCTTTCCTCAACTTAAGAACTCTTAAAGCCCCGAGAATTTTGTTTTGCTTGTAAATCTTTAAAAAATGTATTTTGTCGACATTTTTGTTATTTTTAAAAATATAGCGTACCCCCTCAAACATACATGCAACATCAATTGTTGAATTTGGCATTTCCTTTTTTAGTACAGAGATCATGGGAGTAGCCATCAGTGCATCTCCTATACCAGGTAAGCAAAGCACAATGATTTTCATAATTCGGAGAGTTATGTCTTTCTGTTAATTAAGTAGTTCTGTACATAATCGTAAATTCCATCCTCTAACTCGTAAAATGGTTGCGTATACCCTGCACCTCTAAGTTTAGCCATCTCTGCTTGAGTGAAATATTGATATTTATCCTTCAAATTTTCAGGCATATTGACAAAGTCGATATTCGGCTCTCTCCCTAATGCACTAAATGTTGCTTTAGCCAAGTCGTAAAAAGTCCTCGCCCTACCAGTACCCAAGTTATATATTCCGTTTTTATCGGGACTGTCTAGGAAAAAGTTAATAACTTTTGCAGTATCTTTGACATAAATAAAGTCACGTTTTTGTTCTCCGTCTTTATAGTCTGGTTTATTTGATTTAAACAATTTAGCAGCACCATCTAAATTTATCTGATTAAAGCTATGGTAAATAACAGAGGCCATTTTTCCTTTGTGGTATTCATTCGGTCCGTATACATTAAAAAATCTTAACCCAATCCACTGTGGAGGTACGTTTTGCTGTTTTATTACCCATTTATCAAATAAAAACTTTGACTCTGCATAATAGTTAAGAGGCTTTAAGTCCCACTCTTCCTCGTCATAACCCTTTAGGCCATCTCCATATACAGAAGCAGATGAGGCGTAAATGAACCTTATTCCTTTTCTTGCACAGTATGTGAAGAGGGTCTGGCTATATTCCGTATTGTTTTTAATAATAAAGCCACGGTCAGTTTCTGTAGTATCTGTGCGAGCTCCAAGATGTATAACTACCTCTGCTTCGGGAATGCTTCCGGTTTTTATTTTATCTATAAATTCATCTTTATCTAAATAACGCTCGTATTCAAAAATTTCTAAATTTGGTTTTTTATCTTCTCTCAGATGATCAACAATAATCAGGTCTTTTCTCCCTAATCTGTTCAGGACTCCTGCGACATTAGAGCCAATAAATCCTGCTCCACCTGTAATTATTATCTTCTTATTTCGCATATTGTCTTAAAACTATACTAACAGCGTCCATAAAGTTGTTCGCATAATAGTGAGGCTCTAGTTTTAACTTCTGATCTACTTTTTCCCCTAGCTTAATTGTCTTCACATTGGCATTGCGACCACACTGGACATCGTTGTCACCGTCACCTATCAACCAACTTTCATCCAGACGTATTCCAAAATCTTTTACTGCCTTTAACAGCATTCCAATTCCAGGCTTTCTACAATCGCAGTTGTCGTTAGGATGATGCGGACAGTGATAGACATGGTCAACTCTAATACCTTGCTCTATCAAGTGGGACAACAACCAATTGTTAAACCTATGAAAATCTTCTTCCGTATATGTTTTCCTACCAATTCCAGACTGGTTTGTAATAATAATTATTTTGTAATCTGTCTGCGAAAGCCTCTTTAGTCCCTCTATCACCCCAGGAAGGAACTCAAAATCTTCCTGTTTGTGGATATAGCCGCCCTTATTGTCATTGATGGTCCCATCTCGATCTATAAATACTGCTTTTACAGTCGGAGTTGCCTCAACTTCTTGAATTCTTTTCACTAAGTTCGTCGTCGAATAGCCAGATATCCAGGTTAAGACATGTATTCTTCCGCCGTTCTCCTCTACCACAGCCCTTTCGACACAATTCTCTCCCCAATCAGAGCCATTACAATGAATGTCTGGTTTTATTAATCCAAGTATCTTCTTAGGATTGATGTCATCAAAAAGAACAATGTGATTAACTGCCCATAAAGCTGATAATACTTCCGCACGTTCGGCTTCTGGTACGATTGGACGGAGTGGGCCTTTATAACTTTTAATTGAGAAGTCACTATTTAGTAATATTACTAATATATCTCCTTGTTTTTTTGCCTTTTGAATGCTTTTTATGTGTCCACTGTGTAACAGATCGAAGCTTCCGCTATATGTAACCACGGTTTCACTATTTTTTTTTGCTATTGATATGATTTTGAGCAAATCGTGTAATCTTATTAATTTAGAGTCATTTATCATTTTGTTTTGTTTGGCTATTTAAGTCTTGTTTTAGTTCTTTTGAAGATACTGTTGCTGTACCTATTTTTCCGACCACAATTCCCGCAGCATGATTTGCTATCTCTACAGCCTCTTTTAAGCTTGCTCCAGCCGCTAAAGCTATACCTATACTCGCTTCCACAGTATCACCGGCACCTGAGACGTCATAAACTTCCCTAGCCTTAGTGGGAAAATGGTCTATATTTAACCCTTCAAACAATGTCATTCCTTCAGCACCTTGAGTGATTAGTACGTTTTTACACCCACAAATCTTCTGAATTTCTCTTCCGATATCATTTATCTCATCTAATCCCGATATTTCACGCGCCTCTTTAAGATTTGGTGTTAATAAATAACAACCATTGAACCATCTGGCATGATCAGGCTTGGTATCAACAATTACGATTTTATGATAATTTATTCCTAATTTAACTATTTTTTGAGCCAAGGTGTAGGTCAAAAATCCTTTACCATAATCTGAGACTATTATCGCATCAAATTTATTAATTTCTATATTTAAGTCCTTAATAATTGTATCTTCTTGATCACTGGTAATAACATTGTATGACTCTTCGTCGACACGGACAACATGTTGGTTTTGGGCTATAATTCTTGTTTTTTGGATTGTTTCTCTATTTGGTTCTACTGATGTTCCTTTAATATCTACGTTATTTTTTGTAAACATTTTTAATAATTCTTGTCCAGTTTGATCCTTACCCACTATTCCATATACACTAACGCTTCCCCCTAAGGCAACTAAATTATTTACAACGTTTCCTGCTCCTCCGGGCATAGACATTTTTTTATGTACATTTACTATTGGCACTGGGGCCTCTGGTGAAATTCTACTTACCGAACCGAAAATAAATCTGTCAATCATCAAATCCCCCAACACAATTAGCTTCGTTGAGGAAAATTTGTCAACTATTTGAACTAATTTTTTAGAGTTCATGTTCAATCTCTTCACAAAGTATATGTATAATGGTTATATGAACTTCTTGAATCCTGGCTGTATTCGTAGAGGGGACAATAATTGACATATCTACTAAATCTTTTAAGTTTCCCCCATTATTTCCCAAGAGTCCAATTGTTATCATTCCCATTTCTTTTGCTTTTTTGACCGCCAATATTACATTCTTTGAATTGCCACTAGTAGATATTCCCAAGAAGATATCTCCTTGTTGTCCGAGAGATTCTATTTGTCGTGAGAATACAGATTCGAAATCATAATCATTACCCCAAGCCGTTAAAATTGACGTATCGGTAGTTAGAGCAATGGCCGGATATCCTCTTCTTTCCTTCTTATATCTACCTACAATTTCGGCAGCAAAATGTTGCGAATCGGCGGCACTTCCTCCGTTTCCAGCAATGAGAAGTTTGCTTCCATTATTAAAACAGTTTTTCAAAACTTTGATTGTTTTGGAAATATGGCTGATAAATTTTCTATCGGAGACTATTTTTTCTCTCAGAGTTATGGATTCCTGAATATATTTGACTAAGGCTTGATTTTGCATATTTTGTCTTTTCTAGTTAAAATTATATCATTCCGACTAAAATTCTTTATGTCCAGCTTTTTCCCAATGCAGAAAGTATTTTAACATTGCTTTTCCCGTTCCTCCACTTTTGAGATTATTTGGATTGTGCGATGATAAAACCAAGATAATTATGTAGTTATTTTACTACTTTCCAGATTTGAACGACGGCATTCTCAAATGTTTTCTCAATGCCGTAGTCTCCAGGAGAAAATCTCAACAGTTCGACCTCCGGTGCATATTTACTTACATAGATGTAGCCAATTCCAGCTGATTTCACTTTAGATTTTAACTCGCTTTGAGATTGTGCGTCAAAAATTTCACTATTGTAAACTATAGATTTCTCTGAATATTTTTGAATGTAGTTTCTGGAGTTAGCAAACACTGCCGGGCGGTATTTACCAAAATACTCGCACTGCAAACATTCATGGTCATAAACCAGAACCTTGCCGACAGGCTGTTGCTTCAGTTTATCCAGTGCGACAATTTCTTCTGGAGAAATCCAATATTTTTCTCTCTTGAATCTATCCCAGTTAAAAGAAACAATAGTCCTGATAAGACTTTTTGTAGCCTTAAGTAAATGCTTTGTTTCTAAACTCCAGTCGTTAAAAATGATTCCCTCATTTAACTTATTGTCTTCTAAATTAACTTCTACACGCCATTTACCATTTATTTTTTGAATCTTTACTAGTTTAGATTTAAACAATCTGGCAGGGGGTTTGTTTGTAGATTCAAAGTATTTGGAAGAGGTTTTGATATTTAAGTCTGTAATATTCCAGGCTTCCGAAGAATCTTGTACAGAATCAACCAATGCTGGAATATTTATTCTTAAGTTTCTTTCTCTGTTGGGCCATAGATAGTATGGCTCCTTGAAATTTAAAGGGTAAATTCTAAAATCAATAATTTTCTTATTAGTTTTGTCTATTCCCAGCCGGTAATGAGGTGATTGAAACCAGACTATGCCGTCAAAATCTATTGTCTGCTCCGGAGATATATCCGGAAATTTATTTCTATACCACTTAGAAAAGTCGCTCATGGTCAGTTTTGTGGCGCTGTCTGAAGTCACAATTTGCATTTGTTTCAAAAATTCCTGTTGATAGACCTCTGGGGTAAGATCAGCCTCTAGACCGACAGTAACTTGACCAAATAAATTTCTGTTTTTACGTGCATATATCTGTAATAGATTTTTGAAATACTCACTGTCGTATCTTTCAGGTGTCGTAAGGTAATCTTGTAAACTATATAGGCTGCTGTAGTATCCGTTTCTGGGGTGTCGCGAGGCCCATTGAATAGTGACAACACCAATTTTGTCTTCTGTACCTTTGGCGGGAAGTCCTGAATGTAATACGCTTGGATAATAAGGCGTAGACCAATAGGTTCCCCAAATTTGATAGTTATCAGTAGAAAACTGGTCTGCACATGATAGATTCGCGGTTATTCCGTATTTATCATACATATATTTTAAAGAGAAGCTGTCTACCCACCAAGCCCCGACAGATGTTGGATAATAGCCAAATTGCTCTTTAAACTTGGAGAACACTTTATCAATAAGTTTGATTCTTTCTTCCTGGGTGTAGCCTGACAAAAAAATCGAATTAGCAAAGTGCCACGATCCGGATTGGTGATATTCTATATTTGTTTGTTTAGCAAACTCTGGAGAAATTTCTAAAAATATGCCCACTTCTTGGTTTTTGTTAAACTCACTTATGACATTTATGGAATCAATATCATTTAACACGTCAAATGTTAGTAACCATGTTGCAGGGAGGTCGTAATCACTAATTATTTTATATTCTGCTTCAATACCTAAAGAGGGACTAATGTTGTACTTGGAAACCCTAACGGGATTGACCACGTTTATGTATTCTTCCTGTGCAAAAACACTGGAAACGGGGACAAGAATCAACAGCAAGACCCAACACCATTTTAAGAATTTCATGCCCCGCTATTTCTTAACCAATTAGCTTTATTAGCATCGTCATAATAACGCAAAATCCGCAGTCTATAAATGATTGCCAATGTATCTTGAAAGGCCCGAAGCATATAGTTAAAGCTTACTGAGTGATTCAAAGCTGAAAAAGAAAATTTCAATTTAATTGGGGCTTCATAAATACGCGTAAAACCCAAACGGTGGGCGACGGCTAACATCTCCAAATCGAAAGCATAACCTTTGATAAGCAATCTTGGTAATATGGCAGCGATGACCTTCTTTTTATAGAGCTTCAGACCAACTTGCGTGTCACTAACATTCAAACCGGAAAACACTCGTACAAACAGCTGATAAACCTTGCTCACTATCTTTCGATAAAATGGGTAATTGACCTGCGATGCAGGGTGACGTTTTGACCCCACAATGATATCTGCGTTGTACCATTCCATGTGTTCCAATAACATGGATATCCCATTAGGATCAATTTCCATTCCAGCGTCTATAAGTGCCACATAGTCCCCTTTGGCATAGGTCATGCCATGACGTACCGCGTATCCTTTCCCCATATTCTTAAAATAGCTCAGAACTCTAATCGTTGAAGACTCTATTGTACGAGCTCTTTTTAAAGTCTTATCCGGACTGCCATCAACTACACAGATGATTTCATAAGGGAGACGAATGTGACGCAAAACCTCTTCCAATGCTAGCAAATCCTTGATGATTGTTTTTTCTTCTTTGTAGGCCGGCATGATGACCGACAACACCAACTCTTTCTTAAGTTTTAATTTTGCGGGTGGCATACAGCGAATAAATGAATAAAACTGCCACAAGTATACCAAATTCTTAGATTTAAGAGGGGGATTTTCATCCTATCCAATACCCTCTAAAAAATAACGCCGAAAATAGGAACAGGAGTGATGCAAAAAGAGTATATACTATTTTTTTGTAACGGGAATGATGCTGAAGGATGGAGGCCATGATAATAAATGAGGGAAAACAAACCAGAATGTAGCGGGGCAGGGAAACAAAACTGCCGGTAAGGGTGGGGACGAGATACGCAAAGGCGTTGAATATGGCATATGAAAGGCGGTGTTTTACAAATGAGTAAATGGAGGTAACCAGGAAGATGACCCCAGTGGCGGCTTCTAAAAGAATAGTCATATAGAGAGGATCCGCCCGGTTAACCGTAAAGATCATTTTGATATACCGCCAAAATACTTGATACAAAAGAATGATTTTTTCGCTTCTAAATTGGCCGTAAAGTTTCTGAACATGGAAAAATGCAAGTGGATCGCCGGTGGTTTTGTTTAGATAACTCATGTAAACAAGAAGTCCTGCAGGGATGAGAAGAACGGGAAGAAGGTGTTTGAGTTTACGGCCTTGGAGATACCATTCAACAAGAAGGGCAGGGAAAAGGAAGATACCCACGAAACGGGTATAGCTGGCCAGAGCACCCAAGATGCCTGCTAGCCACCATTTTTTTGTGCGGGCGAAGTAAAACGATCCTGTAACTAGAGCCAAGAAAAGACTTTCGGTATACACAGAACCAAAATACAGACTGGTAGGGAAAAGTAGGAGAATGGCAATAACAGCAGGAGCTTTGAGGTAGGAAAAATCCAACTTGATAATGCGGACCAGGAACATTAGAGAGACTAGAAATGAGAGATTAGAAATGAGAAGACCAGAAACTACGTAGTTTTTGAGATAAGTGGTAAAAAAGCGAATAAGGTTGGGATACAGAGGGAAAAAGGCCTCCTGGGCATAGCCATAGCCTCTTTGAGCGATTCTTACGTAATGAAAGCCGTCAAAATTGGCCCGGCTATAGAGAAGCGGGTTGGTGTTGTAAACTGCTGTCCCCTCACCCACAAAAGTTCCCCGTAAAGGCAGAAGTTTCGCTGACAAAGAGGCAATAAGGAGGAGTGCTAGTTGCCAAATGACGAAGTATTTTAAGATGTGGGCGAATTTCATAATAGTTCTTGGTAAACCATGAGTGTTTGTTTGGCAGTATCTTCCCAAGAAAACTTAGGTTTGTCTCCTGGGGGTTTGGCCTTGATTATAGCTTGGGACATGCTTTTTACATCATGCGGATCGAAATATGCAGCATTTTCCCCTGCAATCTCCGGTAAAGACGAAGTGTTGCTGCAAGCTACAGGTGTGCCACAAGCCAGGGCTTCCAAGACGGGCAGACCGAAGCCTTCCGAAAATGACGGCTGACAGTAAACAGTGGCTAGATTGTAAATATCGACTAGATCTTCATTGGAAATATAACCCAGTCTAAGTATTGAGTCTAAGTCTAAGTCTTGTAAATGGCGGAGTTCGGGATGGGAGAGGTCGAGCTGTTCGAGATTGGCTGCTTGTTTACCGACGATAACCAGAGGGAGTTTGGCTGCCTTACAGGCGGCAATTAAATTGGGGATGTTTTTGTTGTAATTAATGTCCCCTACGTACAACACGAACTTCTTTGGAAGATTGAATTTGTTTTTAGGGTGAGCTATTTTTTTAAATATTTTGTCTGCGGCCAAGTAGACTAACTTTATTTTTTCGTGGGGGACGCCTAAATATTTATGGATGGATTTGACGGAAGCATAAGAGTCGGTGATTACCCGATCAGCCCCGCTCAGAGCTAGCTTTTGCAGCTGGAGGTTAAACCAACCACGCAGGCCAGGTGGGTAATGATCGGGAAATTCGAGGGGAATGACATCATGAACCGTAACTACAGTTTTACCTTGTTTAACAAGGGGAAGAGTGGGTCTGAAAAGATCGAAAAAAGGATAATGCAGAATTTCTAATTGACCTAATTGCTTTAATTGACCTAAAGAATTAACTTCTATAATTTCGAAACCGGATTTTCCTGATTGCTTTTTAAGTTCTGGAAGAAGGCGCTTGGTGTAGAAACCGACTCCCCTGCCGGCGTTGGCATCATGAAGTGGAGTAGTAACAAAACCAATTTTGGTCATGCTGGGTGTTTGGTATGTTGCCAGTATTTAATGTAGGCTACAGGATGAATTAAACCGGAAAAAAGAGCGAAGACAAAACCTGGGTAGCCGTCTACGTAACCCCGGTGGCGGAGGTAGATTTTTAGGAAAGTAAGCAGAGGAAGCAGAATAAGATGATTAAGAGCATTAAGCAGATTAAGGGGTTTGTGACTTGCTTGCATTTGTAGAGAGATGAATGTGCTGTATCTGTTGAAACCAGCCATATACTTTTCAAAACTGGTGTCGCGGTAGTGCAGGAGATCGTGCTTGAGATGACCAGTGGGTCCATTTACTGTAGCTTGCTCGTGGACGTCGGCTGCTGGAAGTCTCCCCTGACCTTTTTTGTATAAGCGCAGAGTGGGATCTGGGTATTGGCCGCCCTTGGTTAGAAAACGGCTTAAAAACCAGTTTTTGCGGTTTATCCAATAACCGTTATAAGTGCTAAGTGCTAAGTGCTTAGTGCTAAGGACAGACTGGATTTCCCGGGCGAGTTCGGGGGAGACGACTTCGTCGGCGTCTAGCTGGAGTATCCAGTCCCCTGTCGCTTTCTCGATAGCAATATTTTTGTTGATGTGGAAGTTGGCTGGATTTTCCCGCACGATGACCTTGGCACCGTATTTTTTGGCGATGTGCACTGTTTTGTCTGTCGATTGGCCGTCAACGATAATAATTTCGTCAGCAATGTCTTTTATCGCGTCTAAACACCTGGCAATGTTGGCTTCTTCATTATGTGTAGCCAGAACTACTGACAGCTTAATTGGCTTACGGATGTACCCCTCTTCCCCGCTTCGCGGGGTTTTCCCCCCTAATCTAGGGGGGAACTGATCAGTTGGCGATAATCTTAAAGGCGGGTTGGCCATTGGGAAAGTTGATAACCTTAACAATATTAACACCGACGGCAGGAATGTCTTCCGGAGCGGCTACAATTAACATATTGTGCATGTCGCGGACTTTGTCCCAGGGAGAACTGGCAAAATGAAACTTGCCGTAGTCTCTAACGGTCGAGAAGTTAAATTTGTCCCGGAAAGATAATTCGTGCTGGCCTTGGAAATTCTGGGGTGGATACTTGGAGTAGAAAAGAAAGAGAATGTAGGGCTGGTCATATTTATCGGTAATCCAGATCTTTGGATACCGGTCTTGGACGGAGTTGACGTAGGACACCAGTTCCTTGAATCCGTATTCCCAAGCGGCGGGGTAGGTTTGGGGATAATGAACGTAGTACTGATGCAGATATCTAACTGTCTGCCAAACATAAACTAAAATTATGACTCCTATTGCTAACCAGAAAAATTTTAAATTTTTAATTTTTAATTTTAAATCAATGAAAAATGAATAAATGCCAAATGACAAAATAATTACCAGGGGAATGACCATGTTTTGGGCCCGAAGAGCGTGGGGGGTCTGAAAAGTCAAGGCTGAGGCCAGAGGAGCTATTAATAACCAGAGCCAAACCAGTTTAGTTTTTGGTTCATGGTTGATGGTTCGTAGTAGATAGACGGTACCGAGGGCCAAGAATATGAAGTCGGTAAGATAGAGAAGACCAGTTTCGGGAACCCGATTTCTTTCGATAACATCACCGCTGATGAAAAGAAAGTCCGGGGTAAAGTGATCAAGATAGTTTTTGGTAAAGGCCAAGGCATAGCTTACCGGGCGGTTGTGCAGAATCCGGGAAAAAACAGAATTCCAAGCAGTATGCTGACCACGCAGCTCTTTTACCCGGTTTAATGGCCCTTCATCAGCCAATAAGCCCACTCCGGAGAAACGGGAAGCGGCGTCGGAACGGATAATGGAAAGACCCAAGGGGAAGAGTAACAGTAATAGTAATAGGAAGCTGGGGATAATTTTCTTGGGACGGTAGAGAAGAAGCAGGCCCAGACCTAAAACAGGGGCTATTAGACGGGCAGATTGATAGGTGTACATGGACAACGCAAAGCTCAAAGCGCAAAGCTCAAAACGACGTTTAAGAAATAGCCAAACACCGATAAGAATTAGAGTGGTGGCTACATTTACTTCCCAGCCGCCACGGGAGAAATGCAGATGCCAGGGCGACACTGCCAGCAGTGTCGCAGCGCATAGCGCATAGCCCTCAGCGCGCAGAATTTCTTTGGTTAGTAAATAAATAAACAAAACCGCCAAAATTCCGAAGATGGCGGAGGGGAGACGGACGGCAAATTCGGTCAGGCCGAAGACTTTAATAAAGGGAATAAGCAGATAGGCATATCCGGCGGGTTTGAAATCACCAAATGATTCTAAATTGACCGGCCAGGAGTGGCCATGCTCATCTTTTCCGGTCAAAAGGAGAGAATATGCGTTGTAACCAAGGGCCGCTTCGTCGGCATTAAGGCCTGCGGGAGAGGCGGAAAGCTGGTATAGCCGCAAAACTGAAGCTAAAATCAGAATGGCAATGAGAATTAGTTTTTTCATTCTAGGACTACGATGCGCAGAGCATGGGCACCATTGGGATAATAGATATCACCTAAACGTACGAGATTGGTGGGATTCATATCCTGCTCCGGGAGTTCAAATTGATCTCCCACAAAAAGAGTGGAAGAATCCCCTCTTTCGGCGGGCCAATCCACCCGTTTGAAAACGAATTTACCATACTTGGCGACTTGGCCAACGTCGCCTTGAGCGTCGGCCACTAGCTTACTTTGAGTTTGATAGGTAGCCGGATCAATTTTGTAGTAAAAAAGCATAAAGATGTAAGGTTGACCTAAAGTGTTGGTAAATATTATCCGGTTGTAGCTGTCTTGATATTGAGACACCAGTTGAAGAGCCGGCTTGTAAGGGTACAGCCAATCCTTGCCGGTGAAATACGACGAATGCAGGAAATACAAATCAAGAAAATATATGAAGAAAATCAAGATAACCGGCAAAAGATATTTGACTCTGGAAAGACCGATGGCACTGATAATTGTTAAAGGAATGACCATAGGCAGGGAACGGACGCCGGAAACTAAATCCCGGCTTAGGGCCGACGGAAGGATGGCTAGAAACAACCAAGCTGCTAATAGTTTGATTAGTTGGTTATTGGTTCTTAGTAGAATGACGAAACCGACAATAATCGTAACAATTTCCGGGAGATGGAAATAACCATAATAAGGAATGGATTGGCGCAAGTTGGTCCAATCTCCGGCTACAAATAAATAGTAAGGAGAAAGGTGGTTTAAATACCGGCGGGTGATGCCCCGGAGCTGATCGAAGCTTTCAGAATGAAACAGAGGGAAATACAAGGGATTGCTGTCCTGATGTTTAATTTCATCTGTCACATCATTGCTTCTGGTGTAGCTAAAGACGCTAAATACCTTGAGACGGCCGGATTGGGACGACAGTCCAAGAGCAATGGGAAGTAAAAGTAAAAGTAAAAGTAATAGTGGTCTAATGAGAGATTTAATAATGGGACGATAAATTAGGAACAAGGAAACTACCAGCAGTGGAGTAAACATTTTGGCTCCCTGATAGGACCAAAAAGTCAGACCAAAGAAAAGGGCTGATAGCCAAAAGCGTTTTCTGATAAACAAGACGGCTCCAAGAGTAGTCAGAAGCAAGGATAGATTGGCTTCCCAAGACCCGCGGGAAAATTGAATAGCCCACGGGTTGATGGCTAAAAGCAGGGCGGCAAGTTTGTTTTTGGATAAGAGATAAATTACCGCCACTAAAAGCGTGCCAAAAACAGCTGAAGGGAGGCGGGTGGCAAATTCATTGAGACCAAAAACTCCAATTGAGGGCACCGTAAAATAGGTATACAGTCCAGGTTTGTAATCCCCAAAAGATTTTAGGATAATGGGAAGAATTTTTCCGTATTCATCGCGTCCTGTCTTTAGAAGTGAGTAAGCATTGTATCCATGAGCTGCTTCATCCCAGGTAAAGCCTAGAGGACGGGAGTCTAAGAGAATCAGTCTAAGTAGAAGAGCCAAAAATAAAATTAAGATGAGTTTCGTTTTCATAGCTTCTTGATTATAAAGGCTGGCTGACCATCTAGAAAATCAATTCGCTGTAATTCCACCCCTGGGGTGGAATTCTCTGGACTGGAGATAACCAATGTTTTTCCGGTTGGGGTAATCTGGGGTATTTCCCAGTCATTTACGAAAATAAATTTGTCTAAAGAGTTGATCCAATACCAGTTGGCATGATAATCCCAGCGCTTATCCTTTTGGAAATCTGCCGGGTTCCAGGGCCAATAATAAGCGACGAATTCGTGAGGCTCCCCGTATTTTTTGGTAAAGATGACCCGGTCATATTGGTCATAATGGTCTTTGATAAATTGAATTGTTTGAGCATAACCGTACTGCCAGGATGGTGAGTAAGCTATACGATAGCTACTCACCATCAGCGCATAGCGCATAGCGCTTAGCGCCAATAGAACAAGAAAAATAACTTTTATATGTTTGCCGAAAGACGAGAGGCCGACGGCAGTCAGAAGCATGGGAAGGGGCAGCATGGGAATTGCCCTCAGGACGTGGGGGGCATCCCGGGTCAAGCTACCAGCAACAGGCGCCAAAAAAAACCAAATTAGCAGTAACTTGTTTTGCCTAATTTTCCAAAGACCTATAACCAAAAAAGGCAAAGTAATGAGATAGAGAAGGCCGTGGTTTTGAATGCTGAATTGATAGTGGTTGCCGCCTTTGAGAAAAAGAAAATTGGGTGACAAGTAACTTAGATAGTTTTTAACAAAACTGCCTGTCCAATAAGTGACTTTGTTGTAAAGCAGACGGCCACCCGGCTTAGTGGTTTGCAACTGCTCGATTCTGGCGATGGCTCCGGAATCCAAAAGCGAGAGGGCTTGGTACCGGGCCTGGCCTGTAGGAGACAATAGCTGAAAGAACATGGGGGTGAATAATATAGTTATTAGTAGATAGTTCATGGTTGATGGTTTGGAACTGGATACTAAAAAATAAGATAGTAAAAATAACGGGGAGAAGACGCGGGCAGAATTGTAAGTCCAGACCGAAAGACCTAAGAAGAGAATACCTAAATTTAGTTTTTTTGAAAGCAGACAGTAAATGCCCAGAGCGATTAAAAATGCCCCGGCATTGGCCTCAAGAGCAATGCGGGACAGCCACCAAGTCCAAGGAGAAATGGCAACCAATAAGGCCGTAAGTAAACCTACAGATTTGGAAAAGAAACGCCGTCCCAGCAGATATGAGATGACAATCAGCAGTAACCCAAAAATAGCCGATGGCAGGCGGACGGCAAAAGGAACTGGAACTGTGAAATAAACATAGGCGGGAAGTTTAAAATCGCCAAAGGCTCTGAAAATAAGAGGCAGAACTGTCCCCCACTCGTCCCGGCCGGTTTTCAAAAGAGAAAGGGCGTTGTAACCTAGAGAGACTTCATCCCAATTTAGGCTTGGTGGATACATAGTAATAAATAAGACCAAATAACGTCAAAAGCGAAGCTATGTTGCCAATAGTGCGAACGGGAGTATTGGTAAAGCGCAGGGAAAACGTAGTGTAGAAAAGAGGCAGGCGGGAAGTAATCAGCCGGGATGGACCGTCAGGAAAAACTTCTGTCTTCTTCCCATCAACCGTAAGCTGCCATCCAGGAAAGTAAACTGTTGGGAATTGAACTTTTTGGTACTGATCAGTAGTGTAGAGTATCAATGGGGCTTCTGGAGCAAAATCTTTGGGAATTTTAGCTTCTTTGGGCCAAAAATCAGAAATGGCAGATGATCTCTGTTCATCCCAAAGAGCGCCGGAAAACTGTTCTTTATCTGTGATGGGGCGCCAGATATCTGGCTTGAAAAAGCCAATGTTTAGTAATAGTAAAAGTAAAAGTAATAGAGGAATGAACCGACGGGGGACAACGAGAGAAACGGCGCCACAGGCTAGAGAGAGAAAAAATGTGGAAACGGTCAAGAAGCGCCAAGGAAATTGAATATATGACATGGGGGGAATAAGTTTCCAAATAAATTCGGATTTACCATGAGTAAGAAACACGGCCAGGAAACCGAAAATAGAAATTAGAAAATAGAAATTAGAAAATTTGTTCCGACGAAGAATAAAAAACGGCACTAAGATAAGTGGAACTAGCCATTGTAAATAGCCGACTGAAAAAGACATAGTGTCGTTGGGTCCCCATGTGGAACCACCGTAGCCCCAGAAGTTGGAAACAAAAAGCTGTTTGAGAGTCGTCCAGTGGAGTTGATATGAATAGTAATCCTGGGTGGTTTGGGTAAGGGTAACTTGAGAAGATTCAAAAACTACCGGTAAGAGATAAAAGGCGCTGAGGAGAAAAATTGTCAGTCCTGCAGCAACAAGTCCCGGAATGGCTTTGATTTTTTTAAGAGTCCAGATGGCCAAAAACGGGGCGATCATGAGCATAGACAGATTGTGAGTGATAAGCAGAGCCGTCGAGAAAATAATCAACCAAAATAAATCTTTTTTGCGTTTGTGTTCTAAATAGTTATCCAAAAAAAGCAGGATGAGCGGATACCAGACAAAAGAATAAGCTTCGTTTAAAGCTCCCCTAACCCAGATATCTACTGCCCGGTAAGGGGCGTAAGTGTAGAAAACTGCCGATACTACTCCCCCCGTGTTTCCCCAAAATTTGCGGGCCAGGAAAAACATGGCTACAGCAGAGGCGGTGAGCGTAAAGATGAAATTGAGCTTGGCTGCATCAATAATTTGGGTGCCAAGAAGCCGGGGGATTTCCCCGATCCAGTAAGGCAGCTGGCCGTAGAAATTAAACAGCGGCTGACCATACCCCTTGGTGGCGTCAAATGCCCAACGGCAAGGAAAATACCCTAAGTGCAGACATTTGTCGAACTGCTGCTGGCGGAAGACATGGAAATCGTGCATGGTAAAAATTCCGGAACGGAGCATGAGAGAGAACGAGGGGATTAAGATAATTAAGATGACTAAGATAATTAAGCGAATTGAGCGAATTTTGTTCATGGGGATTTGGCTGAGACTTTAATAGCTGTGGTGCTGTCTGGGTAATCTATATGAAAGTGCTCTGGAGTGTTTTCCGGAAAATCTGAAGGACGGCCCACAAAAAGGGTGGGGCCTGATAATTGATCGGTGTAATGCAGATCACCGAAACGGTAGTTGCCCAAAAAATAACCGTCAAATTGATCCAGAAACTTGACGTTTTGAGGCCAAGAAGCGGCGGCTTCTTGGTATGCAGCCGGGTCGTACTTGGAATAAAAGGCTACATAAATATGGGGTTCTGAAAGTGATCTACTAAAACGAACTTCGGAATAGTTTGGAGCCAGAGCCAGGCCTCTGGAGACGGCCTCCTGCATACCAAACAGCATGGGACGGGCCAAAATATATGGGGAGTGATAATAATATTTTTGAGCAAAAAACAAGAAACTCACTAAATAGAGAGGTACTAGTAAGCGTTTGGCTTTGGGAAGGCCGGCAGCAATGGCGATAATTAAAAACGGCAACATACCGGCGGCCCGGTTGGCAGCATACCCGGGACCTTTGGCCAGAGCAGCGGGAATGATACCTAAAAGAATGAACCAGATAAGCTTGTTTTTGGCATGACGGGATAAAAAGATACCCAAAAATACCAGTTCAATTAAATAGATGGCTCCGGTGCCAGGCAGCATACCGTATGTTCCTTCGGCGGGACCGGAGGTAACTAAAAATTGAGGAGATACATACTGGAGAATATTGGTGATAAATAAGGGAACAGAATAAGTGACTTTGTTGTGAAACAGGCGGGCAATAGCATCCGGAAGTCCGGAGTTTCTGGCAGTAAAGCGCAGATCAGCCACCGCACTCCAACCTCCCGTAGGACTAAAGATACTGACATCGGTAGCCCGTTTGGCGGCGGGGCCTATGAGCATGCCCAGTAAACCGGGAAGAATACCAATCAACAATAAAATCCAGAATTTACGTGATTTAGGTGCCAGTAATAACAAGGGGAACACGAGCAGGCGAGTGGAGTGATAAGCATAAAAAGACAGAATCAGCGCAGCAGCACTCAGCGCCCAGCGCGCAGAGAGGAGGAAATATACAGCTAAAGGAAGTAGCAAGGTGGCCAGATTGGCTTCGAAAGCGCCCCGGGAAAGCTGAATCGACCAAGGTGAGATTGCCATCAGTGCAGCAGCCCACAGCCCACAGCGCTCGTCAAAAAGTTTTTTGGCCAGAAGATACACTGCGAAAATGGCAGCTGTGCCAATTAGGGCATTGGGAAGGCGGGTGGCGGTTTCGGTTAAACCTAAAATGGCCACTGAAGGCAGAGAAAGGAAAGCGTAGAGGGGCAACTTGTAATCTCCAAAAGAGCGCAGATTGGTATAGGGCAGCTGCCACCAAGCTGTCCCCCACTCATCACGGCCGGTTTTGAGAAGAGAATAGCTATTGTAGCCAAAAGCGGCTTCGTCGGGAGTAAAACCGGTAGGAAATTTTTCCAACCAAAGAGTCCGCAGCAGCAGCCCCAGTCCTAAAATAAGTAAAAGTTTAGCGTTTGGCTTCATATGTAAATGCGGATAAATTGACGATACTGATGATTTTAGTAAAAGTGGGAGTATAAAGCGAGATTAGCCAGGTATGGGTCGGGTTCCACCAGTCTGAATACATATTGAGAAAATACGTTACAGAGAGAACTGCGTAGGTTAAATACCGTTGGGAAATGATAAGCAGCGGGAAAACCGGATACAAATATCTTTCGTGCATCCGGGAGGCAAATAAAAATGTACCAAACAAAACCAATAGACAAGAATGTAAAAATACGGGAAAAGTATTTTTCTTCCAGGTACGAATTAGAGCTATACATAAAACAAGACCCACCAGGACCGATCCTATATTGGCAGCTACAAACGAGACTGCTCTGGGAGCAAAGAAGAGATGCCACAAATTAAAGGCATTGACGGTAATAAATCCCGATTCTCCGGGAAGAAGCCTAGTAAGATACAAATTAGCCAACCAAACCGGGAGATCTAAGTGAGGGTGAAATGGCCAAGATACGACTAACGGTGTA